>Ga0187778_10003028_pt1 | contig 11338 bp, 12 predicted proteins | sample 1015_Q2_SP5_20_M_FD_132418 | JGI IMG/M metagenome (GOLD analysis project Ga0187778, IMG submission 132418) | Tropical peat soil microbial communities from peatlands in Department of Meta, Colombia - 1015_Q2_SP5_20_MG | ecosystem: Environmental > Terrestrial > Soil > Wetlands > Peat | place...
GAGTGTATTGCTCCGGCATCGCGGCCCAGGAAGATGACGGTGGCTCAATCGTCACCGCCGATGACATTCGCCAGAATGCAGGCGGGAGACAGATCGTCTTCTGGGTCACCGACGACGCCTGCCCACCGGCGCCGGGCTGCGCTTTTCCGCACCCAGCGCCAGGTCCTGCCGAGAGCGGAATTGACTACGCAGACATCTGGCAGTTTGCGCAGTCGCCGAAGAGAAAAGACGTCTCTGCCGGATGTCCCGCCAACCACAACCCGGACGGCAATTGTTATCCACCGGGGATAGAGGTCAGGCAGAGACTGCACGTAGATGTGGAGACGGCAACCTCTCCAGACCCGTCCCATGGGAGACTCCACTGACCGTGTAGCGCGGGCATTCTTGCCCGCGTGGCGGCGCCACACTCGATTGTTTTCGATTGTTACTACCGTGTCGTCTGTGGTTACCGGCTTTTCGCGGACGGGAGTGTCCGCGCCACACCGACTTGCGCTCTGCAGCCGCGGCAGTGCACAATAATTGCAGGGTTCTCAGTCACTTGCGGTTGAGCTTAAGGTCGCATAAAAAGGCGACTCTTTCTGCCGCCGCTGAGCATCCTAATAGTTGTGAAGAATTGCTAACGGCTTCAACATCCCCGCCGGTTGGGCGAGGCGAAGTTTGAACAACGTCCCGCAGTGAACCGACTGGAGCCGCTGGAAGCTTTCAACATCCCCGTTCCGAATCAGCGCTTGCCAATGCGGCGGTTGCCGCAACGGTTTTGGCGTCGTCCGGAGCTGAAGGCGAGACATAAACGATGGCTACAGCAGCACCGCTTTGCAGTTTAGAGAACTATCTCGTTCTCCCTGATCACACCATGGATGCGCGCATTTCCGCCGCCCGCAAGGCTTTGGGCCGCGAATGCGTGGTTTTAGGGCATCACTATCAGCGTGACGAAGTCATTCGTTTTGCTGATTTTCGCGGCGACTCCTACAAACTCTCACAGCAAGCCGCCGCTACCTCGGGCAAGTACATTGTCTTCTGTGGCGTGCATTTCATGGCGGAGAGCGCTGACGTTCTTAGCCGCCCCAGCCAGGTGACCATCCTGCCCGATCTCAATGCCGGCTGCTCCATGGCCGACATGGCGGAGATTACCCAGGTGGAAGATTGTTGGGAGCAGTTGGTGGCGACTGGATTGACCAGCGATTGCGGTGAAGGCATCACGCCTATCACCTATATGAACTCGAGCGCGGCCATCAAAGCTTTCTGCGGCGAGCGGGGCGGCGTGGTCTGCACATCGTCAAACGCGGCGGGTTCTTTTGAGTGGGGATTTGCCAGGAATTCGAAACTTCTCTTCCTTCCTGACCAGCATCTTGGGCGCAATACCGGCTTCCGCATGGGAATTGCGCTCCATGAAATGGTAGTTTGGGATCCCTACATGTGGAATGGCGGGCTCACTCCCGACCGGCTGCGCGCCGCGAAAGTAATTCTCTGGAAAGGCCATTGCTCAGTGCATCAGCGATTTCTTCCCGAACATGTAGACAATGTCCGCGCAAAATATCCGGGAATTCGCGTCATCGTGCACCCCGAGTGTCGCTGGGAAGTTTGCCAGAAAGCAGATGGCATTGGCTCAACGGAAGGTTTGCTGAAGATGATCCGCAATGCGCCTGCGGGAACCATGTTCGCGGTAGGCACGGAAATCCACCTCGTCAATCGTATGGGCAAAGAGTTTGTGGCGGAAGGCAAGAAAGTCATTACGCTCGACGACTCAGGATGCCTGTGCACGACCATGTTCCGCATCTCGCCACAACACTTGTGCTGGGCACTGGAGAACCTGGCGGAAGGCAACGTCGTAAACCAGATCAAAGTGAAAGACGACGTGAAGCACTGGGCGCGGGTAGCTCTGGACCGGATGCTGGAAATCCAGTAGGTGTGCCGCGGACACTCCTGTCCGCGCAGGCTGCCGGCCGCTTGGGTGCGTCGACAAGGTCACTATGACAGTAGAGTTCAGGCGCGGCCACTGGATTCTGTTCGGCTCGCTGTTGTTGACCCAGTCATGTGGCCTGTGGCTGACGTTGAATCGAATCCCAGATCGGGATAGCATCGTCCGTCTTCTTCATCAACTTCCAGTCTTCGTACTTGTCGACTTGATTGGAGGGGTTGTAGGCCTCTGCTTTCTCACCACCGTGATCATTAGCGACTTGCTTAAAGCCGTTGTGAACAGGCGCTAAGCCAGTGTGGCGCGGACACTCTTGTCCGCGCAGGGGCAGTGGGTTACTTCATCAACGTTGGCCCAATCCACACCCAGGGATAGTCCTCCGGTCTCTGCACGAGCCTTCGCCGCACCGGGTTCTGTCGAATGTATTCCACTTTTTCGTGCAGGCTTTCATTCGACCGGAGAACATGGTCGGACGACTCGTCTTGCCAAACCGGGCCCCCGCTTTTTCTCAACTCATTGACACTTCTCGCTGATGCTCCTTTGATCATCTTCAGAATTCTGCTGATCTGCAAGGGCCAGCCCGCAGAGTCCACCCAAGGAGTAAGTAATAGGTGCACGTGCTCGGGCATGACAACCACGCATGCATCTCAAGTCTCTTTCCATGGTCGTGAAGACAATGAGCCAGAATGATTTCCCGTTCCTGGTCCAAGAACGGCTCTTTGGTCAGCTTGCAAAATGTTACGAACAGCGGGCGGCCGGCTTTCTGGAAATGTGGCAGTCGCCGGCGATACTCGTACCGACGGTTCATTCGTCGTCTACGGCCCGGGCCCGACTAGAATGAAGAGCCGTTGCCGTTCTGGTCTGTGACCTCTGAACATTCTGGGAGATTGACACACCTGCGCGGGCAAGAGTGCCCGCGCCACACGGAAAAGATGCGCTAAAATAACCACATACCCTTATGGCCGACCGTACTTTTACTCTCATCGAAGCGCAGTCTCTTCTGCCCGTGCTGGAATCGTTACTGCGTACTGCCATCGATGGCCGAAAGCTCATCGAAGGCGTAGACAACGAACTGCAGGAACTCGCCCACCGCGTCTTCCTGCGTGGCGGGCTGTCGGTCAACATTGTCCACATGGCGCGCCGCAAGGCGGAGCGCGAGAAGGCCATCCAGCGCGTGAAAGACGCTCTCGCCGAAATCGATGCTGCCGGGGTGCAGGTGAAAGACCTCGACATCGGCCTGCTCGATTTTCCCTGCGAAGTCGAAGGCCAGACCGTGCTGCTCTGCTGGAAGCTGGGAGAAAAGAGCATTGCACACTGGCACAGCGAAAGCGAAGGCTTCGCCGGCCGCAAGCCCATCGATGCGCGCATTATCAAAGCGAAGAGAACCAATTAGTGGCAGCTCCGCACGGGCGAGGACGCCCGCGTCTACATACTGACCACTGCCTAGAGATCACGGCTGCCCACCCGGATTCCATTTCGGCCGGAAATCCGAATTCACCAGCCACGCAATCGGCTGGAGCAGCGCGCCGATTGCGGCATCCATGTGCCTGAAGTCGAGATGCGCCAGATCATCGCTGGGCTGGTGATAGTCGCCGTGCAATCCGTAGCTCGATATCGTTTGCGCAACCACACCTTCCAGAGCAAGCGGGTAGTTGTCCGAACGGGTAAAGAAGTCTTCCGCAGGATGCGGATCGCCCACCAGCCGGGCGCCATGCGAGGCCAACTCCGGTCCAAGGTCTGACCGCTCCCATCCCGTCAGCCACAAAGTGTCGCCACTGACCGACGGATCGCGCCGGCCAATCATTTCAAATTCCAGGTTTACTGCAATTTCTTTCAATGGCACCGGAGGATGCTCGCGAAAATAAGTTGAGCCGAGCCCGCCGTTTTCCTCGCTCCCAAACAGCGCGAAAATCACCGTGCGTCGTGGACGCGGCCCGCAGCTCAAGACTCGCGCCAACTCAAGCACAGCCGTCGTACCGGAAGCGTCGTCATCCGCCCCGTTGTAGATATCGTCGCCGTTGACGGGAACCCCAATTCCTAAATGATCCAAATGGGCGGAGAGCAAAATGACCCCTTGCGCGGAGGGATCCCTGCCGCGCAGAATCCCGACCGCATTCCAGGTCCAGCTCTTCTTTGGCTGCGACGGGGCTGTAAAGTGCAGCGGCGTGCCCTCAGGCATCTGCTCCAGGAGTTGAAACGCATCGCTGGTCAATTGCAGGAGATTGAAGTTACCCAATCGTTCCCCTCGGTTCGACCCCTCTACGTGTGTCGGCGACCTGGGAATTTGATCGGCGTCCGCCCAGCGTGCTTGTTTGTTCGGGCCCCGTGGCACGAGCACCGCAACTGCTCCGGCCTTGACGACTGGAAGTACGGAAGCCCTAATCTGAGCCGCATCATTACCCGAGAGCAAAACGATTGCGCCCGGCTTCGCCGCAACCTGGCCTGTGCTCACGTCGATCTTCTGCAGTGAACCGGAGAACTCGGTTTGCGACAGGACCTGCGCCCGGAATTCCTTACCGGACGTCCACAGAATAGGCTGGTGGCCGCCGGGTATACGGATACTGAACTGTGGCGGCGCGGTAATCGTGTCCTGGATGACGCTCACCCGCTGCACATAGCCGCCGTTGTCTCCCGCCGGAGCGATGCCGTACTGGCGCAACTGCGAGGCCACGTAAGTGGCGGCTAGCAATTCGTCATGCGTACCGCTGCCGCGTCCGCGCAAGGCATCGGAGGCCAAGAATTCCTCGTGGGCGCGGATGCAGAGCGCGCAAATCCTCAGTCTGGTTGCGGGCGAAGTTGCCCGCGAGTGAACTTCCGTCGGCTGCTGTTCGGCGCGGGCTGGAATCCTCGCGGTGGCGGTGACAATGCCGAGAAAACAAGCAACCGGAAGCAACAAGCGTTTCTTCATTAGAAGAATTCCAGAAGAAGAATTCCAGAGTAGCAGACACAATGTAAGCGCGGGCTGGGTCAATACCCTCACGCGGTTCGGCTCCTCAGGGAAGGTCCCGCCGGACACGGTTCCTCGAATGGATTTCCTCTGCAAGTCTTGTGGCCCGCGAACGTTCCTCAATTTGGCGCCGGGTGGCTGAGCAGGTTCTCACGGTACTTTGGTATTTCTGCCGGGCAAATTCTTCTCTGCTACAATTTGACTGCGCCGCTGAGGGATTGCCTCTGTCCGACGGTCCCGCGGGAGCCGTTCTAACATGTTGAGTAGTAAGAAGAAAGTTCAAATTGCCAGCGCCTTTGCCACCCTCCTCTTCTGCGCCTTGGCGGTGGGTTGCAAGGGTTTCTTTGTCAACCCCGTGTTGACTACCGTTACAGTGGGGCCCACAGCGACCATTAACCAGGGCGGCACGGTGCAGATGAGCGCGGTCGGCACCTACAATGACGGATCGACAAAGACACTCAGCAATGTGTTCTGGAGCAGCGACCCCACAAGTGTCGCCACCATCAGCTCTTCGGGTCTGGTAACCGGCGTATCGGTTGGATCCGCGACTATCACCGGCGCTTCCGGCACGGTCAGTGGCACGGCGACAGTCACGGTCGCACTCTCGAATGTCACCGGCATCACGGTGAGTCCAACCACCAAGAATGCCCAACAAGATGGCGGGACAGCTACTTTCACCGCCAGTGCGACCATTTCGGGCGGCAAGCCGGTCGATATCACCTCGACGGCGACTTGGACGATCATCAGCGTCAGCCCGTCGACCGGCACCACGTCCGACTTTCAGGTGACTCAGGGACAGGACCCAGAGGTGGTCACGGTGCAATCGACTGCTACGGTCGGTGAGAAGGCCACGCTCCAGGCGAGCTACGTGGGCGGAACCGGAACGACCTTTACGGCAGACGCGACAATCACGGTTACGGCCGCTCCATAAGAAACGCCACTATGTCTGACGTCCGATGTATCGGTATTTGCACCGGGGGCGGCGACGCCCCTGGCCTCAATGCGGTCATCCGCGCTGCGGTAAAGTCCGCCATCCTCAAGCACAAGTGGAAGGTTATCGGCATTTCCGATGGCTTCGACGGCCTGATTTGGCCAGAACGATCCCGCGAACTCACGCTCAAGGACGTGAGCGGCATTCTGCCTCGCGGCGGCACCATCCTGGGAACCACCAACCGCGGTGACCCGTTCCACCACAAGAGCATCGAGAACGGCGTTGAGGTCATTCGGGACATTTCCGACCAGGTCATTGCCAACGCGCGCCAACTGGGAATTGACGCCGTGATCAGCATCGGCGGGGACGGGTCCCAGACCATTGCCCAAGAGCTCTTCCAGAAGGGCATGAAAATCGTCGGCGTGCCCAAGACCATCGATAACGATCTTTCCGCCACAGAAATTACCTTTGGCTTTGATACCGCACTGCACACTGCTACCGATGCCATCGACAAGATTCACACCACTGCCGAATCCCACCATCGCGTGATGGTGATCGAAGTCATGGGCCGGGATGCGGGCTGGATTGCGCTCGAGGCCGGCATCGCCGGCGGCGCACACGTCATTCTGATTCCGGAAATTCCCTTCAGCTTGCAGAGAATCTGCGACTACGTGAAAGAGCGAGAGGGATACGGCAAGCACTTCACGATTGTGGTGGTCGCCGAAGGCATCAAGCTGCCCCAGGAACTGAAACAGCTTTCCCGCGGCGGCTCGGTGGGAAACCTGATCGGCGACGGCATTGCCCTGACCGCGCGCCGTGAGGTGCGGGTCAGCGTGCTCGGACATATTCAGCGGGGAGGTTCGCCTTCCCCCTTTGACCGGATTCTCGGGACGCGATTTGGCGTGGCCGCCACCGATCTCATCGCTGAAGGTGGATTCGGCAAAATGGTCTGCCTGCGCAATGCCAGAATCGAAAATGTGAACATCTCCGATGCCATTGGGCATCTGAAAAAAGTGGATCCTCAGGGTGAAATGGTGTGCACCGCACGCGCCATTGGGATCTGCTTCGGGGACTGAGCCGCACTGCCGATGCCTGCAGTGCTCGGGATGACAACAACCCCTAATCCACGCGGGCGCCAGTCGGTTGGAGACTGCGCTATAGTGGGCTGGTGCTCCCTCCAGGAACCTGTCGGCGACATCTGTGGCTGATTGCCGTCGCCGCTGTCCTTTCCGTTTCAGCTTGCGGTCGAAGGCACAGGATTCTCGAAATCGGCTATGTTTCCGCCCCCCAGGCTACACTCCGCGACCGCGTCGCTACCGTCTTCAATAAGACCGGTGTGGTCAAGAACGGCGACCGTGTGCAGATACTGGAGCGCGACCGGCGTTTTGTGCGGGTGCGAACAGACAACGGCACGGAAGGCTGGGTCGAGCAACGTTATCTGGTCACTCAGCAGGTCTACGACGGGTTCCAGAAGCTGGCGCAGCAAGAGCAGAATGATCCTGTCCAGGCAGCCGCCAGCACGCGCAATGACACCAACATTCACCTGGAGCCGGGCCGTGAAACCGAACATCTTTACTTACTCAACCAGGGAAATAAGGTATCTATCCTGAAGCGCGCCATTGCGGAGAAGACGCTGCCCGGTGCAGCTCCGAAGCTGTCCCTCGACGCCACCGGCGAGCCCGCAAAAGCTCCGGCGATTTTAGAGGACTGGTGGCTGATTCGTGATCCACAAGGGCACATCGGATGGGTGCTGGCGCGGATGGTGGACCTGGATGTGCCGCTCGAGATTGCGCAGTACGCCGAAGGCCAGCGCATCGTCGCTTACTTCGTGCTCAACCAGGTGAGCGACGCCGACAAGAAAGTCGCCCAGTATCTCGTGATGCTCACCGAGCCCAAGGACGGGATGCCCTTCGACTACAACCAGGCGCGGGTTTTTACCTGGAACGTGAAGAAGCATCGTTACGAGACTGCCTATCGCGAGCGCAACCTGGACGGCGTGTTACCGGTTACGGTCGGACAAGAGGACTTCGACAAGGAAGGCACGTTGCCGGTTTTCGTGTTGCGCGTAAGAGACGACAGTGGAAACGTGACCGAGAGAAAGTACAAGTTGAATACGCCAATCGTGCGCCGCATGCTGGCGCCGGGCGAGCAGCCGCCGAGGCCGGTGGCGAAAAAGAAACGGCCGTAAGGGAGCCTGACCTATGTCTCGTGCGTGCCATCCTCGGAATCACAGGCCTTGAGATGTTTCCGCAAGTTCGGTGCAAGCTCAATGTGCGGCAGTGGAGGATGCGGCTGGCCGCCCTTCATCGCTTTCTGCCATTGCACCAGCGAACGCATCAGTGGCGCTAGCTGAATCCCCTCCGTGTGCTGCGGATGACCGGTCAAATTCCGCATGGCACGTTCCATCACCGATCGCATGCCCACGAAGTTCCCGGTGGAGTAGTGGTGGAAGGCAACAGCGACTTGCACCAATCCCTGCAAAAATTTCTTTCCCTCCACCGGCGCGGCCCGCCAGATGTCTTCCAGAACCTCGTGGGCCTGGAAGAACTCAGCCCGGTTAAATAGCGCAATGCCGCGCCGGTAATGGTTAAAATCCACGGCTTATTCTGGCACAAAACAAAACCTCGCGCCGCTGCCCGAGGATCAGGGGCAGAAAGCCAATTTACTGACCGAGGATCCCGTAGTGCGAACTGGCGGCCATGAAGAAAAGCAGCGGAACCGACAGGAAGAAATTTGTGCGTGAGGCCAGGAAGGCCTGGCGAGCCAAGGTGGCGGCGTTCGCAGGTGGTGTGCCAGCCAGAGTCCCCTGGATAATCTTCTTCTGGTTACGCCAGATGATCCCCCAGACGTTGAACAACATGATGAAGCCGAATCCGCCGCCGACTCCGATCGAAAGAACGTGGTTATCGTCTTTTCCCACCGGCGTGAAGTTCACAAACAGCCAACTGGCAGCGATCACCACCACGGTCGTGATGGCTCCCAATAAATATCCACTCGGAGTTTTCGAGATAACCAGGGAAAGAATTCCCCAGGCCACAATCCAGATAAGCAAGAAAAAACCAATCGTGCTCAAGGGGCTGACCCCCATACGGGCGGCGTCCGCGGCAACATAGATCTGCGCCCAGTACCAGAATCCGAAGAAGACCGTCCACAGTGCACTCCAGCGGAATAACTGCAGGGTGGGCATGGTCATGTACTGAAAAACCTTGGGCTTCATGGCAGCGTCCACCTGTTTCATGAACGGGACGTTGACCAGATTGAAGAAGTAAAGCAATCCAATCCAGGTGATACCCACGATGAAGTGAAACCAGCGCAGAATGAACGCCAGGGCTTCGATGCCGGTGTGACTCGGCATTACCCAGGACGCAGTCAATGCTGTCAGATTGTGCATCGCTCTTCCTCCAAGCACGAAGTGTGGGACCCGGGATACGCCCAAGGCTCATCGAAGAAGCGAGTCGGAGTCGAAACTGAACACCAGATTCACCCTCGGCTTGCGAACAACTCTGCGGCGCCGGCTCTCTGTTCGCTTCTGTTTGCGGAGGAATGTTTGCACTTTGTCGTGTTTGTGTCAACCGGGGACGCGGGTTCCAGCTTGTAGACCCGGCTTGAAAACTGGCGAGTAACGCCGTATTGTACGAACTGTCACTTTGGACGCGCGGTTCCGGGGTTGCGCGTCCCGAGCTATCCCCCTGTTGCTTGCGTCCGGGACGGCGGCGGACGTGAGGAATCAATGGTTTTTCGGCAGTTCAGAAAGCTCTTGCGGTCAGAGAGCTAAGGAGATCGCATGGAGAACAAGCCGGCGCAAAACATCCAGGATTCTTTTCTAAACACCGCTCGCAAGGAAAGAATGAACATTACGATTTACCTGCTGAGCGGCGTGAAGCTGACCGGACGTATCCGGTCATTCGACAAATACTCCGTCGTGCTGGAGACCAACAACCAGGAGCAGTTGATCTTCAAGCACGCGATTTCCACCGTGGCCATGGGGAGAGTGGCGCACGGCCAGGGCGAAAAGCCCACCGTGGTTCAGGTTACAGCCCCGGCCAGCGAGCCGGCTCCGGTCCCCAGCGCTTCCGGAACGGAAGGGTAAGACGAAGTCAGTAGAGAATTTCTCAATTGTGTCCAGAAAAAGCTTCCCGAAAAACCCACGACGCGCGGCGTTCGGCGATGTTCGCAGGCGATCGTCGTGCTCCCCTGGAGCGTGCCTTCCTGGTGGGGATCGATTACCGCGCTCGATCCCGGGGGGCGCAGGGAAGCCAGGCCGTGCAAGCATCTTTGACCAGCGGTGCGCAGGCAGCGCGGGACACGGCGACCCTGGCGTCCGTGTCGAAGGCGCCAAGCGTTCCGCAGTTCAGCGCGGAAGAGTCGCTGGCAGAATTGCGGTCGCTGGCGATCAGCGCCAGTGCGCAAGTCGCTGGTGAATTCCTGCAGCACAGGGACAAGCCCGATCCGGCCACACTCATCGGCAAAGGAAAGCTGGAAGAGATTGCCGGGGCGGCGGCCTCGGTTTCCGCCGACCTGCTGCTGTTCGATCACGATCTCACGGCTTCGCAGCAACGCAACATCGAAAAAGTTGTGCATGCCCGGGTGATCGATCGCACCCAACTCATCCTCGATATTTTCGCCCGGCACGCGCGCACCCGGGAAGGCCAGTTGCAGGTGGAACTGGCGCAACTGGAATATTTGCTGCCTCGGCTTGGCGGACGCGGTATCGAGATGTCGCAGCTCGCAGGCGGCATCGGCACGCGAGGTCCGGGCGAAACTCAGCTGGAAACCGATCGCCGCAAAATTTATCGTCGAATACGGCACGTCAAAGAACAAATCGAGAACGTGCGCCGCATTCGCGCCCAGCAGAGGCAGCGGCGCGAGTCGGTTCCGGTGGCTACGGTGGCGCTGGTCGGTTACACCAACGCGGGCAAATCCACTCTGTTTAATGCCCTGACTCAGGCCGCTGTCCTGGCATCGCCTAAGATGTTTGCGACCTTGGACCCGACCATTCGCTCGGTGACGCTGCCTTCGAAACGCAAAGCGCTGCTCTCCGATACCGTGGGTTTCATCCGCAACCTGCCGCACACCCTGGTGTCCGCTTTCCGCGCCACCTTGGAAGAAGTACAGCGTGCCGCGCTCATTCTCCATGTTTCCGATGCCAGCAGCCCGCTCTCCGCCGAACAGGATGCGCAGGTCGAGCGCGTGTTGAAAGAACTGGAGGTGGACGGAAAGCCGCGCCTGCGGGTGATGAACAAGATCGACTTGCTGCCGCCAAAACAGCGCGATAGCCTGCGGGACGACGCCACCACCGTACACGTGTCGGCGATCAAGGGAGTGGGGATGAGCACGCTGCTCGACCGCATCGACCAGATGCTTTCCGAAGATGCCATCCGCCGCATTCGCCTGCGGGTGCCGCAGAAAGAAGGCAAGACACTGGCCATGCTGGAAGCGCGCGCCCGGATTTATTCCCGAGCTTACAAAGACGGCCTGGTGGAACTGGAAGCGGAAGTGCCGGAGTCGGTTATAAGAAGAGTACGAGACTGGGTTGTACAGTAAA
>Ga0187778_10003029_pt1 | contig 11335 bp, 9 predicted proteins | sample 1015_Q2_SP5_20_M_FD_132418 | JGI IMG/M metagenome (GOLD analysis project Ga0187778, IMG submission 132418) | Tropical peat soil microbial communities from peatlands in Department of Meta, Colombia - 1015_Q2_SP5_20_MG | ecosystem: Environmental > Terrestrial > Soil > Wetlands > Peat | place...
CGGGCCGTGCCCGATGCTGACAACAAAAAGGGCCGCCAAAGCCAGTTGAAGAGAGCACACAGCGCTTAAGTTGGCCATCTAGTCGACTCGGATTCAGCCTGCCTTTCGGAGCTTGCGCACGGTCTCCTCACTGAGTCCCCAGAGCTCAGAAATTTCAATGACGGAGTAGTGCCTCTCGTTAGCAAGATCTACATGAACAGGCATTTCGCTTGCCGGGCTGACGACATGAGCAGATTTGGGGGGCTTACGAGCGAGGTTAGTCATGGTACAGCCTCAGACAGAAGTGATTTCAATCAGTTCAAGAGAGCCAGGCACTTGTACCGGTTGCGATCCAGGTTTCGAAATCGCAAATGTCAACTACTTTGAGTCCTTGCGGGCCCGGATGTCCAATCAGTTTTCAGAACGTGCTTATTACGGCAGGTTATAACCGATAAGTGTTTGAAAACGCTGTCTTACTGGCACGCACGTTCAAGAATTCCTAGAAAAATCGGTTAAGAGCTGCAGGAATAAGTGTGTGCTGAGAATTCTTGCGGGAACAAAGACGCGCGTGACCGAGATAAACCACAAGTTGTTTGGCGAGAAAATTCATCATGAGAACGCCCGAGGCGGAGGTCAGTGCAAAAACCAACCGCTCAAGGCCGCACCAGCAATCACCCATGCAGAGTTAACCCGGAACTTGAGTACGAGGACAGCACTCGCACTCAATATAATGACGGTACGCCAGTCAACGATTGCCGTCCGGCCTAGTTGCCAAGCGACCACCGCCATTAGTGCCAAAGACCCGGCCACCACTCCGTCCAGGATTGCCGATGCGAGTGCAGACTGACGTAGTTTCGGTATGAGCGGCCCGCTTGAAGCAACGAGGACAAACCCCGGTAAGAAGATGCCAACTGTTGAGACGGCTGCGCCGGGTATTCCTGCAACCAAATAGCCGATGAAAGTGGCGGTTGTGAACACTGGGCCGGGTGTGAATTGCCCAACCGCAATGGCATCTAGCAGTTGTTTTTCCGTGATCCAATGGAGATGGTCTATGAACTCTGCCCGGAGGAAGGCGAGAAGGACGTATCCGCTTCCGAAAACGACCGCTCCGATTTTCAAGAATGAAAGGAACAGCCGCACAAGGCTGACGGGAATCGTCATCGCCGCAACTGCCGGTCCGAGGAGAAAACCAGATTGAACGAATGACGGAGCCGATACCATAAACGACTTTTGCATCTTGAACCGAACCGCTCCACAGGCAGCGATCCCCGCAATGGCAAGGACAATGAGCGGGGCAACACCAACAGCGTTGAGAAGCACTGCGATCATCCCGATCACGGCATGGAGCTTGGTCTTTATCGCAGTGCGAGACAGGGTCCACAACGCTTGCAAGATGATGGCGATCACGGCGGGTTTGATGCCGTACAGAATCCCGGCTACTTGTGGCAATGACCCGTAGCGTGCATAAACAGCGGCGATGAGGGTGACCAGAATTCCAGCAGGAAGAATGAAACAAACACCGCCAACGAGTAGACCTGCCCAGCCTCGTTTGGACTGTCCGATGAAGATCGCAACCTCTGTTGAGCTTGGGCCGGGGATCAGGCTTGCTGCCGCAAGGCGGTCAAGGAACTCTGCTTGGGTAATCCATTGCCGCTTTCTAACAAACTCGTCTTCCATCATGGCAATGTGGGCCGCTGGTCCGCCAAATGCTGTTGTGCCAAGCTTCAAAAAGACGAGCGCTAATTCAGCTAACGACACTTGCCCTTTTGATGTGGAGGTCTGGTTGGCGTGAGAGGCGGTCATCGAAGGACAGAGTACCCGAACCAACGATTAGCAGGAATATCAGACCTAGCAACATGCAGAGGTCTGTGCGAGCTTCATGCATCGTGCCCCAGAATCCGGCTTTCGACAGCATCGGAATCTTCGTCGTACCGATGGCGACGAGAATGTCGATAAGCAAAGGAATCGACGCAAGACGTGTAAATAGACCCACGATCAATAGTGCCCCGCAGACAATCTCCACGACTCCTACGAATGGGGCAAAAAACTGCGGGGCTGGGATGCCGATTTTCGTAAACCGGCCCACTCCCAGAGCGGCGGGAAAGAGAAACTTTTGTATTCCTTCAGACATAAACACCCAACCCACCATCAAACGGATCAGAGCCGTTGTCGCTGGTGCCTTGCTTCCGAGGAATCGTCGAGCTTGCATTGCGTCCTCCCCGTTCAGGTTCGTTACCTGTAATCGAATAACGTCATAAATCCGTAGTCCATGTGGAGTTGCTGGTGACAATGGAAGAGTGTCAGTCCCGGATTGTCGGCCACGAAGTCAATCACAGCCTCTTGGTAGCCTCCGAGCATAACAACATCTTTCATGACCCCGCTGGTTGGCTTCCCGCCCAGACTCGCCAACTCAAAGAAGTGCCTGTGAAGATGGATCGGGTGTATGTCGTCACTGGCATTGCGCATGTGAATGCGGTATCGCTTGCCCTGTCGTAGGTGAAACGTGGCGGGTGTCATTTCGCTCGTCATGGGATAGGAAACGCCGTTGATCGTCCAACGATTGAAGCCTTCCTCAGCAGCGTTGTCTTTCGCAAAAGTCATTTCGAACGTTTCGTCTGCTGCGGCGAAAGCGCCGGGCTTTGCGAACAGCATGTAATTCCAGCGGTACGGTGCAGGAGCTACCCATTCAGGTTTGCCAGAGCGTCCTGCGTATTCGATCACGATCCCCATCCCGTGGCGTCGATCATCGTTATCGAGATCACTCATGATCCAAATTCCGGGATGGTTCATCTCGACAATGGCTGAGATACGCTCCGCTGTCCCCAACCAGACCACCGGAGCCCGTGTGGGATTCGGCACAGGGTTTCCATCCAAGGCGACAACCCGGAAAGAATGACCGGGTAGTGCGAGGCTGCGAATCTCGGTTGCACTGCCATTCAGCATGTGGAAAAGCACTCGCTCTCCCTGTTTGACTCTGATCGGTTCTCCATGCCCCAGCATCCGACCATTGATTGTGAATGAACGGTATCCAACTTCGTACCCTTTGGTCATCCCTTTCGCAAGCGAGGCTTTCATGGCCGACTCACCGGCCTCTTCAGCGCTTTCACAGTGATCGCTGGAGAAAGGAAATGCATAGCCATATCACCACCCCGGCTGAAGGTGGGTTCAAACTCCTTCAGCACCAGAAATACTTCGCGGTCGTACTTGCCAGGATCACTTCTGGGCTCTATGTAGACGGGGCCGACCTGACCGCTGTACTGTCCAGCAGACAGGTTCGCACCTGCCCGGTTGTGCGTGTGATAGAAGCGAAATCCTGCGGGCTGCGGAATGAACTCGATCCGGCGCTTCCCGTGCGCTGGAATAAACGGTGTGCCCTGCTCCGAGGCTCCGCCCACGTCTGCTGGTACTTTTTGTCCATGCCAGTGGAGTTGTTCGGGAGAATCCGTGTCGTTGTAGATATCCACCGTGACCCTCTGTCCTTCCTTAAGCCGGAGGAGGGGACTGGGAAACTGCCCGTTATAGTTAGTCACAGAGACGATGCGATTAGGTGCGATCTCAATTGGGCATGTTCTGATCCGCAGCATATAGTCCGGCTTGCCGGGCACCTGCGCAGGAGCACTGTCAGCTTGGGTCTGCGGGGGTGCTCCGCTTCGACTCGGAGCCAACTTCGGCAGAACCAACGAAGCTCCGACTGCCACCCCTGCTGTCCTGAGGAAATCACGCCGCGATCCTTCAAGCCTTCTCATGGAATCGTCCTCTCGCTAAGAGGTTTTTTCAACGGCAGGTGCGGGTTCGACTCCAATCATCTGGTACAAGCCGAGAATGGGTCAAATGGCGGTGCTGCCCTTATGATCTCGCAGTCATCCAGATCGTCTTCCTTTTGGACATGGGCAAAGCCTCCGTCGCAATGAAACTGCCTCGTAGGTGTCTGGACGGAAGCGGTAGCTCACCCGTATCTTGAGCGTCACGGATTTGGTGCAACGCATCCAGGCTATGTCGTCATAGTGAGTGTCGTGTCCCGATGGATGTCCATCTGCGAGCAGGGTTCCAGAATGCGTTATAATGCCGTCGATTCGGCGAGAGTTCTCGTCGCAGGCCCTAATTGATGTGGGGGGTCCATGGTATTGCGTCGGTTGGCTGTCTTTGTGTTAGCGTCTTGCGTTTTACTCTTTCCACCTATATCCGGCTTGGGCCAAAGCTCTGCCAAGCCGCAGCCCCACGTGGTCGTAGTCAGCGTCAACGGCATGGAACTTGACGTCATTCGGCCCTTGCTCCTCGAGGGCAAGATGCCCAATCTCTCATCGGTGATAAAGAAAGCAGCCTACGGTAAACTCCGCACTGTCTCCGCACCGAACTGCCCTCGCGTCTTCAGCACCATGTTCACCAGCACCGAGCCCGAGGAGCATGGGGTTACAGGTTTCATTGTGGGCGGAATTACTGCCAATACCAACATGCTCAAGGAGGAACCGATCTGGTCGATTCTGTCCAAGAATCACGTTACTGTCGGGATGACCAATGTCCCAGCCACTTTTCCGGTGATGCCGGTGAACGGCTACATGATCAGCGGCATGTTGACTCGCGGCAAGAACTGCGAGGACGGCGTCCTTTGTGCACCCAAACTTTCGGAAGTCGAGGGTGGAGATGCAGTCTACCCTCCATCCCTGAAGGCTGAATTGCTGAAGAATGTGGGGGACTTTTATATCGACTGCGAACGGATGCCCTCCGCGGCCGATCTTCAAGGGCATGAGTCGGCGGAAATCGATGCCTGGCTGGCTAAGGTTCAATCGATCCGCGACCAACAGACTCGTCTCTTCGCCTATATCCTCGACCACCATCCAACCGACTTCACCTGGCTGGGTCAGTCATGCGAAGATCGCACGGGGCACTGGCTCTATCCCATTGCTCCTTACAACGCCGGCTACAATCCCAAAATTAACGCGGTGCGAACCCAGGCTTTCCCTGACCAGTACGTCGCGTTCGATAAGGTCCTGGGTGAAATCCTGAAGCATGTCGACGAGAACACCTACCTGATCATTGTTTCCGATCACGGCATCAAACCGCTTCGCGAATTCGAAGAAACCGATCCGCATGCGCACATGGACCACGAGAAGACGACGCCAGTCATCGCCAAACACGACTTCGCAGACGGCGATGACGTCCCCGGGTCCTTCTTTGTCATGGGACCCGGCATCAAGCAAAATCTGCGGCTTATGGGGTTTGCGGCTTCGGTGTACGACATCGCTCCCACAATCCTGCATCTGTATGGGATTGAACAGCCGCCACAGATGCGGGGGCACGTGCTGAGCGACATCTTTGTGAACGCCGGCAAAACCGTCGCAGAGCGCTAAACCTAGAAAGTCGCATGTGGATTTCTTTCCTATTTGTCGGATGCGTGCGCACTGCGCTGCCGCAGCAGCTGGGCTTGCGTCCGAGCTCGCTTTGCTTTCGCGGCTTCTCCTAATCGTGCGTAACCTTTCGCCAGCCATTCGAAGACGTCCGGATTTTTCGCGTCCGTCCTGGAGAGGGCTTCGAGCTGACGCACAGCCACGGTGAAGTTGCCCTCTTCAATTTCCCCCTCTGCGAGTCCTTGTTGAGCTTCTACGCTGTTCGACTGCAGCAGCAGCGCGGCTTCGAACTGATCTGCAGCGTCCTTTGGTTTGTTCAGCCCAAGATACACCCGACCCAGGAGCAGGCGGCCCGGCAACTGGCCCGGCACGAGCTTCAGGCTGGCCTCGAGCGCATCGCGCGCTCCGGCGAAGTCGTGCAGATGCTCCAATGCTTGTCCCTCATAGAAAAACGCCGTAGCGTCGTTCGGACGGGCCTGCGTCGCGCCCTTCAAGTGCTCCGCGGCCTTGTCGTATTCCCCAGCCCGTAATTCCAGTTCCCCCAATTGCCGCAGAGCGGTCGAGGATCCGGGATCGAGCGCCAGCGCGTTTTGGAAAAGCTTCCGAGCCTCTTCATTGCGGTCGTCTTCGGTTGCCATCATCGCTGCGTGTAGCAAATTTTGCTCTTCGATCTTGTCCTTCGGGTCAGGCAACATCGAGGGCTCCGGAGCCGTTGTTGCGCTTCCCGCATCTGCAGGGCCAACATATCCCAGCGTCTTGAGCTCATCGATTGTTTCCTGTCCCACCGCTCCCTTGACAGTCGCTGGCGACGGCTCCCGGGCGCGCACTTCCGTCAGCATGGCGCGCGCCCTCTGCACGCGATCGTTCCAAGGTTCATACCGGTTAATCAACTCGCCTGCATCGCTCCAAAAGTCATAAAACTCAGGCCGGGGCGCCTCAATGTATTTATATCCTTCGCTGCGCACAGATCGCAGCGGAGCCCAACCGAAGCGCAAAGGATAGTCGGTCTCGCCGAAGGCTGTGTGCTCAGCTCTCTCCGACCCAGTGAAAAAGGGCTTCAACGAGCTGCCATCCGTCTTCTCGAACGCCGGGGCACCCGCCAGATCGAGTATCGTTGGCGCAATATCAAGGGTTGTCACCTGTGCATCGACTGCCACTCCTGCGTTGAGTCCGTGAGCCAGCTTGAGAATCAGCGGCACGTGAGTCGTTGAGTCGTAAAGGAAAATTCCGTGAGTATCCTCGTGGTGCTCGCCCAACCCTTCTCCGTGATCGCCGACCACAACGATAATCGAGTTGCGATACCGACCCGTTTTCTTGAGGCACGCGATGAAGTTTGCCAGTGCGGAATCGGCATAGGCGATCTCTCCATCGTACAAATCATCTTTGTATATTCGTGAATACGGCTCGGGAGGCTCGTAGGGATCGTGCGGATCGTAGAGGTGCACCCATAGGAAATATGGGCCGGTTGGATGCTGACTCAACCACGTCTCCGCGTGCCGCACCACTTCCATCCCCCGGCGTTCAATGCGTCCCCATCGCGATTTCGAGGTTGGATGCTCGGGAAAGTTGTCGTAGAAGTCGAACCCTTGATCGAATCCGGGAGCCAGCGTCTTGCTGTCGAGAATGACTGCTCCAATGAAAGCGGCTGTGTGATAGCGCTGCTTGCGAAGCAACTCCGCCAGCGTTGGATTCGCAGGAGACAGCGGCACGCCAAAATCGGTCACTCCGTGTGAACTCGGCAACAGCCCCGTGAGAATGCTGGCGTGCGAAGTATTTGTGATCGGGCTCGCGGTGAACGCTTGCTCGAAGCGGATGCCATCTCTTGCCAGAGCGTCCAGAGCGGGCGTCTTGACCTGCTTATAGCCGTAGCAGTGCACGTGGTCGGCTCGCAGAGTGTCGATCGTTATGAGAAAGATATCGGGCCGCGGTGCTGTCTCCTTCGTAGACGCCATAGCCGTTAGGCCCAGCCACGCACACAAGAAACCGGCACCCAGAGCGCACGAAAGGTTCATCAGGCCATCAGACTAGCACAGTTCCCGCGCCGCTCAGCCGCATTCGGGCCGCGTTTCTGTCGTATAATTAGCGCATCCCATGGTTTCTCGCCGATTTTGTTCTTCGCTGTTTTGGCTGTATCCTCGCTCAAATCATTGGCTCAGTCGCAGTCAGCTTCATCTCCGAACCAGAGTCTCGAACGACTTGTCTACGTTATCCCGAACAACCGCTCCGTGGAACATCACAAAGACTTTAGTCCGATAAGTGCTCGGATGAAGTTTAAGCTAGCCGCGAGGATACCTTCGATTGGTATGATTTCGCGGCAGACGGAGTGAACGCCGCGGTTGAACAAGCCGCGAATGACCACCCCGCCAGTACGGACAAAGTACCGCTGGTTTTGGCAAACGTTACGGGGCAGACTTTGCGGACGTTCAGATCGAGAAGCCGCGTTCCATGGTTCCACCGATTTTCTTCAGTGCGGCGCTGGCCGGATGCAGGGTTTTACGCTGTTGCGCCAAGCCTGGGGTCTCCACTTCGCCGGGACAAACAGCAGGCTACGCTGATGCTTTTCAGTTCGTAACGCAGGCACCGCGCCAGTCCGCGCGACCCTGGTTCCCGGCGGTGCCGACGAAATGGGGGCACTTAGTCCTTGTTGCTTGCTCCAAGGCGTTTGGCTGCGGCCCGCTCCCGCGCTGCGTCCGCTTCACGTCCCAGCTGAGCATAGGCATCGGCTAGAAACATGTGCGGCTCAGGCGCCTTGGGTTCGAGTGCGGCGGCCTTCTTCAACTTTGGGATAGCTCCCTCAAAATCTCCCGACAGCTCCAGGAATCGCCCCAGGATCAGGTAGCTTCCGAAGTGATCCGGCATGAACTCCAGCACCGTCTGGCACTCTTTGATTGTCTCCGGCACGCGGCTGGTATGCGCATAAGCCGACTCCAGAAAAAGATGCGCCTCGGCAAAGCCCGGCACCTTGGCTACGGCGAATTCCAGTTCCGGCACCGCACCCGCGAAATCCCCAACTCCCATCAAACCTTTCGCCAATTGGAAATGCCTCGAGGCCGAATCCGGATCCAACTCCATCGCCTTGCGGAGCACAGGCACAGCCTTGTCGAACTCCATCATATCCAGAAAGCACTCGCCCAGCTCCGCATAAGTATTGGACACGCCGGGTTTCTGGGCCACCAGTTGTTGCAGCAGAGGGACAGCTTCGTCGGGGCGCCCACTCTGGCGTAACGCATTGGCCTGGTGTGTCAAGTTGCTGATCTGGATCTCGTCCTTGGGATCGGCTCCCTGGTCACCGGCATCTGCCTTCGAAACGTTGCTGCGCCCTGAAACGTATCCAAGCGCGGCCAGTTTCTCGTGCGCCATCGGGTCGACCGCCGCCTTCGGTGCTTCCCGGTGGCTGCTCGTCTTCTGCCGGATGCCGTCGAGCCGGCTCGCCAGCGTATCCGCCGCTGCGGTCGACTCCGCCGCGAGATTGTGTTCCGCTTTCGCGTCCGCAACCTCGTCATACAGTTCCCGCCGCGGCGCCTGTACATACAAATACTTTCCTGCTCGCAGCGATTGCAGTGCACTCCATCCAAATGCGGTGTGAGGATAATCCGTCTCCGCATAAGCCGGCCGATCGTGCCACGCGGCCACGGCCGCGTCGCCTCCCGCCTTCATCATCGTGGCGGTGGTAGTCAACTCAGTCGTCGCCGTCATCAGTCCCAGCAGCGACTCCCCTTGGACTTCGGCCGGCACGGCCACTCCCGCTGTCTGCAAGAGCGTCGGCATCACATCCACCAGTTCGACCCGACTGTCGACCCGAACCTCGGGCTGTTTCTCGGTCCGGCTCTTCGCCGTACTTCCGTGCGGCAACTTGATCACCAGCGGCACCCGAATCGTCTCGTCATACAGAAAAATCCCATGTGTATCTTCTCCGTGAGCCCCCAGCGATTCTCCGTGATCCGCCATTACGGCAATCACTGCGCCGTCGTACAGAGCGTCCGCTTTCAACTGCCCCAGCAATTTCCCCACCGCCGCATCCTCGTACGCAATCTCTCCGTCATATGGCTCCGAGGCGTAGCGGCTCTTGTAGGGTTCTGGCGGATCGTACGGGTCGTGGGCATCATACAAATGCACCCAGATAAAGAACGGTCCTGTCGGGTGTTGTGTCAACCAAGCCAGGGCACGTGCCACGACTTCGTCCCCACGGCGCTCGATCGCCTGGAAGCGGCCCTTCTGCCGGAGTTCTTCAGGGTGGAAGCCAGCGTTATAGGTGTCAAACCCACGGTCGAAGCCCGGCGCGTAGTTTGTAGCTGGGTCGAGAACCGTCGAGCCGACAAAAGCCGCAGTGTGATATCCGTGAGCGTGCAAAATGTCGGGAGCGTAGGGCAGATCGTTCGCCAGCGGCACACGAAAATCGTTTACCTGGTGGAACTGTGGATACGTACCGGTGAGAATCGTCGCGTGCGAGGTCGGCGTTAGCGGAGCCTGCGCATAGGCGTGCGTAAATACCGCCGCTTGCCATGCCAGTTCGTCCAGGTTCGGCGTCAGCCCGCGCTTCGATCCCAGAAACCCCATCCGGTCCGCGCGCGTCGTGTCGAGAGTGATCAGGACAATGTTTGGCAAAGCAATGTTCGCCGGAGCAGCCTTGGGCGGAGCAGTGTGCACCGGTGCGCTATTCGTCGTAACTGCGCCGGGCGGCCCAACCGCTGCAGCAAGCACGCTTCCGATCAGCCCGAAAACGCACAGCCACTCACGAATTAGCGACATGGGAAAAAGTCTATCATTCGACAATATGGCAAAATCCGATACTCCGACCTCGTGCCCGTTAGCATTACAGCCCGGTGAGTCCTCTCCGGAGGAAGCTCCCTGACTCACTCTTCTCTGGTTGACTCTTGGGCAGATTGCTTCAGGCGATCGGCTTTGGTCCGCTCCTGCGCCGCATCTTCTTTGCGTCCCAACTGATCGTAAACCTCGGCCAGAGCAATATGTGGCTCGGCTCTTTGGGGTCGCAGCGCAGCCGCCTTCTCCAGTTTCGGCAATGCCGCCTCAGGGTCGCCCGACTTCGCCAGATATCGCCCCAGAATCAGGTACGTTCCGTATTGTTCAGGGATGATCTTCAGCACCTTTTCACATTCGCTGATCGTCTCTGGGCGGTTGGCTCGCGCGTAAACGATCTCTAGCAAGAGGTGTGCATCGATAAGATTCGGAACCCTGGCGGTCAACCTCTCGAGCACAGTCGCTGCCCCCTGCACATCTCCGAGTCGCATCAAGGTTTTGCCCAGGTCCAATTCGGCCATGGTGAACTTCGGGTCCAGCTCCACCGCCTTGCTCAGCATCGGGGACGCTTTGTCGTATTGCTGCAAGTGCATATAGACCCCGCCGAGCTTGAAATAGAGCATCGGCATGTCTGATTCTTGGGCAATCAGCTTCTGCAGGATCGGAACAGCCTCCTCGTAGTGCTCATTATCAAGAAGAGCATTGGTGTCTCGGATCGTATTGGCCGTCGCAATCTTGTCCTTCGGGTCGGCACCCTCGTCAGAAGGCTTGGCAATGTGGCTGCTCCCCGTTACGTATCCGAGCCACGCCAGGTTCTGCTGCAGTGCTGGATCGAGGGCCGCAACCTTTTCGTCGGAGAGCTTGGGCGCTTCCCGTTTGCTGGTTGTCTTGTCGAGGAACGCGTGCACCTGGCCCGCCAGCGTGTCGGCCACCGCTACCGAGGTCGATGCTAGATTGTGCTCCGCTTTTGGGTCCACCGTCTGGTCATACAGTTCCCGCTTCGGCGCCTGCACAAACAAGTATTTTCCCGTCCGCAGCGACTGCAGCGCACTCCATCCGAAAGCGATGTGAGGATAATCCGACTCCGCATAGGCCGCACGGTTGCGCCAGGAATTCGCAGCCGCCGCGGATTGCTCGGCTTCCCCTTTCGTGGTCGTTGTCATCAATCCCAGCAGCGATTCCCCTTGCACCTCGGCCGGTACGGCAATTCCTGCCGTCTGCAACATCGTCGGCATCACGTCCACCAGGCCCAC
>Ga0187778_10003030_pt1 | contig 11332 bp, 10 predicted proteins | sample 1015_Q2_SP5_20_M_FD_132418 | JGI IMG/M metagenome (GOLD analysis project Ga0187778, IMG submission 132418) | Tropical peat soil microbial communities from peatlands in Department of Meta, Colombia - 1015_Q2_SP5_20_MG | ecosystem: Environmental > Terrestrial > Soil > Wetlands > Peat | place...
ATCGCCGTCGTCTCTAAGTCCGCACCCGGAGATGCCCATCCTCCGTCGGCGGCACGCGCTGCAATCAGCAGCCCCGCCATGCTGTCGCACTCTGACCCAGAAAGCACACTGTGGCGCAAGTGGATTAATTCGCACAGGTGCGTCGCGTCGACGATCGCCGCGCGCCAGTCTCGCGGCCCATCGCGATCGCAGAAAGCCTCGAGCCACCCACGCAGCCACTGATCTGGGGAGAACTTCGGTTGGATGGTGAGTACGTCGAGCGCCCGAAGCGCCGCCCAGCCGATCGTCAGCGTTGGATAGCCGCCGGTTTCGTTTTGCAGGCCGCGGAGCCAATCGCCGGTTTGCTCTGGCGTGGGAATGTCGGCGTTAAGCAGCTTGAGCGACTCGAGAGCGGCCAGCGTGTCTGGAGCGTTCGGCTCCTCGACGGCCCATTGCGGCGTGCGGTAGAAGCAGTAGCCCCCCTCGGGAGTGCGCCGCCCCAGCACGTACCGGCCGGCCGCGGCCCAGTCGAGGCGGTGCAACCCCGTCCGGCTATCGCGCTCCGCCGGCCCCGAACCGACGTTCATCGCCCGCAAACCTCCGACGGCCAGTCGAACTGCCCGGCCTCCCATACGTCGTACTGCCCGCAGCCCTTTCACAGGATCGCTTCGCCCCTCCCCACCGCGAATCCGATGCTCAAGTTATATCTGGCCAAGGTGGCGCCCAAGATCCACCGCAAGCACCCGATCGACGTAAGTGAATGCTTCAAATTTCGCGCCTGGCTCAATGTCCTCGGCGTCTTCGAGTTCGCTCATCATCGCCGCCACACGAGCGACGTCCAGGTCGTCGTCGAAGGCGGCGATCACCGCGGCACGCCATGAGGCCGGAATCGGTTGGCTGGGGTGGTGGCTCCACTGCTCGACGCGATCGCGCCACCGGTACAAGAGGGCTTGCGAGCGTTCCAGCATGGAACTCGTTAAGTCCAACTGACGCCTGTGATTTGCGTTAGCCAACGCGAAACGCACGGTGACCGGATCCGGATACGGCACCGCAGTGCGCACAGGCGCGACCGCCAGCGTTGGCGGCCGCGGCGCCGGTTCGTCTTCTGCCCCGGCTACCGTGATCACCAGGTCCAATGGCTTACCCAATTCGTCTTCGGCCTCAGATTCGGTGGTGAACATGCCTACCACCGGTCGAACCATAAGGTCGGACCGCGAGACCCGTTCGGCTGCGGAGTGATTGTTGATGACCACTGCAGCCAGCACCTGGGCTGAGTGGACATCCTCAATCATCCGCCGCAACAGGTCGCCGACGACGAGAACGCGTGCGAAAGTGAACTGTCCGGCCTTGGCCGGGATCACGAACCCGATACGGATTATGTCGCCACCGGCGACCGCGATCTGTATCTTTGCACCGGTGAATGCGTCGCGGACAGTCAGCATCGGCAGTGACGACCCTTTCGGCGCGGGTTCACGAGTCTTTCGCTTCGCATGCCAGAGCCAGCAAGGCAGCGCGGAAGGTGCTGCGTCGGCGACCGGTTACGATCCATCGGCCGCTGTCTCGGCGGATGCGGCCGACTACCACGCCGTCGACGGCTACGACTTGGATCACTGGGCTTTCGGGGAAAAGTCGTGTCCACCTGAGCGACCGGGTATTGGCTAATTGCTTGGCTGCTCGTTCCTCGCATACCCGCCATTTTCTCTCGATAGACGATGCGTTCGGCATCGTTGATCAGTTCTACGTCGGCGGATTTATGGGTAGCCATGGCTCCTCGCTCGTCTCGTCGGAGACACGCGAGTCTCCGAAACCTCCACCTTGCGGGTAGAAGCCATCAGCGCCCGACGGCGCGAACAGTGGCGGAGCTTCATCGCCAGCCGCGAAACAGCTTATCGCAACTCATTTCAGAGTAGCAGCGCAGCGGTTGGCACGCTAGGGTCGAGGGGTAGCTGGCGGTGGGACTCGCCACTAATCGCGGCCGAGCCGGTTGGGTGGGCGCCGATGGTCCCTACGGATGACGAATGATCCGTCTAGGAGGCTGTCGTGCAGTGGATTTACCAGCTGAACCGGGCGCGTGTGGTGCGCGGTGAGAAGGTGATTCTCGATGACGTCACTTTGTCGTTCTTGCCAGGCGCCAAGATCGGCGTCGTGGGCCCCACCGGCGCAGGAAAATCGACCCTGCTGAGGGTGATGGCCGGGCTGGAGCAGCCGTCGAACGGTGGTGCGCGATTGGCGCCGGACGTCTCCGTTGGATTGCTGCCGCAGGAGCCTGTCCTCGACGAAACCAAGACCGTACTCGGCAATGTGCGTGATGGTGTCGCCGACACCGAGGCGTTGTTGGCTCGCTATACCGACATCACCGCCCGCCTCGCCGAGGACTACAGCGACGAGCTGATGGCCGAAATGGGTCTGCTGCAGGAGCAATTGGACCATCGTAACGCCTGGGATCTCGACGCCCGTCTCGAGCAAGCCATGGACGCGTTGAACTGCCCGCCGTCGGACGCCGACGTGCGAGAGCTTTCCGGCGGTGAACGCCGCCGGGTCGCATTGTGTGGGCTGCTGTTACAGCGCCCGGACCTGCTGCTGTTGGACGAGCCGACCAACCACCTCGACGCGGAGAGCGTGCAATGGCTCGAACAGCACCTGGCGGCCTATCCGGGCACCGTCGTCGCGGTCACCCACGACCGCTACTTCCTCGACAACGTCGCGCAGTGGATTCTCGAGCTCGACCGTGGTCTTGTCTACCCCTATGAGGGCAACTACGCCACCTACCTCGATACCAAGGCCGCCCGGTTACAAGTGGAAGGCCGCAAGGACGCCAAGCGGCTGCGGCAGCTGCAGCGGGAACTGGAATGGGTGCGTTCCGGGGCGAAGGCTCGGCAGGCGAAAAGCAGTGCGCGGCTGCGCCGTTACGAGGAGATGGCCGCTGCCGCCGCGAAGACACACCGTCTCGATTTTGACGAGATCCACATTCCCCCAGGCCCGCGACTGGGCAGTCTGGTGATCGAGGCTGAAGGCGTGAGAAAGTCGTTCGGTGATCGCGAACTTTTCCGAGATTTGTCTTTTTGGTTGCCGCGTAACGGAATCGTCGGCATCATCGGCCCCAACGGGATCGGCAAGACCACCTTGTTCGAGATGCTGACAGGAAACGAGTCGCCCGATGCGGGCAGGATCAAGATCGGCGACACCGTGCAAATCGCCTATGTGGACCAAAACCGCGCCAGCATCGAGCCCGACCGCACCGCCTGGGAGGTTGTTTCCAGAGGGGACGACATCCTGCACATCGGGTCGGTGGAGGTGCCTTCACGTGCGTATCTGGCCGCATTCGGCTTCAAGGGCTCCGACCAACAGAAGCCGGCGCGCCTGTTCTCCGGCGGGGAACGCAACCGGCTCAACCTCGCGCTCACGCTAAAGCAGGGTGGTAACGTGCTGTTGTTGGACGAGCCGACCAACGACTTAGACACCGAGACCCTCGCGTCACTGGAAAACGCCATCGGTGATTTCCCGGGCTGTGTGGTCGTCACCGCTCACGACCGTTGGTTCCTCGACCGCGTCGCCACCCATATCCTCGCCTGGGAAGGCACGGAAACCGATCCGGCGCAATGGTATTGGTTCGAAGGCAACTTCGCCGGCTACGAAGAGAACAAGATCGCCAGGCTCGGCGCAGAAGCCGCTCGGCCCCATCGGATGATGCATCGCAGGCTCACCCGAGAATGACACCTTCAAGAAGGAACGATGAGAACAACGATGTCGTCCGTGACAGCGTGATCGAGGCGCCGAGCCGAGGCTGGTTCACTCCCGGTGTCGGTGCGGTGGGAGCGGCCAGCTTCTTCTCGGATAGCGGTCATGAGGTGACGACGTCGGTGCTACCGGCATTCCTCACCGGCACGCTGGGAGCTTCGGCCGCGGCGCTCGGCGTGATCGATGGGATCAGTGACGCCCTTATCGGTGTGATGAAGTTGGTCGGCGGGCCGCTGGCAAACGACCCCGGCCGGCGAGGACGGATGGCGTCGGGTGGCTATCTGGGCACCGCGTTGACGACCGGAGGAATCGGCGCGGCGGCGACGGTGTGGCAGGCGGGTGTGTTGCGCGCCATCGCTTGGCTGTCACGGGGCTTGCGGTCGCCGGCGCGCGACGCCCTGCTGGCATCCTTGAGTCCGGTGTCCGCGCAGGGCAGGGCGTTTGGGCTCGAACGTGCAGGCGACAATCTGGGTGCGGTGGCGGGTCCGTTGTTGGCCGCCGGACTGGTGGCATGGGTGGGTGTTCGCGCGGCGCTCTACCTGGCAGCCATCCCCGGGCTGTTCGCAGCCGTCGCAATCATGGTCGCTGCGCGGGAGGCCCGTCACCGGGTACGCGCCGCTGGTGAGCCGGTGGCCCGGCGATTTGAGCTGGGAGCGTTGCGCAACGCGGGCATGCTGCGCGCGTTATTGCCGGTGGCACTGTTCGAGTTCGGCAACGTCGCGACCACCCTGCTGATCCTGCGTGCCACACAGTTGCTCACCGCACCGCAGGGGTCGGTAACCGCGGCAACGTCGCTCGCGATCCTGATCTATGCCGGGCACAACGTGGTCGCGACGGTGGCGTCGCTGACTGCCGGGCGGTGGTATGACCGGGGCGGGCCCCGTGCGGTATTCGCCACCGGCGCGGTGGTGTACGTCATCGCCTACGGACTGTTCGCGGCCGGGAGCCACAACGTGCCGGTGGTTGCGGTCGCCTTTGCGGCAGCCGGGACGGGCATCGGCCTGGCCGAGCCCACCCAATCGGCGGTTGTTTCGCATTTGCTTCCAGACCGCTTGCGCGGCAGCGGGTTCGGTGTGCTGGGTGCGGTACAGGCAACGGGTGACGTGGTGGCGACGGTTGTCGCGGGACTGCTGTACACGGTGGCGTCGCCCGCGGTAGCCTTCGGCTACGCGGCGACCTGGATGGTGGCCGCGGTCATCGCGTCGGGGATGTTGCGTCCGCAGGCGCTAGAATGAGCAGCTTGTCTCAACCGGATTACACTCGCTCGACGCCAGCGCATGCGGCGGAGCCGAAGACTCGCCGGAACGAATCCTCGCCATGGCTGGTCGGTTTGGGGTCGCCCGGCATCAGCCGGAAAGTGCGCACACCATCGGGGCGACGCTCGGCGCGTAAGAACAAGTCGGCGGGATCACGGCGCGCGTACAGGCTGCTAGCGAGGTCGTAGAGGTGGGTAACGTAAACAACCTTGACCCCGGCATCGAGCATGGCGCGCAGGACGCCGCGCGCGATTTCCGACCCCTCGCGCTCGTTGGTGGAAGCGAAGGACTCGTTGCACAACAGCAGCGACCTCGGCCCGATGTAGTCGGCGATCGCACTCATCCGTGCAAGCTCTTCGTCGAGCTTGCCGTGTGTGAGGGTGGCATCCTCTTCCTTCGCTGCAATATCACCGGGCAGAGGACCTGTTGATGGCCTATCTGCGCAACCGAGACCCGCGTGAATGACCGTGAAGGTCAGTCGGTTATGCGGTCATAAGCGTCCACCCGCCACCTGCCGTCGACGAAGCTGAGCTGATTCCAGCAGCCGGTGCGTTGGCCGACATGGCCGAGCGACGGATCAAGTTTTGCCAGTAAGGCGCGGATGAACGCATCGTGGGACACCATGACAAGAGGTCCCGGCCCGAACTCCGCCACTAGCTCAAGGAACGCCCGCCGGGCACGGTCCGCCAGTACCGTAACGGGTTCGACGCCGGGGGCGGAATCGATGCTGCCATACAGGCGTTCGACCTCGTCGCGGCGAAGGCCGGTCACCGGTCCATAGTCGCGATCGTTGAGCCGGGTGTCGATTGTGACCGGCAGCTCAGCGGCGGTGCCGATTGCCTGTGCGGTCGCGACTGCCCGCTGCAGCGGACTGGAGACGACCGCGGTCGGATGTTTGCGGGCGAGCACACCGGCGAGCCGCTCCGCCTCGGCGATACCGACCTCGTCCAACGGTGGGTCGCTCAGTCCCCGAAGTCGTCCCTCCGCGTTAAGCGCGGTGCGGCCGTGCCGGGCCAGATAAACCCGCGTCGCAGCCGAGGTCATCCTCGGCTGCTGACGAATTCGGGAACCACCACAACGGGGCGGTGGCTGCGGCGCAAGAGGTTCCGCGCGACCGCCCCGGTCACGAAATGCCCCACGGTTGCGCCGATGCCTTGCTCGGGCCGCCCGATGACGAGCATTGACGCCGCGTGCTCGTCAGCGGCCTTGAGCAGCGCATCCACCGGGTCGCCAGACACCAGGTGGTACCCCCACTGCACACCCCCGGAATCAAGCAGATCTCCGATGTGCTGGCGTTCAGCGTCGAAGTGCTGCTGGGTGGCGTTCGGTGAACCCGCCGAGGCGCCAATCAGGGGGCCCATGTCGAAGTCGATGACGTGGACAACATGCACGGGCACATTCCACGCGCCCGCGAGGTCACCGGCGAACACCAACGCCGCACGGCTGGCCGAATGGGCATCATACCCGACAACCAACGCCACAGCAGACTCCTCACTGCTTTCCGGCAGGAGCCATCAGCCTGGTCGGCGGTTCGGGCGTTCACAGTGTCCCCGGCGGAGATCCATCGCCTCGACATCAGCTTAAGCGATCAGTACATCGCCCGGGGTCTCGCGTCGGCTTGACCAACGGAGTTGTGGTTGATTAACTTGCAGCGGCGATGGAGCCCGCCCGGAGCGCCGACCTCCGAAACGCCACAAGGCTGATGGCACCTGCGAACGAAGGAGTCGCAGGTGGTTTATGTCTATTTCTGCCGTCGCTCGGTGTGTTAGGCGACGCGAAGATGACGTCCCTTGAGGATTCGTTGGTCGAATTGCGTTGCTCGGTGGCCGTTCTCCGCGGCGACGCGGTGCTGTTGGTGGAGCGTCTCGACCGTGGTGATTGGGTGCTCCCGGGCGGTCGTCCACACTTGCACGAGGGCATGACGTCATGCGCGCGGCGGGAGACCCGTGAAGAGACCGGTCTCGACGTTTACCCAAACAGGTGTGCCCTCGTTCTGGAAGTCAACGACCACCTCACGGGTCGCCGCATCGTCGAACTGGTCTTCATCGCTGAGGAGTTCGACTCTGCGTCGCCGGTGGTCGGCGAGCCGGGCCGCCGGCCGGTGTGGGTAGGTTGGGACGAGCTGAAAACCGTTACCCTGCACCCACCCATCGCCGGGTTCCTTCCGGACCTGCGCCGTGGCGGATACGCCCGCTACCTCGGGAACCTGTGGTGCCCGGAACCCGGTGATCGATGACCGGTTTGCCGCTGCCGTTGATTCAAGGATTGCAAGTGATCACCGTCGCTGCTGGGGCGCCGGGCGTCAGCGGTTTCATCGCCTGGGTGGAAGCGCGCTTGCGGGGCCGCCGCGGTCCACGGATTTCGCAGCCCTATTTCGATTTGGCCAAACTCTTCCGGAAGGAATCGCTGGCGCCACCCGCCGCCAGCCCGCTATTCCGGCTGGCGCCGGTGGTGTCTTTCGCGTGTTACCTCACCGTCCCGATGCTGATTCCCGTGCTCACCAGCTACCCGTTGCCGCTGGGGTACATGGGCGACATCCTCGGCGGTGGACTGATCCTGGCCTTCGCCAGTTTCCTGGTCGCGGCTGCGGCGGCCGAAACCGGCGATGCCTACGCCCAATTGGCGTCCAGCCGTGCCAAGACATTCGCCGCGATCACCGAACCGGTCATGCTGCTGGTCTTCTTCACGGTGGCGCTGATCACCACGACCGACCTGCCCTACGTTCTTGGGGCGACCGTGCGCAGCGGCCCCGATCAGATCGTTCGTCCAGCACACCTACTCGTCTCAGCTGCGCTGTTTATGGTGATCTTATATGAGACCGGGCGCATCCCCGTCGAAACGCACACCGGGACCACCGAATTCGGGATGATCGAATCAGGTCGTCCGTTCGAGTACTCCGGGCCGGATCTGGCCCTGCTGCACTGGGGCTCTGCCGCCAAACAGCTTGTGCTGTACGTGATCTTCCTCAATGTTTTCGTCGCGCCATGGGGACTGGCGTCCAGCAGATCGGCGATTGCGGTGGCCCTGGCCATCCCCGCCATTCTCGTCAAGGCCGTGCTGCTGGGATGCGCCATCGCCGTCCTGGACAACAGCTACGCGAAGCTGCGCCTCTTCAAGATCACCGAATTCGTCTCGGCCGCATTGCTGTTGGCTGTCCTGGCGGTGTTCACCCTGTACCTGGGGGGTGGATAATGTTTTTGGCGTACAACCCGTCCGTTCCCAGCGTCTTCAGTGGAACCGCCAGCACCATAGCGCTGATCGTGCTGCTGCTGGAGTTCGGGATGCTGCGGCAAGCGCTGCTGCGCGGGCAGGTACGCTTATATGCCGGCCAATCCCTGGCTGTGAGCGCGCTGGCCGCGGTTGTCGCCTTCGGTCACAATGTTCCCGAACTGTACGCCCTGGCCGTGCTTTCGTTGTTGCTCAAAGTCATCGCCGTGCCACTGCTGGTCGTGGGACTGCTGCGGGAAGCCCCCGACGAGATCGCCGGCAGCGGCGCGGTCAGTGTGGCAAACGCGGTGCTGATCTCGATCGCGGTCGCCGCGTTCGGGTTTTTCGCCGTCGGCGTGCTCGGGATCAGTTCCGATGTGTTGCCCACCGTCGCGCTGAGCCTGGCCATGGCGGTCGTACTGGTCGCGTTCATCCTGATGATCCTGCGTCGAGACGTGGTCAGCCAGGCGATCGGGTTCTTCTCGCTGGAAAACGGTGCATCGCTGGCCAGTTTGGTGGTCGCCGCGGGGATGCCACTCATCCTCGAGGTGGCGTTCTTGTTCGATCTGCTGGTCGCCGTCGTGGTTTTCGGGCTGCTGGCGCGCACCCATCATCGGCGCGCACAGTCATTGTCCACCGAGACCCTTGATCGGCTCAGGGGGTAGGCGATGCCTGTGCTGATGGTGCTGCTGGTCCTCTTGCCCCTGGTCACCATGCTCGTGTGCGCCCGCGCGCCGCACCGTGTGGCCGCGGCGGTGACCGTGCTGACCGGTGTCACAGCGTTCGTGCTGGCGGTGGTGCTGGTGCCCGCCGGTGTCGACCACACCATCACCGCGGTGCGCTACCTGCGGGCTGATGCACTGTCTTTGATCTTCCTGCTGGGCACCTGCCTCCTGTACGCCGTCGTAGCCATCTACGCCGTCGGCTACATGGCCGACGAGGAACGTGCGGTACGCTCCGACACGGCCGAACGCCAGGAAATCTTCGCCCGCTACAGCAGACGATTCTACCTAGGCCTGAACGCCTTTGCCTGGTCGATGATCTGCGCGCCTTTGGTCAACGACCTGGCCCTGCTGTGGATCGCTGTCGAAATCACCACGGTGGTCTCCGCGCTGCTGGTCGCGCTGGACAACACTGAGGGCGCAACCGAAGCCGCGTGGAAGTATGTGCTGATCGCCTCATCCGGACTGGGAATCGCACTGCTGGCCACCATTTTCATGTACCATGCCGGGTCGCAGGTTTTGGGCCAGTCCTATAGCCTGGCGTTGGATCCGTTGATCCACTCATCTGCTCAATTCCCACATACTCCGGTGCGTTTGGCGTTCGTGCTGGCGGTGGTGGGTTTCGGCACCAAGGTGGGCCTGTTTCCGGTGCACACCTGGCTGCCCGATGCGCACGCCGAGGCGCCCACGCCAGTGTCGGCGCTGCTGTCGGGATCGCTACTGGCGGTGAGCTTCTATGCGATCCTGCGCTACTACCAGATCAGTGTCGGGGCGCTCGGGCCACGATTCCCGCAAACCATCCTGCTGATCTTCGGTGTGCTGTCGCTGCTGCTGGCGGCATTGTATCTGCTGGAGCAGCGCGATATCAAACGGCTGCTTGCGTATTCGAGTGTTGAACACATGGGCATCCTGGCAATCGGCGTCAGTTTCGGCGCGCCGATAGCCTTATCGGGAGTGCTGTTACATGTCCTAGCGCACGCCGCCGCTAAGGCCAACGCGTTCATGGGTGCCGGTGTGTTGGTGCGCAAGTTCGGTACCAAGGAACTCGGGCGTATGGCCGCGGGCATCGGGTTGCTGCCCTGGTCCGGTCCGTTGTTCTTGACCGCTGTTCTGGCGTTGTCGGCGATGCCGCCGTTTGGTCTGTTTCGCAGCGAATTTCAGATTGTTTCTGGCGGCTTCGCGGACGCACGCAATGCGGCCGCCGCGGCCCTGGTCTGTCTGGTCACCCTGGCGTTCCTCGGCCTGACGCTGGTGACGACGCGAATCTTGTTCCGCCCCAGGGTGGAAATGTCCGATGTCGCCGCGCCGATGCCGACTCGCGGTGAGCCCAGCCGCTGGATGGTGACACCAGTCGTTGTTGGACTGCTGGTGTTGCTGGTGCTGGGGCTTGCGCCGCCGTCAGAGTTGGTTGATCTGCTCAGCCGGGGGGCAAGTGAGCTTGCGGCGGGTGCGCGATGACCACCGAGGTGGCGACCAGCGTTGCCGACTTGCCCCTGGACCAATGGCACGCCCAAGTGGCCGCGCGTGTCGCCGGTGGCGACCGGTTCGCCGGTGTTTACGGCAGCCATCGCGGCGACGCGGCGCAATTGCACGCGCTGCTGGTCGCGAGGGCGACGGTCAGCTGCTTGCGCACGCAGCTGGCGCCCGACGCGGAGGGCTCGCTGGCGTACCCTGCATTGACACCGGCTGTGCCGGCGGCATTTTGGTACGAGCGCGCATTGCACGACCTGTCGGGTGTGGTGCCAATCGGCCATCCGCGTCTCGACCCGCTCTTGCTGCCTCGCCAGCCCGGACAACCCTCGCCGCGGCCTGGGTCTAGCGATCGCGCCGATCTCGATCAGCACATCCATTCCCGCGCGGCTGACCAGCATGGACCCGTCGATGTCACCGGCGGCGGGGTGTTCACCTTGCCGCTCGGCCCGGTGCGTTCCGGGGTGTTCGAGTCCATCGAATTCCTCATCGAGACACCGGGCGAGGATATCCCTCATCTGAACATCCGCCCGCACTTCAAGCATCGCGGGATCGCCAAGCGGTTCGAAACGTTGCCGGTGGACGACGCGATTCTGGTCGCAGAACGTGTCGAAGGTGTCGCCTCGGTCGCTCACGCACTGGCGTTCGCCCACGCGGTGGAGAAACTCGGCGGGGTGACGCCGCCGGGGCGGGCGCGTTTGATTAGGGTGATCCACGCCGAACTGGAACGCATCGCCAATCACTTGGACGTGGCCATGCGGCTCTGCGACGCCGCGGGACTCGCAGTCCCGTTCACCCGATTGGGCTGGCACAAAGAGTGCGTCCTGCGATTGGTATCGAAACTGTGTGGCAACAGGTTTGGGCGCTCCGTTGTGTGCGTTGGCGGCGTCGCCGCCGAACTGCGGCTGCAGTCCCCGGCGATATTCGAACAACTCGCGTTGATAATCCACCGGATTCGTC
>Ga0187778_10003031_pt1 | contig 11331 bp, 12 predicted proteins | sample 1015_Q2_SP5_20_M_FD_132418 | JGI IMG/M metagenome (GOLD analysis project Ga0187778, IMG submission 132418) | Tropical peat soil microbial communities from peatlands in Department of Meta, Colombia - 1015_Q2_SP5_20_MG | ecosystem: Environmental > Terrestrial > Soil > Wetlands > Peat | place...
GGATGATTAGAAGCCGCTACCCGGCTCGAACTAGAAGACACCGAGCAGCAAGTATTCCCGGTTGCCCTGCCCACCCAGAATAGGCGATTCGATAGCGTCGGTGGTGGTGCAGTCTTCCGCAAGCAGTGCCTGACGAACTTTCTCGACGGCGGCACGCTGCACCGCTTCGTCCCGCACGATACCTCCTTTGCCCACCTGCTCGCGGCCTGCTTCAAATTGAGGCTTCACCAGCACGACAATTTGCCGGCCTTTTCGTTCTGCCACACCGGCGGGAAAGGCTGCCGCGATCACCGCCGGCAGCACCAGAGTGGCGGAAATGAAAGCGACATCCATGGCAATGAACGCGACGGTTTCGCCAAGCTGTTCTCGCGTCAGATACCGGGCATTGGTCTTTTCCAAGAGCCGTACCCGCGGGTCTTGCCGCAGCCGAAAATCGATCTGGCCGCGTCCGGTGTCGACCGCAATGACGCGGGCCGCTCCATGCTGCAACAAGCAATCGGTGAACCCGCCGGTCGAAGCGCCAATGTCCAGGCATGGTTTTCCAGCCACCTCGATATTCCAATATTCCAAGGCCTTATCCAGTTTCAGGCCCCCTCGGCTAACATACTTGCGAACCTCCCCGAGAACCTCGATCTCACAGTCCGCATTGACAACCGTTCCTGGCTTACCAATCCTTTGCCCATTTACTTGAACTTTGCCAGCCAGAATCAATGCCTGGGCACCTTCGCGCGACCTCGCCAAGCCACGCTCCCAGAGTAGTTTGTCGACCCGGACTTTCATAAGAGTGCTGCAAGAACGTCCGACGTATCGTCTTGGCCAGCATAAACCAAGTTCTCCGACCATCGCGGAGCTTGATAGAGGAACTCCCTTCGGCCACTTTGGAAGCCAAGGCGCCAAATCACGATTTTCGGAGGGCTAAAGATCCGGTCAGTGACTTCAAGAGAAAAAGCTGAGCGACGGTAGGCGGGATTCACCTCGATCAGCGCAACTACACTTCGGCAGCATCGGACGGGATGGACCACTGGCTAGCCAGCAACTTGCTCGAGCAGCTTTTGATCAATGTCAAAATTGGAGTGAACACTCTGAACGTCGTCGTGCTCCTCGAGAGCCTCGACCAGACGAATCATGCTGTTCGCCGCCGCACCCTCGAGCTTGATGTAATTCTGCGGGATCATGGCTACGCTCGAAGAGACGGGCGAGACACCGGCCTTCTTCAACGCCTCGAGCACAGCTTCGTAAGCGGCCGGGTCTGTCAATATCTCCCAATTCTCGCCATCGTCGCGTAAGTCTTCCGCGCCAGCATCGAGCACGATGCCCATCAGGTCATCTTCTTTCGCTACCGTCTTCGAAACAACGATGTCGCCCTTTTTGTGGAACATCCAGGATACTGCGCCTGCCTCCGCCATGTTTCCGCCGTTCTTTTGGAATACGTGGCGAATTTCGCTCACCGTCCGATTGCGGTTATCAGTGTTGATTTCGATCAGGAGCGCCACACCACCCGGGCCGTAACCTTCGAGCGAGAACTCTTCGTAACTGGCGCCAGGCAATTCCCCGGTGCCGCGCTGGATGGCGCGCTTGATGTTGTCGGCGGGCATGTTTTCGGCCTTGGCCGCGGTAATGGCCGTGCGCAAGCGGGGGTTGGTGTCGGGATCGCCACCGCTTTTGGCGGCAATCGTGATTTCTTTAATCAGGCGGGTAAAGATCTTGCCCCGCTTGGCGTCCAGTGCACCCTTCTTATGCTTAATCGTGGCCCATTTGGAGTGGCCAGACATGGGAATACCTCATGATAATGAACTTTGCTTGTGCTGATCTACCACACCGATCTCAACCCCTTGGATTCGCCCAATAGAGGAGATCCCAGGATTGCCTCTAGACCAAGGCAGACAACAGAAATTATAGCACGCGACCCTGGTTGAAATCCCCGGCCGAGGCTGTGGGTAGCAAATCATGCACGACCGAAATCAGCCGTGGCCGAGTAGGGTGCCCGTGTTAGACTCCACCCAGGATCCGATCGAGGCATAGTCCATGAAATTTGGCGTGATTATTTTTCCCGGCTCGAATTGCGATCACGACGCGTACTGGACCATCAAGAATGTGGCCAAACAGCCGGTGACGATGCTCTGGCACGAGTCCCACGACCTCGAGAATTGTGACGCTATCATTGTTCCCGGTGGCTTCGCCTTCGGCGATTATCTGCGCACCGGGGCGATCGCCAAGTTCTCCCCGGTGATGGAGTCGGTGCGAAAATTTGCCGCAGGCGGTGGCTTGCTGCTGGGCATCTGCAACGGGTTTCAGATCCTTTGCGAGTGCGGCTTGCTTCCCGGTGCCCTGATGCGTAATGTGGGCCTAAAATATGTATGCAAGCCTGTCCAAGTCCGGGTGGAGAGCACGGACACCCCGTTCACCAATGCCTGCCGGACAGGCGAGGTTCTTACCATTCCTATCGGACACATGGATGGCAACTATTTCTGCGATGCATCCACCCTGGAGGAGCTCAGGCGGGAGAAGCGAATCGTGTTCCGGTATGCGGAATCCGACGGCCGGATCACCCCGCAAGCCAATCCCAATGGATCCCTGGACAGCATTGCCGGGATCTGCAGTCCTGGACGCAACGTTCTCGGCATGATGCCACACCCGGAACGCGCTGCCGAACCCGAACTCGGCGGAACCGACGGCTATAAGATCTTTGAGTCGCTGGTCGGCGCGATGGCTGAAAGGTGACGGCCATTTTCAGAGGTCTTCCCGCATCAAACCCGGTAGAGCCGACTCGCTAGCAACCTGGTATGGTAAGTTCACTTTCAGCAGCAAACGATGGAAATCGGGGTCTCGATTCGAAGCCCTACTAATGACTAGCCAATTTCGAGGCAGAGCAAGCTTTATCGCCATTGCTGGTATCTTCTTTCTCGGATCGACGTCGGTTTCCTTGCGCGCCCAGCAAGTGCCGCGCTTCGACGTCTTCGGGGGTTACTCGGATCGGCTGTTTGATGCTCCGAGCATCGGGTACCCCAACTATAGCAATCTGTATGGAGGGGGTCTCGCGGGGACCTGGCATATCACCATGAAAATCGGTGTCACGGTGGACACGAGCGCCAACTGGGGGTCGGGGCTAAGCATATGGAATTACATGGCCGGCCCGCAGTACGTGCTCCGCCGTGAAAAGGCCGACATCTATTTCCAGTTTCTCTTTGGCAAGACTCAGAACACTGCGAATATTCAGCAGTTGACCAGATCTGGATTCGAGAGCGTGGGTCGCTCGCTCGGAGGCGGTGCCGGTTACGACTACCACTGGAAACCGCGAATCAGCATTCGGGTATTGGAAGCGGACTATTTCCACACCGATACCTTTAAGACTCACCAGAACGATCTCCGACTTTCGACCGGGCTGGTCTTTCATTTTGGCCATAAGGGCCATCGTCGTAAGCTATGAGCCGGAGCCGGGAAACTCGAAGACGGCTGATTTTCGTGGGGGAACGAAGCCGCTCTTGAGAGCGGAATCCGAATGATGCCTGACAAAGAAAAGTCGCTGGCCTTGAGCTTGCTGCTGCTGGTCGGTTCGATCGGCTGCGTCAGCAGCCACACCGCCTATGTCACCCTGCCCACCGTGAACGGAATCTCGGCCTACCGTATCGATAACAGTTCCGGCCGGTTGACCGAGATCGTGGGGTCGCCGTACGCAACCGGCAACTCGCCCGGCCCGGTGGTGGTTGCTCCCTCGAAAAAGTTTGTCTTTGTTGCCAACCGCGACGATAACAACATCTCGCGCTTCAAAATCGACAGCACCAGTGGCGGTCTGTCAGAGATTCTGCCCCGCACGAGTACCGACTTTAATCCTGTGGCTATCGCGATCAATGCGAGCGGCAGTTTTCTTTTCGTGGCCAACGAGCTTGCGAGCAATCTCTCCGTTTATGCGGTCGACCCCTCGACCGGTGACCTGCGGGCGGTTTCCGCTCCCTTTCCCACTCCTCAGAGTCCTGTAGCCTTGGCGGTTACCCCATCGGGCAAGTTTCTCTATGTGGTGAACAGCAACCTGGGAGCTGTTCTGGCCTACTCGGTTTCGGCTTCGGGGATGCTCGAGACCATCCCCGGCTCGCCGTTTATTGCGGGCACTGGCGCCTTGGCCGTGGCCGTCGACCCGAGGGAGCACTTTGTGTACGTGGCCAATGCCACAGCCAATTCGGTTTCGATTTTCGCCATCAACTCCATTTCAGGAACCCTCATGGAGGTACCGGGTTCGCCGTTTTTGACCGGCACAGCTCCAGTTTCACTGACGGTTACCATCTCGGGTCAGTTCTTGTACGTGGCCAACGCGTCCTCCAGCAACATTAGCGGGTACACGATCGATCCGAGAACCGGCTTTGCAACGGCGATTACGGAGGGGCCGTTTGCTGCAGGCACCACTCCAGTTTTGGTCGTAACCGACCCCCATGGCACCTATATTTATTCTATAAGTCAGACAACAAGGATCATCACCGAGTTCACGCTGCAAACGACCGGGAATTCAGCCCTGGGCGTTTTGACCAACAATGAGCAAACCGCAACGACTCCCGAGCCTGCGGTCTCGATGTCTGTCACCCCGTAACCCAGAACGGTTGGGCGGAAGCTAGCCCATTTCGCCGAGCCGCGTGCCTTGTCATGGTCAACTTTGGAATCCTCGGTTTCGGACTGCATGCGGTGAAGCGGCTCATGCCGGGGTTTGCGGGGGCCAAGAACTGCCGCGTGGCGGCTCTTTCCCGCCGCGACTGGACGAAGGCGCAAGACTCAGCCCGCCAATTCCAAGTGCCTCTGGCGTTCGCCTCCGCCGAAGAACTCTGCCGCTCATCTGAGGTAGACGCCGTTCTGGTGACCACGCCGAACGCATGCCACCTCGAAAATGTGCTACTGGCCATCAAATACGGCAAAGCCGTGCTGTGCGAAAAACCCATGGGTGTGAACGCCGACCAATGTCGTCGCATGGTCGAAGCCGCACGCGAGGCCAAAGTTCTGCTGGGTGTCGCTCAGGTGTTTCGCTTTGAAGAGACCACGGCGCGACTTCGGGAGCGGTTGGCAGCAGGGCAGATCGGCAAGCCTGTGTTTGCCCGCTCAGAATTTTCCCTTCTGGGCGGCGCCGGACATCCCCGGACATGGCTGCATGACCTTTCGATCGCAGGCGGCGGACCGGTCGCCGACGTAGGCGTCCATTGTGTCGATGCCCTGCGTTTCATCTTGCAGGACGAAGTAGTGTCGGTCATGGCGCGCGGCCATTCCGATCCTATCTCCCGGGACGTCGAAGCCGCAGCAGCCATGACCCTAGAGTTCTCCCGCGGGACGCTGGGTCTGGTCGCAGTTTCCTTCCGTGCCGCCTACCGCACTCCCCTGGAGTTCATTGGCGACGCGGGAGTGCTTCGTGCGGACGACGGTTTGACGGTCGAGAAGCCGGTCAGGCTGGAATGGCTTCGCAACGGCGAGGTCGCGGAAACCGAGATTCTCTCGAACCACCAGGCCTACACGCGGCAAGTCGAGTCCTTTGCCGCGGCTATCGAGGGCAAGGCTCGCTTTGCCGTGCCCGGCGAGGAGGGATGGAAGAATCAGCAGGTTCTCGATGCCGCTTATCGCAGCATCAAAACCGGGCAGGCGGAACCGGTGGTTGTGGTTCCAGGCGTATAACCGCCAGCCCAGCTCACCTGGTCCCTTACCATGAATGTCAAGGACTTCCTCTGAATCGGCTTCGGGAAGAAGTCCTACCGAATCCAATTTGCTGCTTTGCATCTCTCGCGATCCCCTCTACAATCCGGGTTACCACCATCAAAAAGGGGATTCGAAATTGGTGTTCCTGTTGCTTGCCCTAGTGGCGCTCAATGGCATCGTGCTGGGGCTGCTCCTTCGTCTCCAGAAACACTTTAACAGTGAGACGCTAGAGTATGCTCTTAAACAAGTTACATTCAGCGGTGAAGCTGTTCAGAACCTCTCACAGCAATTTGCCTCGGCGACCGCCGATATGGCGCAACGCCTGGAACGGACCAAGGGCGAACTTCGCCAGGGCGTGGCGGATCGTCTGGTCGATGGCTTTTCTGAGATTCGCACGACCGTGGAAACTCAGCTTCGCAGCGGGCGTCGCGAGCAGGCGGAACGATTGTCGGAAGCACGCACGGAGCTGACCACTTCGCTCGCACTGACGACCTCCCAACTGAAGTCTGAGTTCGAGAGCTTGAATCAGAAAACCATGCAGAACCTGGATTCCATTCGGGAACGGGTTGACGCCAAATTGCTGGCCATCTCCGACCAGGTACAGCAAAAGCTCGATCAGAACATACGCGAAGGCTTTGCGCAGTTTGAGAAGGTACAGCAGCACTTAAGGGCCGCCGAGGAACAACTCAGGGAGGTTGGCGCGATCGGACACTCCATTAACGATCTCAACAATCTTCTCAAACTGCCTCACCTGCGCGGCCAGTTCGGGGAGGCCAGCCTTGAGCGCCTACTCGCCGACTTTCTTCCGGCACACATGTTTGAAATGCAGGCTTCCCTTCCCCAAGGCAGGGGACGGGCCGACGCCATCATTCATTTTCCTGACCAGTGTTTGCCGATTGACGCAAAATTCCCCCGCGAGCAGGTGCTAGCTCTGTTTGAGAGCACGGACGAAGACGAGATCGAGGAAGCCCGGGGGGAATTCGTGCGGGTGATGAAGGCCGAAGGCAAACGCATTCAAGCCTACATCCAACCCGAGCATGGGACCACGGATATTGCCCTCATGTATCTGCCGAGTGAGACCCTCTACATGGAGGCGATTCGTAACCGAGAATTGGCCGATTGGCTGAACCAGCACCACGTGTTTCCGGTCTCCCCCAATACTCTGCTGATGACCCTGAAGACCGTGGCCCTGGTACACAAGTGGTATGAGATGGCAGGGCGATTCGAGAAAAGCCGCCTGGAACTGGCCAAAGCGCAGAAGTCCTTTGACTTTTTCCAGAATCAGTTCGAGAACGTGGGCAGAAGTTTGAACAAAGCTCAGGAGGCCTTCGACAAAGCCGCCACGCACCTGAAGACCTATCGCGGACGGGTTTCGGTCCTCAGCGGACAGGAACAGCTCGATCTAGAATCCGCGACGAGTGATGCTCCAAGCCTGCCGCTCGCGGACAAAGCCAGCGCCTAAGCCGGAACGGCGGCACCTTGCTTAGACCCCTCGTTTCGCCTTCAGCTCGGTCAACAGCTGTTCGATCCGGTCTTGCTTTGCTAGCTCCGCCAGGCGGCCTTCGATATCCTCGTCGGCCACCTCGGACTTGGCATGGCTGATGGCCTCCTCGTGCGCCACCTTGTGTTTCATGCGGTCGAAGGCAGCCGAGCTTGAGCCGTTGCCCCCCGCCATCCTGGCCTCGCTCGCTTTTCCGACTGCTCGTGCCCGGCGGTGTTGCGCCACCAGCAGATCCGCTTTTCCCTGGGCTTCGGCGAGCTTCTGCTCCAACTGCCGCAAGGCGGTCTTCAGGTTGTCCACCTGCGCCTTTTGGTCGGTGATCTGCTGGGAAAATCCCTCGCTCAGCTCACGATAGCTCTCGGAACGTTGCAACGAGGCACGCGCCAGATCATCCTGCTGCTTGCCCACGGCGAGCTCGGCTTTGCGCATCCACTCGGCCACTTTGGCTTCATTCTCTTTCTGCTTTCCCTCCAGCAAGTGCTGATCAGCGATGGCGATAGCGACCTGTGTCTTCACCTGCAGCAGCTGGTTCTGCATGTCGAGAATGACTTGCTTGATCATCTTTTCCGGGTGCTCGGCCTTGTCGATGAGGTCGTTGAGATTCGCCCGGACCAGCGTCGAGACTCTCTCTAGTAATGCCATGATGGAACTCCTTTTCTAGTGATCAGAAATCCGCTTAGGGCGATCCGCGGGAAAGCCCTCACCGTCGCTCGTCGCAATCCCGCCCCCCGACTGCCTGCGATCTCGCATGGCGACGGCAATGGCCAATCCGCTGCCGATGGCCAGCGGCAGCCAGACCGCCGCGTGTTGGGACGCCGCCGTCAGGGCGGTCCCGATCACGGCGCCAAGGCCGACGCCCATGCCGATAGTGTGTCGATCATCTTGCATTGTGTACCTCTCTGGCTCGAAACCCTTCCCTGCCCCAATCCCGCGGTAACGACCTGATCCCAATCCGAAGCATCGGCCGGCTACCTCCCGGCCGACGACGGCGGCAAGGCATCCGGCTTGGCCGCTTTGTCGCCGATGGTGCGGACCTTGGACAGCAGGTCATTCATGCTCATGCCCGAAAGCGTCTCGAACAAGGCGGGAACCTGGGCCACCATCTTGGCCAGGTCCCCGGTAATTTTGTTCATTCCCGAGGCGTCTCCGTTGCCGGTCGAGACCACCGTGATCTTGTCCACATTGGCCAGCGGAGCCGCCAGGCCTTTGACGATCTCCGGCAAGCTCGAAAACAACTTGTCGATTACGGCGGCCTGGTTGTATTCCTGGTAGGCCTCGGCTTTAACATTCATCGCCTTGGCTTCGGATTCCCCTTTCTTGAAGATGATCTCGGCTTCCGCCTGGCCCTGCGCACGAATGGACGAGGCACGGCCTTCCGCCTCTACGATCAGGCGCTGTTTCTCGGCTGCGGCCAGGGTCTCGATCCTCTGCCGCTCGATCTCTGCCTGTTTGAGCACAGTTGCGATCAGCTCTTTTTCCCGACGCGAGATTTCCGCCTCCTGCACTTTGACCTGTTGCTCCTTCTCCACCTGCTGCACTTTCACCTGTTCCGCCGTGACCTGCTGCTGCATGATGGCAGTCTGGATGTCGTAAGCCTTGTCGGCCTGCGCCTGCTGCCGCTTGGTGACCTCCAGATATTGCGCCTTCTTGACTTCGAGATCGCGCTGGGCCTCGGCTTGCTTGGCCAGAGACAGGGTTTCCGCCTGCACGCGCTCCTGATCGGCCTGCGCTTTGGCCACCGCAGCCTCGCGTTGCGCCAAGGCGCGGCGGATAGCCGTGTCGCGATCGGCTTCAGCCGCCGCCACGTCAGCGTCGCGCTTGATGCGCGCCACATCGGGCCGACCCATGTTGGTGATGTACTCGTTCTTGTCGCGCACCTCTTTGATGGTGAACGAGATCACCTCCAGCCCCATTTTGTTCATGTCATCGGCGCAGGTGGAGCGCATGCGATCGGAGACCATCTCGGGCTGCTTTACGATCTCCTCGACCGTCAGTTGTCCGATGATGCCGCGCAGGTGGCCTTCCATCACCAGGCGGATTAGGCCCTCCCTCTCCTGCGGTACCTTGGTCAGGAACTGCTCCGAAGCCGTCAGGATGGACTCGGTGTCGGATTTGACCTTGATCTGGGCGACCGCCTCGACCGTCACGGCGACGCCTTGCTTGGTGTAGAGATCTTGCTGGGGCGCTACGTCAAACGACATGAGCTCCAAGGACAGCCCGCGGCAGTTTTCGATCATGGGGAAGATGATGGTGCCATGCCCCTTCACCACCCTCGTTCCTCGAAAACCATAGACCACCAGAGCTTCGTGGGGTCCTGCCTTGCGGTACAACCTGGCCAGCATGCTCATCAGGAGCATCATGGCCAGCACCAGCAAGCCAACGATGATCCATATCTCAACCAGAGTTCCTCCGAACATAACCCCTCCTCTCAACCCATCCAAAACCCTGCGGCCCGCGGCACAACGAGCGCCAGCTTCGGGCCTGTCAGGCGATGTCGGAAATGCGGGAAGCCCTCCAGAGCGGCTACTCGTTCTTGGCCGCACTCTCAGGCAGGTCGTGTTCTCCCGCCAATTCCGTCCACAGCCGCACGTAGGCGATCCCTTTTTCGTAGCGGGTGACGACCACCTCCGTACCCTTCGAAATCTCGCTTCCGTCGTCGGCCCTGGCACCGCAGGTCCGCCGCGTTCCTTCCTGGGAATAGATCAGTTCTCCCGTGCCACCCTGGCGAATCGGCATGGAGATACGACCCAGCACGCCGACCATGCTGTAATCCGCGGGGTCAAGATTCTCGTCGGTGGACATCAACACTCGACTCAGAAAGAGATAAATCACCGCCGCTCCGGTCGCTCCACTCAGGAGCGCGATGCCAAGCCCCAGCACGAACCACAGCGAGGAAAAGCGGGTGAGCAAATAGCCGATGCCGCCGAACCAGGCAAGAAACGCAGCCAGGGTCACGGGATTGACGAGCGGGGTTTCCGCCGTCCCCCCGCGTGCCGAACCTGCTCCATGGCCAGCGTGCGGCCCCGTGTGCAGGCTCCCGCCGCCAAGAAAATGGGGGAGATGCCAGTGCCATCCACCCATCAGAAAGGAGAGAAGGCTGAACGAAAATCCCAGCGCGAAGCATACTAAATAGAAGTTCGCCCAAGTCATTGCGTACACCCTCCCGCCCTCATCGGTTTGGCGCTCCGCCACGCCGCCTCCGGCTTCAAGGCCTCAAGCAGACGATTGGCCAAACCGGGCGTGTCGAGAATGGCCCCGAGGAGGATCAAGCTCTGTCGGGTATGTTCTTGACGAGCCAGTGTGATCAGCACTTCGCTGACCTCGGGATCGCTGGCGAATCGCTCGGAACCCTCGAGGAACCAGACATTCAGCCTGCCTTCGGTGGCTCGTAGATCCGACACCAGATCGGTGTGATAGCCCTCGGGATCGTCCACCAGAAACCCGGGATGCACCTTGAAAAACTTGGCCAGCAGGGCGCGGCTCGACTGCGTCATGTGCCGCCGGCTCCCGTTTTCAATCTGCGAGATGTACGACTGGCTGATGGTCTTGCCCAGCTCCTTGCGAATCCCGCGGACCAGCTCCAGCTGGGTTATCGGGCGTCCCAGCTCGCGCAGCAAGCCTTCCACCTCGCGCAAGTACCGTATTTTCTCCGCTAGTCTCATATTACAATTTGCGATATTAATATCTCTATTTGCAAACACTGTCAAGCTGAAAATGCGACGTATTTTGAAAGGGTTGCAAGCACCGTTGGGTGGCACTCCACGCCGCGCGAGAAACGCTTAAGATAGTCGACAGTCGGAGCCGCGGGAGTCGCCATGACCTTTCGTCAACCTTTGCTTCTGGTCCTTTCCCTTTTCTGGCTTCTGCCCGCTTCGCTGGGCTCGCAGACAGCCCGAGATGCGGCCGATCTTCTTGTAACCGGCGGGATGGTCGTCACCATGGATGCTGCCAGGACCATGTACGACGATGGCGCTGTGGCCGTACGGGGCGACGTGATTGTCGCTGTCGGCAAGCGCGCCGAACTGGAAGACAAGTATCAGGCCAAGCAGACCATCGATGCCCGAGGCAAGCTCATTCTGCCGGGTTTCATTAATGGCCATACGCACGTTCCCATGACCTTATTCCGGGGGCTGCGGGATGACGTCACGCTCGACGAGTGGCTTCAC
>Ga0187778_10003033_pt1 | contig 11327 bp, 9 predicted proteins | sample 1015_Q2_SP5_20_M_FD_132418 | JGI IMG/M metagenome (GOLD analysis project Ga0187778, IMG submission 132418) | Tropical peat soil microbial communities from peatlands in Department of Meta, Colombia - 1015_Q2_SP5_20_MG | ecosystem: Environmental > Terrestrial > Soil > Wetlands > Peat | place...
CCAGCAGTTGGCGCAGCGTCTGCTGAATATGCTCTTCTTCGTTGCGCGCGGGCACGATGATGCTGATAGGCGGTTTTGAAGTAGTTGGCCTCGGCTGCCATTCCGGAGAAGAGATATCCGCTACTTTGGGCATGCCGAAGGCGGCGTCGAGAACTCTGGATGCCCAGATGACGGCCAGGATTGAGCCTGCTATCCAGTAAAAATAACTCATCCGGCATGGATCCCGGCTGCTGGACTTGTATGGTGGACCTGCACGGGCGGAGCAAATCGCATTCCATAGAAAAGTATGGCAGAGGAAATGGCCATGGCGATGACCGGCAGGATGAACGCAGCCTCCAATGAACGCCGATCGGCCACATAGCCCATGAGTGTCGGCGAGGGAACGTCGCCCAGCAGATGAAATATGAAGATATTGATGGCGATGGCAGTGGCGCGAATGTGAGCGCCCACGGAATTTACCAGAGCCGTGTTGAGGGGTGAGGTGTTCAGCAGAAGCAGGAACGCGGCCAGGGCGATGGCAGGCAGCATAATTGCTCCTTTGAAGAATAGTGCGATGATCATCACGGGAACGCCCAGCCCCATGCTGATAGCGGACACAAAGTAATACGAGCTTTTCATGCGCGGCAGCAGAAGATCGCCCAGCCAGCCACCGATGAGAGACGCGAGAATGCCGTCAACGACCACGATCGCGCCAAAAAGTTCGTTGGCATTCTTCAAACTGTAGCCGCGGGCGGCCGAGAGAAAGGTCGGCATCCACACTTGAATGCCGCCGAGGGCAAAGGTCATAGCAGACATGCCGAGGGTGACCGTCCAGAAGGCTGGATTGTGTGCCAGCCCAAGAATAGTTCCCCGCTCCGGTGTTTCCTTCAGCGAATCGAATTGTCCTCGCGCCGGCTCTGGAATGAACCAAACTGCCAAGGCAAGCAGAAATCCGGGAAGCGCCGCGATGTAGAAGGGAAATCGCCAGCCGTATTCGGGCGCGAGCTTTCCGCCGAGCAGGTACCCGGCGGCCGTACCGACTGGAATGGCAAGATAAAAAATGCCGAAGATGCGGCCGCGCTCGTCTTCGGGAAAAAGATCGGCAACAAAGGTGGGGGCGATGGTAACGAAGCTTGCTTCACCGATACCGACCAGCGTGTGGCGAACCAGCAGTTGCCAATAGCTGTGGGTTACAGCGGTTAACAAGGTAAGCCCGCTCCAGAAGACCGCGCCTAGAACAATGATCAGTTTGCGCGAATAGCGGTCGGCCAACGGTCCGGTAAAGGGCGCAGCTACCATATAGAAACCAAGGAACGCGCTGGTGAGATAGCCGACCTGGGTGTTGGTGAGATGAAACTCGGCCTGCACCAAGGGCTGGACGGCGAACAGTACCGAGCGATCGATGTAATTCAGCAGATTCAGCGCGGTAAGTAAGAACAGCGCTGTCCATGGATAGAGTTTCGTGGAGGTCACTTGGGGAAGGAATATAGCATGTAGAGTTCCCACCTTTCGACAACCGCGAAAGGTGGGGCACTAAGCTCGTGAGGGCTACCCGCTTGAGGTCACCCGCACTGGTCTGTATCATCGAACACGAATCCCACCACAAAAGGAAACACCTAGGGATGAAAAGACTCGTCCTTCTGCTTATTGTCCTCCTTGCCCAACTTTCACACACGCTGATCGCGCAAGATGCACCCCCAAACAAAGTAGCAGACAAAGCAGAGCGCCACGAGTTCATCATCTCGAACTTCAAGACCGAGAGCGGCGTCACGCTTCCGCAGGCGCGCGTTGTTTACGGAACTTATGGCCATTTGAATGCGGCCAAGGACAATGTAGTGCTCCTGCCGTCTCACTATATGGCGGACTTCCATGGCTATGAGTGGCTGATGGGGAAGGATCAAGCCCTCGACGATCCCGGGCTGTTCCTGGTGGCCACCGAACTATTTGGCAACGGACATTCTTCTTCCCCGAGCAATACTCCGGAGCCGTATCACGGTCCTCGGTTCCCGGTGATGACCATCCGCGACAATGTTGAGGCGGTGCATCGGTTGCTGACGGAGGAACTCAAGGTGACGCACGTTCGCGCGATCATTGGCTTCTCCATGGGTGCGCAGCAAGCGTTCCAATGGGCCGTAAGCTATCCCGATTTCGCTGACCGGATTGTCGCCACGGCGGGCACGGCAAAAACTTATCCCCACGGCTTTGTGCGGCTGGAGGGTCAGATCGCTGCGCTAACCGCGGATGCCGCGTTTCAGAATGGTGACTACACCGCCTCGCCGACTAAAGGCTTGGAAGCGTTCGCGATGGTGTGGACCGCGTGGCTGTTTTCGCAAGAATGGTGGCGGCGGGAATTGTGGCGCGAGACGGAGAAGCCCGGCACCACGTTCGAACAATTGCTGCACAATTTTCGAACCGACTTCATTCCCGGCGCCGACGCGAACGACCTCATCCTGCAAATGCGGACCTGGGAGAAACACGATGTTGGAGCCACTCCGGGATTTGGAGGAGACGTCGAAAAGGCATTGCGTTCGATCAAGGTGCCGTTTCTGTACATGCCTTCTGAAACCGACCTCTATTTCCCGCTCGGGGATGCGCGCTACGAGGCAGCCTTTATTCCGAAGGTCTCATTGGTACCGATTCCATCGTTGTGGGGCCACACGGCAGGCGCGGGCAGCAACCCAGCGGATGAAAGATTCCTGAATCAGACGATCGGACGGTTCTTGCTTGAGGATAAATAGCGAGAATTCTGTCGAGGAGCCTCTCTTACTTCCGGCCTTTTCTTTTCGGGCGAGGCCAGCGCGCCACGATGACGGTGGAAATTCCGCCTCGTGGCCGGAAATCGCCTTTCACTTCTGCCCATACCGGCTTGGCCCAGCGCACGACGTCTTGTAACACCCGATTCACAATGTTTTCTTGAAAAATGCCGAGGTTGCGGTAGGACTGCAAGTATTCCTTGAGGGACTTCAGTTCCAGGCAGCGCTTATCGGGCATGTAACGAATGGTGAGGGTTCCAAAATCGGGCAGGCCGGTCTTTGGGCACACCGAGGTAAACTCCGGATCGTCCACCACGATCTCATAGCCGGGGAATTGGTTGGGCCATGTCTCGATCTCCGGAAATTGGGCGTCGAGCCCGGCTTCAGCATGCTCGCGCGTGTAACGGCGCGGTTTCGACATGCCTCATTGTAACCAGCAATAATGAAGCGAAACAAACGCGCGATGTGTGCGGCTCAGAGTAAGGTCTCACTGATCTCTGACTTCCTCCGCGCCCTCTGTGGTTTGCGAAGTGTTGAACCACAGAGGACACCAAAGGCCACGGAGGCAGCAAGAAGAGCAAGCTCCCACTAATCTCTGTCTTCCCCCTCTGTGGTTTACGAAGTGTTGCACCACAGAGAACACAGAGAATCACGGGGGCTAGAAAGGAGGTCTGCCTGGCATGACGATCAAACTGCACATTGCAGGGATTTTGCGGGCCTTTTGCCGGAAGCCGCGCATCTAACTGGTCAGGTTCAACGTAACTGATTAAAGAGGCAGCCGGTGGTACAGTATTTTGGGCGACCATCCGCATGTCATGGGCAGATACCAGTAGCGGCTTCTGGAGGCGCAATCGCTGGTTGATGTGGACTTCGATTATCATCGCCGCGGTTCTGTTCCTTGCTTCATTTATGTCGCGCGGGGACGCGGTACCGGTGCGTGCGGCAACGGCGCAACTCACGACCATCCGCAGCGTGGTCTCGACCAATGGTAAAGTCGAGCCGCTCGAGAACTTCGAAGCCCATGCTCCCATTGGAACCACGGTGAAAAAGCTGCTGGTAAAAGAAGGCGATCACGTAAAGAAAGGGCAGCTCCTGGTGGAGATGGATGACGCTGAAGCGCGCAGCACCGCGGCGCAGGCTTTGGCCCAGATTCGGGGCGCACAAGCGGATTTAAGCGCAGTGCAAGCTGGCGGGACGCAGGAAGAAGTTTTCACGGTCGAGTCTCAGCTTAGTAAAGCACGAACTGCGCGCGACACGGCGCAACGAAATCTGGCAGCACTGCAACGCCTGGAAAAAGATGGGGCGGCTTCGGCTGGCGAGGTAAAAGCGGCGGAAGATCAGCTGCAGCGGGCGAATGCCGATGTTGTGTTATTGGAACAGAAGCGGAAGGACCGTTATTCCGAGCCCGAAATTGCCAGGGTTGAAGCCGAGAAGGCGCAGGCGCAAGCAGCCTATGATGCGGCTGAGGATACGTTGCGTGAGTTGAATGTTCGGGCCCCCTTTGATGGAATAGTGTATTCGCTTCCAGTAATCCAGGGTGCATACGTGAACCCGGGAGATTTGATTCTCCAGGAAGCGAATCTGTCTAAGGTTCGGGTGAGAGCTTTTGTCGATGAACCGGATGTCGGACGTTTGGCCCCCGGGAATCCGATTGAAGTGACTTGGGACGCGTTGCCCGCTCGTATGTGGCATGGGACCGTTAGTGCTAACCCGACCGTAATCAAACGCCATGAGACCCGTAACGTGGGCGAAACGACCTGTATCGTAGATAATCAAGATTTAAAGCTGTTGCCCAACGTAAATGTAGGCGTAACCATTATTACAGCCGAGCATCAGAACGTGTTAGCGGTGCCACGCGAGGCTCTGCATCAGGAAGATAGTCAAAAATATGTGTACCAGATCCTGAACAATGAGTTGCACCGGCGGGAGGTGCAGACGGCGCTGTCTAATCTGACGCAGGTTGAGATAACCGGAGGTATTTCGCAAAACGCCCTGGTAGCGTTGAGTCCTCTGAATACCAAACCATTGCACGACGGCTTGGCGGTAAAGGTGGTTCGTTAATTTATGTCTTCGTATCGAAAGTTTTACTACGTAATAATGCTTAGTTTGGTACTGGCGATTTCCTCGATCGCGGCCAGCGCAGCGCCGTCGGCCGAAGCACTTTTGGCGCAAGGGCGAGTGGATGATGCGATCAATTCGTTGCAGGCAAAGCTGAGCGACGTTCCCAGCGATGCGGATTCCTACAACCTGCTATGCCGCTCTTACTTTGTTCTCGACAACTGGGATGCGGGAATAGGGGCTTGTCAAAAAGCTGTGTCACTGCAGCCTTCCAACAGTGACTTCCATATGTGGTTGGCCCGGGTCTATGGAGAAAAAGCGAGCCGGGTTAATTTTCTCTCCGCCGCTGGGCTAGCAAAGAAAGTTCACAGCGAATTCGAGACCGCGGTAAGACTGAATCCGGCAAATCTGGAGGCGCGCGCCGATCTTGCGGAATTTTACGTTGAAGCACCCGGAATCGTGGGCGGAGGAAAAGATAAAGCCCAGGAACAGGCGCGAGAAATTGCCAAGCTCGATCCGGCACAAGGCGAGTTGGTGCAGGCGTGGATTGCCGAAAAGAAAAAAGACTTGTCGAGTGCGGAGAGCCATTTTCGCGCTGCCGTACGGTTAAGCAAAGGAAAGCCCGGCGCCTGGTTGAATTTGGCGCAGTTTTATCGTCGAACCGGGAAGATGGATGAAATGCAGAATGCCGTCCGGCACGCCATCGCAGCGGATGGCCACAATCGGGTACTGGTGCAGGCCGCCGACATTCTGAATCGCAGCAAGCAAAACATTCCGCAGGCCGTCGAGCTTCTGCATCAATATTTCTCCAGTGCCACAGTGGAAGACGCGCCGGTATTCAAAGCACACTATCTCCTGGGCACCATCTACGAGGAACAAGGCAATACGGCGGCGGCAGCCGAGGAGTATCGCGCGGCCCTGGCGCTGGCCAAAGGTTACACTCTCGCCCAGACTGCGCTGGACCGAGTCATGCATGAGACAGGGACTAATATAGGCTCGGATTGATCGCCGGCCCAGCATACGCGGGTTCAAAATCTTCTAATATTCCGGTGGTGAATGCATGTGGCTAAGGATGCGAGCCATACGCGCGTTTGTCTTGTCGCAAAAAGCGCCCTTCGACGCGCTTCGCTTGCTCAGGGCAGGCTACAAGCAATTCGCGCGGCTCACCCAGATCCTTCGCTGCGCAAAAGAGGCTTGCTCAGGATGACAATTAAACTGCGTTGTTTTTCGAGGTGGACAGATGCAAACTGCTTCACGTCGTTTTCGCTTTCTGCTGCTCGCGTTGTGGATGGCTCGATTTTCCAGCATTCTCACTGCCGAACCCGTACCCTTGAAACGTGTTGTGGAGCTCGCTCTAACTCACAGCACCAGCGCAGCCTCAGCCGAGGCAATGGCGCAAAGGGCTTATGCGAGCTATCGCGAGGCGCGCAATCAGTATCTGCCCACGCTCGCAGTGGGCTCGGGATTGGGGTACACCCAAGGCTTTCCGCTTAGCCTGGAAGGCTCGGCGCCTTCGATCATCAACACCACGGCGCAATCCGCGGTGATCAATGCGGCGCTGCGCGACTTTATTCGCGAGGCGCGAACAGAGTGGCAGGCGACGAGCATCCGCAGCAAAGATGAACGCGATCAACTGATCCAGGACACGGTTCTGAGCTATGCCGAACTGAACAAATGGGAGTCGCTTCTGGCCCACCTCAGCGAAGATTATTCGGCGGCTCTGAAAATGGAGCAATTGGTCAATGAACGAGTCCAGGCAGGGGTGGATAGTGCGCAAGCTCGAACGCAGGCGCGCCTGAACACGGCCCGCGTATACCTTCACATTTCGCAGGCGCAGGGCTCGATTGACGTTCTGCGCGCGCGGCTTTCGCAGCTAACCGGTTTGCCGGCTTCGTCCATTGAAACGATTGCGGATTCCATTCCTGCGCTACCTGAGGTCAAGCAGGAAGATAACCTGCCGGCCAGAGCCGTGGAAACGAGTCCGGTGATTCAGATTGCCAGCTTGCATTCCACGGCGCTGACTTTTCGCGCTCGCGCGGAACATCGAACGATGTGGCCGACGCTCGACTTCGCTGGTCAGTACGCATTGCTGGCCGCGTTTAACAATTACCAGAGCTATTTCAAGCAGTTTCAGCGCAACAACGCCAGCATAGGCGCGGTAATCCGGTTTCCATTCTTTAGCCCCACGCAACGCGCCAAAGCGCGTGCTGCCGATTTTGACGCACTGCGGGCAAAGCATGACACGGAAACGGCCAAGAACCAGGTTTCCGCGCAGACGCTCAAATTGCAGCGCTCGGTCGAACAGCTTTCGGCGGCGCAAGACGTAGCTGGGCTGGAATACGAAGTCGCGAAATCAAATTTGGACGCGACGCAAGTTCGAGTTGATTCCGGAACGGCAACTCTGCATGAGGAAGATGACGCTCGCAATCAGGCGAATGAGCGGTATGACACTCTTCAAGACACGAGTTTTGAATTGCAGCGTGCTCGGATCGCATTGTTGCGGGCTACCGGCGATCTGAGTTCCTGGCTGGGGTTAACTAAATAGCGAAACTCGGTGAGTCGGGTACTTACCGGACTGGCCCCACTCACGGGAGAGGATGTCCCGTTCGATGCTACTGCGGACTGACGCCCGCAGGGCGATATCTGCTGCTGAACCTGCCAAAGCGTCCATCCAACGGGAAAGGATAGGTCCAGGCAGGTGAAGAAGTTACACTTTACGTTGGGTATACCTGTCCTCTAAAGCATCAAAGAAAATGTTAGGATAAATAACTCAGACAAATATGCCATTAAAAACCCTGTTCCTGAATCCGCCCTCGTTTGAGAACTTCGACGGAGGAGCGGGATCCCGCTGGCCGGCGACGCGCGAGATCGAGTCATATTGGTATCCGGTTTGGCTGGCTTATCCGACAGGCATGCTGGAAGGAGCGCGTTTGCTGGATGCGCCGCCTCACTATGTCTCTGCCGAACAAACCATAAACCTCGCCCGCGATTATGAATTCCTCGTGCTATTCACCAGCACGCCCGGGTTTCCCGGTGATATTCAGTTGGCGCAGAAAATCAAGGATACGAATCCGAAAATTAAGATCGCATTCGTTGGGCCACATGTCAGCGTGCTCCCGGAAAAGTCCCTGAAGGACTGCTCGGCGATCGACTTTGTGGTGCGCAAGGAATTCGACTATGCGACGGTGGAGTTTGCCCAGGGTAAGCCGCTGGATGAGATTCTTGGCATTTCATATCGCAAGAACGGATCGATCGCACACACAGCGGATCGGCCCGAAGTCCAAAATCTCGATTCCCTGCCCCATGTGACGGACGTTTACAAGCGGGACCTGGATGTGACTCGCTATAACGTTCCCTTTTTGCTTTATCCGTTTGTGTCACTGTATACGACGCGCGGTTGCCCGGCGCAGTGTACGTTCTGCTTATGGCCTCAGACTTTGAGCGGGCATCCGTGGCGCAAGCGTTCTACCGACGACGTGGCGCGTGAGATGGCCAAGGCGAAGGATTATTGGCCCAAGGTAAAAGAATTTTTCTTTGACGACGACACCTTCAACATCCAGAAAGCCCGAACGATTGAGCTCTGTTCGAAGCTGAAGCCGCTGGGATTGACCTGGTCATGCACTTCGCGCGTAACCACCGACTACGAGACCTTGAAGGCGATGAAGGAAGCCGGTTGCCGTCTTCTGATCGTAGGCTTCGAATCGGGCGATCAGCAGATCCTCAAGAACATCAAGAAAGGCGCGACGGTCGAACGTGCCCGCCAGTTCACCAAAGATTGTCACAAACTGGGTTTGGTGATTCACGGGGACTTCATCCTCGGCTTGCCAGGAGAAACCCGTGAAACTATTCGCAATACCACACAGTTTGCCAAGGAACTGGACGTAGAAACTATTCAAGTTTCGGTGGCGCACGCGTATCCGGGAACTGAGCTGTACGAATATGCGGTGAAAAACGGCTTTATGGTTTCCGACGGCAAGATGGTGGATGAAGGGGGCCATCAGTTGGCTCACATTCAATATCCCGGTCTGCCGGTCGAGGAGATTCTGGAATCCGTGCACCGCTTTTACGACGAATACTATTTCCGTCCCAAAGCGGTTTTTCGCATCCTGAAAAAAGCCGCATTCAACAGCGTAGAACGAAAACGTCTCTACAAAGAGGCCAAAACTTTCCTCAAAACTCGTGCCATGCGTCACAAGTGGGTCAAGGAGAAACGCGAGAAGCACGACTCTACAACCGCCGCCGAACCGGTGAAGGCATAGGAAAGCCGCGTGACTTTTCGGAAGTATCTCGTACTGGTTGGCGTAGCGGTGTTTGCAGTAACCGGTGACTCCCTGGTTTCGCGTGGCATGAAGGAAGTCGGCGGCGTGTCACTTCACCATCTGAGCGGTATTGTTCTGGTCGTCTTCCGGCCTGAGGTTGCATTGGGGGTGCTGTTTTTGTTGGCCTTCCTGAGCTGCTACCTGGCAGCGCTCTCCTGGGCGGATCTCACCTACGTGCTGCCCACGACTTCCATCAGTTTTATTCTGCTGACGCTGGTCGCCAAATTTATTCTTCACGAGAATGTGAGTGTAGCTCGCTGGCTTGGGGTCTTGATGATCTCCCTCGGCGTTGGATTTGTAACCCAAGGACCAGCGCTCACCCCGCAGCCGAGGCGTAGGGAGTCCCATGAGCGCATAACCGCGCCTATTTCGGCGAGGACGGAGCCATGAAGCAGCTCTACGCCTGGGGAGCGGTCGCGTGCATCGTGCTTACCTCAACTACGGGGGACGTACTGCTTTCCCGCACCATGAAGCAAGTAGGGGACGTTGCGGAATTGCGCAAGCGTTCGGGTCTGGCCCACGTGATCGGACGCATTCTGCGAAATCCGAATTTTGTAATCGCGATCATGGCGATGGCGACGGCGTTTTATGCCATGCTGTTTGGGTTATCGTGGGCGGATGTGAGCCTGGTGGTTCCCGCATCCACTTCCCTTACCTTTGTGAGCAACGCGGTGGCGGCTAAAATCTTCCTGCACGAGCGCGTCGATCACCGGCGGTGGCTGGCTGCAGTGCTGGTGGCCGGCGGAGTGATACTGCTGGCGCAGTAATCTCAGCCAAAAAGACGCATGAATCCCTTTGCCGACAGGTCTGGCACGAGGAATTTTGTATTGCTGAGGCCCGCGGCGCTAGCCACCGCTTCGGCCGCCATATACCCACTGCGCACGGCGCCTTCCATGGTGGCGGGCCAGCCGGTCGCGATCCAATCTCCGGCGAGAAAGATCCGGGGCCAAGCTGTCTCAGGGCTGGGTCGATAAGCGTCGACGCCGGGTCGCGGTGAAAACGTGGCGTTCACTTCTTTGATAACGGTGGATTTCAGCAGCTTGGCATCCCGCGCTTCGGGGAAAAATTCGTGCAGTTCATTCAGCGCGAGTTCGGTGACCTCTGACTTTGATTTTTCGACCATAGTTTTGGAGGAACTGATTACTAGTTCGATATAGCTGCCGAAAGCCTCAGGGGCTAAAGCCCCGCCTACGGCAGGCGCTCCGACGGCACGGCTAAAGCCGTGCCCTTCCCCAACGCCATCCTGTGGCTTGCCGCTTCCTTCAAAGCTGATGCCGGGGCCCTCGTGGCTTTGCAGCGCGTGTCCCTCCAGCAGCTTTGATTTGTGAAACATCCATTGGATGGTGCGATCAAGGAGAACGGCGTGATCCAAATCGGTAATCTGGCGATTGAACCACAGGTGAATGCCGGTAATGGGGGAGGTTTCGAACCTCATTAACTTTTGGCGCAGTGGTTCAGCTTCTGCTACCTGAGGCAAAATACGGAGCAGCACATCAAAAGGTAGCGCCAGCACGGTGAAATCGAAACTCAACTCTTTTCCACTGACATAGAGCTTGGCGGTGTCGGAATCGGCTCGAAAGCAATCGACGCCGCTGCGAAAATGAGTCTCACCACCGCGGGCCAGAATATAGTCGCCGGCTGCGCTATAAAGTTGGCTGAGCGGCACGTTCGGTACTCCCATTCGCCCAGCCCGTGCGGACTTCAAGAAGGACTCACGAATTACCTGAGCTCCATAGGGCGTGGACATACGGTCAAGATTCTCGTTCAAAGCGCTGATCAGGATCGTCTTCCAGAATGCGTCGATCGCACGCTGCGTCTGAGCATGGTGTTGCAACCAGGCCAGAAAAGGTTCACCGTCATCCCGGGGTGTACCCGAGAGAAGCGCAGCCATGGCCCTGGAAATTGCGAGCTTGTCCATCGGACTCAAGCACGCCGCACGCAGAAACGAAGGCGCAGCATGAAAAGGAGCTGGCAAAGCGGAGGGTTGGATAGTTGACGCGCGCCCGCCGGGCTCAAGAAATGTTAAACGATCATACCAACGAATTTTGTTTTCGACCCCTATACGCTGATAGAACTGCACAAGGTTGGTGCAGCAACCCAGCAGCACATGTTGACAATTGTCTACGGTTTCGCCAGTGCCGGGATGCTCATACGAGGAAGCACGACCGCCGAGATAGGGACGCCGCTCGAACAGCGTTACGTGGAAGCCGGCATCGGC
>Ga0187778_10003036_pt1 | contig 11322 bp, 9 predicted proteins | sample 1015_Q2_SP5_20_M_FD_132418 | JGI IMG/M metagenome (GOLD analysis project Ga0187778, IMG submission 132418) | Tropical peat soil microbial communities from peatlands in Department of Meta, Colombia - 1015_Q2_SP5_20_MG | ecosystem: Environmental > Terrestrial > Soil > Wetlands > Peat | place...
CCTGCCATCCCCCTGAGGGCAGTGATGCTCGCTTCCTCGGTGCCCGGGCTCAGGTTGACCAGGACGATTGCTCTCTCCATCTCGGTGCGTGTTCGACGGAGGGGCTTGGATTAAAGATTATGCCGACCGCTCACGCGCGGCCGAGCCGGTCTAGGGCCACGGAGAGCGGCAACAGATCCTCCTCGCCCGTCTTCATGTCCCTGAGGGTCACCGACTCCGAACTTGCTTCCTTCTCCCCTATGATAACTGCCCAGGCGACACCAAGCCGGCTCGAGTCCTCCATCTGCTTGGACAGCGCCTTCGGACCCAGGGAAGCCTCGCACGAAACCCCCGCCTCCCTGAGGGCGCCGAGTACCTTCAATGCGTAGGAAAATGCTGACGCGCCTGCAACGGCGACGTAGGCGACTGGGGCATGGGCACCCTTGGCTTCACCGAGTGACATGGCTATCCGCTCTACCCCGCCCGCGGCACCCGTAGCTGAAAGGTCCGGCCTCCCGAAGATCTTCGGTAACGCATCATACCTCCCACCCCCGAAGAGGGAGCCAAGTCTCGGATTCCTGGCGTCAACGGCCTCGAAGACGATTCCGGTGTAGTAGTCTATCCCTCTCACTATGCTCATGTTGTACTCTACGTTCTTCAGCCCCCTGGAGTCCAAGTTGTCCGCAAGGGTCCTGAGCTCGCCGACGGACTCGAGCTTCAACTCGGAAGCCTTCGCCAGGACTTCATCTGGAGTGCCACGGAGACGACCAAATGCGAGCACTTCTTCCAGCTGCTTCGCCTCGAAGCCCTTCGCAGTGTATTCGGTGCGCAGCTGTTCGGAGGTCTTCTTCTCCACCTTGTCAAGGGCGCGCATAAGATCGATGACACTCGCCTGGTCGTGGATCCCCACGCGCCTCTTGACGTAATCCTCCACCACCCGCCTGTCCCCTATCTTCACCGTGAACTCAGCGAGGCCCGACTTCCGGAGTATGGCGGCGCCGGCGTCGATGACCTCGGCGTCTGCGCCGACGGATGGGGGCCCGAACACCTCGAGGTCCCACTGGTGAGACCACCTGTAGCGGCCGTACTGCGGTTCGTCGTAGCGCCAAATCCCGCCCGTGGCCGCGAGCTTCACCGGGAGCCTCAGGTCCTTGCGTGAGCAAACGTAGCGGGTGATCCCCACGGTCAGATCAAAGCGGAGGCCCAGATCCCTCCCCCCCTTGTCCTTGAAGGAATAGATCTCCTTGTCGACGTCCTCCCCGCTCTTCGCCCTCAGGGTGTTGAGGTGCTCTAGCGAGGCCGGTTCCATCACGCTGAAGTTGTAGATCCTCGAAACCTCCTCGAAGGCGCGACGCACTCGGTCCTGGCGGGCGTAGCGCTCAGGCTCAACGTCGTCAACGCCCCTGGGGAGAGCCGGGTCCAGGTCAGTCTACCTTCTTCTTGAGAGATGAAAGCTGTGCCAGCATTGCGGTGAGCTGCAGCTCGGGCTGTGAGCCCTGCACCAGCCGGAAGTCATATTCTGCGAGTATCGATATCGCCCTCCCCATGTCTGGGACCTTCATCGAGCCGAGAGCCTCGTTCGCGAACCTCAGGAAGTCCCTCTCCGGGATGCCGTAGACCCTGGTGAGCTCCACCATCTTGGTCCTCGCCCCTTCAAAGTCACCATCTATCGCGGCACCGACTATCTCCGCCACGCGCGATTTGACGCTCGCCCCGGAAACCGACTTGACGGAGTCGAGCGTAAGCTCTCCTGAGGCGGAGGCCGCCTGCATGAGGTTGATTGCCTGCCTCAGGTCCCCCTGCGTAGCTTCGAAGATCGCCAAGAATACCGCGTCCCCGGCGTGCTTCAGTTTTTCCTTCCTTGCAATCGACTTTAGCTGCTCAACCACCGACGCCTCGTCATACCTCTGGAACCTGAAGATGGCACACCTGCTCTGAAGGGGCTCGATGATTCCTGTAGAGTAGTTGCATATCAGGACAAATCTGGTGTGCTCAGCGTTCTCCTCCATTATGCGGCGGAGGGCTGTTTGCGCATCAGATGTTGTCTCATCCGCCTCGTCGAGCAGCACCAACCTGAAGGGGACACCTTCTGCTCTGTCAGCGAAACGGGCGAATGTCTTGATCCTCTGGCGGACAGTTTCGATGCCACGTTCGTCGCTAGCGTTCAACGAAAGCGTGTAGTCACTCCAGCGCTCTCCAAGAATCTGCTTCGCCAGTATCAAGGCGGTAGTGGTCTTCCCCGAGCCCGGGGGGCCCGCGAAGAGGAGGTGGGGGAGCTGCCCCTTCTTCTGGAGGAGGGACTCGAGCCTCTCCTTTATTGCGGCCTGGTCAACCATGTCAGAGAGTTTCGAGGGCCTGTACTTCTCCACCCACATGAGATCCTCCACGGGCAACTAGTCGCTCCCCTCGGCTTTCTCGAACCCCTGCAATTTCTGGCGCAAGTCGACTGCGGTTCTTATTTATCCATTGGTCGGCGGATGGTCGCCTACGCCTCGGCGGGTTTCATCCCTAGATAGATACGGGCGAGCTCTTGGTGGGAAAGGAGCTCCTTCGCGGTTCCGACGAATGCATTCCTGCCGCTGACGAGAAGATACGCCTTGTCCCCCATCTCGAGAGCCCTCTTCGCGTTCTGCTCGACAAGCAACACGGTGAGCCCCAACTCCTTTGCCACCGTCTCCACGGTCTTGAGGACCTGTGTCGCCAGCTTGGGCGAAAGGTTGGCAGTGGGTTCGTCGAACATGATTACGGAAGGGTTCCTGAGAAGCGCCATCGACATGGCAACCATCTGCCTCTCCCCTCCGCTCAGATTCTGCACCTTCGTCTTCATGTACTTATCAATCTGGGGGAACATCTCTACAACACCCCGCAGCCTTTCCTCGTATTCGTTCGTGGGGACGGTGTAGCCGGCCATCCTGATGTTCTCGGCGACCGTGAGCTGGACGAAGACGCTCTCGGTCTGGGGGAGGTAGGCGAGCCCCATGCGCGCGATTTCGTGCGGTGGGAGATGAGAAATGGACTTGCCGTCCAAGAGGACGTTCCCTTGGTAGAGGGTGGTAATGCCGGCGATGGTCTTCAGGAGGGTGCTCTTCCCCGAGCCGTTCGGGCCGACTATCACGGTGACCTCCTTCGGTTCTGCATTGAGGGAAACCTCGGACAGGATGTGAAGGTTGCCGTACCCCGAAGAGACGCTTTCCACCTTGAGCAAGTCAGGTCCCCAGGTACGCTTCGATGAGTCTCGGGTCGGTCATTACCAGCTCTGGCTTGCCCGCCGCGATAAGCTTGCCGTACGCCATGGCGACAACAGTGTCGATGTACTGCAGGGCAATGTCCAGTCGGTGCTCGATTATGAAGAAGGTTATCCCAAGATCACGACGTAGGGTCACCAATCTTCCGAATATGTCATGGGCCAGCTTGGGGTTTACGCCAGATATCGGCTCGTCGAGCAGGACGACCTTCGCCCCGCCCATGAGCCCACGTGCGATTTCTAGGAGTTTCATCTGCCCTCCACTGAGACTGTCTGCTGGCTTGTCCCACACTTCGTACAGCCCAACAAGGTTGAGGGTCTTGAAAGAGAGTTCAGCCGCTTCCTTCTCCTGCTTGATCCAAGACCTCTTCACTACGGATCGAATGAAACCCTCACCGGGGTTGCCCTTGACGGCGGACATCGCATTCTCCAGAACCGTGAGCTTCCAGAAAAGATTCGGTATCTGGAACGTCCTGGCTATCCCCAGCCTGTAGATCTGATGAGGCTGAAGCTTAGTGATGTCCTTCCCCCCGTAGAGGACCCTGCCCGAGTCGGCTCGATAGAAGCCCGCGATCGTGTTAATCAAAGTCGTCTTCCCCGAACCGTTGGGGCCAATAAGAATCGTCAGAGATTTCTCTTCGACGTTGACGGTTACGTCGTCCACAGCGCGAAGACTGCCGAAGAACTTTGAGACGTTTTGAACTTCTATTGCGGGTGCCATATCAGGTCAAAAAGGTTAGGAGGGGGTGGGACCCCTCTACGGAATTCCCTGTGGTTTGGCTGACCAGACGATGGTGTTGCTGACTTGGTCCCAGGTTCCGCATACAACCCATTTCGCGGAGCCGGAGGCCGAGCCTGGAACGATGCAGAAGAACTCGTAGGACGCATAGAGCCTGTCGCCCGCCGAGTTGAGGAGCGTGACACCAGTCGAACCCATGTAACCTGCTGCTACCGCTGGCAGCACCTGCTGTATGCAGGCGCCGTTCTGGGTTGTTGTGTAGTGTGACGCTTGCGCACAGTAGAGGAGTGATAGAGCTGCGAGCCACATATCGTCGTAGGTTCCGAGCGTGTAGCCAGTGCAGAGAGTGCTGCGCGCGGCCAGCTGCCTGGCGCAGATAGACTGGGTGAGCGGGCTGCTCGTGAATCCTGGGTAGCTCGCGACCAGCCTGGTCGTGACTGTAGTCGAAGAGTAGGTGGAGTTGACAATGGGCGCCTCGTTGCCCTCGCCGTCCACTCCGAACCATGGCAGAGTTGACTGAAGGAGGTTAGGATAGTTCGCGGCGGCCTGGGTGGCCATCACAGCGAACTCGTCGAACATGATGAAGTAGAGCCCCACATGGGACGCCCCGTACTTGCTGACGGCTGCGTTGTAAGCGTCGTTGACCTGGCCTAGAACTGGCACGAAGTTGCTTGTAGTGGTGTCGTAGGGAATCTGGGCTTCCACATTGCCACCTGCGGCCTTGAAGTTCGCCGCAGTGGAGTTGGCAAGTCCTGCGCCGTAGCCGTCGTTCCTGTAGAGGATGACGATGGACTGGACGCCTGATTGCTTGAACTCTGCGGTGTCAGCAATTCCTTGGAAGTTGTCGGAAGGCGGGGTCCTGAACAGGTAGTCGCCCGGAAGGGCGATTGCGGGGTTGGTCGAGGATGGGCTGATCATCACGATCTGGTGGCTGTTGGCGAACGGGAGCATTGCTCCGGCAGTTCCACTGTTGAGCGGCCCGATCGTCACGTGGATACCCGCTGTGTAGAAGGAGTTCATGATGGTTGCAGTCAGCGTGTTGTCTTCCTTGTAGTCTTGGAGGTTCTGCTGGAAGGTCACGTGGCACAACTCGTTAAGTTGCTTGCACATGCCCTGAGCCCAGGCGTTGATGTCCGAAATGGCGAAGTTGGACACGGCCTGGTCGTCAAGACCCTGGCCAGAGAGACCGTCGGAAAGGTCCTGAAGGTCGCCTATGGTGAAGGTCCCACTCAGGTTCCCAGCTGCCTCCGCGGCGCCAACCAGCATCGTGTTGTTTATGCCTCCCAAGCACGTCACGCAAGCGGCACCAGTGGCGGTGACGGTTGTCGTTGTCCCTCCAACGGTGACGGTTGTCGCGCTACCTGCAACGGTAGTAGTGGAAACGGAAGTTGTTGTTTGCGTGGTGGTAGTGGTAGATGAAGAAACTAAGCCGTAGACTGCGCCTGCACCTATTATCAATCCCACGATAAATAGCACAGCTACGACCATTGTAGATGCACCCTTACGTCTCATATTTTCGAAGCGGAGGTAAAGGGGAGAAACTATTTAACAGTTGAATAGCGTCCGAGCAGGTACAACGGATTGTTGGACCCAACAATTTCGAATGCCATTGTGTACGGCTGCTTGTACGCGATGATGTGTGTTGGGCTCACGCTGACCTACATGACGACGAAGGTCCCGAATTTCGCCCACGCGAACTTTGTGGTTGTCTCCATCTTCTCCGGTGCCAGCGCCTTCATATTCGGTGGGTTCGCGACCCCGTATCTGGGTCTCCCAGTCGCAGCACTGGCTGGGGGAGCCTCGGCCGTACTCCTGTACCTTTTAGTCCTGAGACCGCTCACGCGAAGAGGCGCAAACTTGGTTGTGCTGATGATTGCGACCCTCGCCGCGGGCATCGTATTCGATGCGTTTGTCGCAGCCACCTTCTTCTCGTACTTGCAGAGCGTCAATGCGAGGTTTCTTGCCGACAAGGGATACTACCTCTACAGCCTCAACCAACTTCCGGACTTCGAAGTCTTCGGAGTGAAGGGAATTCTGATAATCGCACCGGTGGCGCTGGTTCTCATGACAGTGGGCATTACACTCCTTCTGAGGACCAGGTTTGGCGTTGCCATGAGGGCGGCAATCGAGAATCCAAACCTTGCTAGGATTCTGGGCATCGATGTTGAGCGGGTCTACCTCGTGTCGTGGTTCATTGCGGGCTTCCTGGCCGGCATAGGGGGAGGTCTATACTCGATACAGTCTCCCTCGCCGCCGACCACATCCTCCAACATCATTGTTGACATCTTCTCTGGGGTGGTGCTGGGCGGAATCTCGAGCATCTATGGCGGAATCATAGGCGGGTTCATCGTGGGATTCAGCGAGACGTTCGTTATCAGGGAGCTGACCGTGTTCGCAGACAACTACTGGGGTTTCGCCGCGGGTTCGCAAGTGGCGGCTTTCCAGAAGGGCATCCCCCTGGCCATCATGATAATCACGCTGCTGGTGATCCCAAAGGGTCTGATATCTGTCAACTGGCGCAAACTGTTGAGGCTGGGATAGTTTATGGTCGATTTAGGATCCCTGGCATTTGTGGTTTCCGCTCTCACCCTCCCCGGCGAGATGTTCTGCTTCTTCTTGATAGTGAGCCTGACCGTCAACCTGGAGTTCGGCTACGCGGGGGTCCCCAACTTCGGCAAGGTCCTCTTCATTTCTCTCGGAGCTTTCGTTGCCGGTTCCTTTGCCTACAGGCTGATGGTCTCTCTGTTGAACCTGAAGGGGGACATCTTCGGCCTACAGAATCTTTTCATCACAGAAATAAACAACAAGCTCGCAGCCAATCCGTATCTCGCGGTCGAGCTCTTTCTCTTCATGATTGTCGTGGCGGCAGCCATGGGTGGTTTCTTCGGATTCCTTGCTTCCTACCCGGCCATCAGGCTGAGGGAAGACTACCTCGGGATGCTCCTCCTTGCCGCTGGGGAGTTCTTCCTGATTTTCAGCCAGGCATACCTTCCGTTCCTTGGCGGCGCGGAAGGCGTGAACGCGCCTGCGCCGGTGTTCTACATTGGGACGCTTGTGGGACAACCGGACCTGGTCGTTCTCGGCGTTCTGGCCGCCGCGGCGATACTCATCTACATCTATTCCGAGAGAGTGGGCAGGTCCCCTCTGGGCCGGACTCTCCGGGCGTTGAGGGACAACGAAATCGCGTCGGAAGCCGTGGGGAAGGACGTCGTAGCACTTAGGCGAAACGTGTTGATAGTCAGCTCGGCCATCGCCGGCATCGCAGGCGTCATGTGGATCTCCTTCCAACCCCTGATGACGCCGGGAACGACCCCAGAGGCCACATTCAACAGGCTCACAGACACCTTCATCCCCTTTGTCATTGTAATCCTCGGAGGAGCTGCCAACAACAGGGGCGTCCTTCTAGGGACTTTCGTGTACCTCCTCATCTACAACGCGTTCAGCCAAGGAGTGACAGCCCTGGGACCGTCAGTGCAAAACGCACTTTCTTTGGTAGGCGTTGACAACATAAAGCTGATGCTGATTGGCGGGTTGTTGATCTTCATTCTGATCAGGAGGCCGCAGGGACTGATACCCGAGAAACCAACTCTGACCATGTCCAGGGCCAAACTGAAGGAAATAGCGGAGTCAGCGACGGCCAAGCCCCAAGAGAAGGAACAGCAAGAGAAGGCACCGTCATAGGCTTCAAGACTTATTATCGAGTTGTCGGGAATCGCCGTCCCCAAAATGTCAGAGGTGAGCCCGCAGGTGAAAGAACTGCTCGATAGGAGGGAAACAGAGTACATGCTGGGGACCGCCAGGACAAAAATCAGGTCGTCGGTTGAGAACCTAGACGTGGGGGACTTCCACATCGAGAAGCTTTCAGAGGGGGAGACGATAGACCTTCCCAGGTGGGTGGCAGAGGAGCTCATAGTCCAGGGGATGGCGGAGTCTGCCGAAGGCCCATTCGAGAACGAGGTCTTCAGCGCGCTGAGTAGGGAGAAGATGATGGGGCCGCTGCAGCTCTCTGCGCTCCCTCCGGATTTCTACGTCAGGATGAGGAGGAGACTCGGGACGTCGGCCGCCGGGGTGGCCGAAGGCAAGGTCCGGAGGGAGGATCTTGAGCGTCTGAAGGCCGTCTGCTACGACCTGGTCGGGATAAGGCTGAGCAAGCTGCTTTCCCTCTCGAGTTCCTCCACGCCCGCATCTTCATTGGCCGAAAAGCTGACCCCTGAGGAGTCGGCTTTCTTCGCGATTTCCCAGTCGCTCTCGAAGGAATGGAAGGCGAGTCTTCTCGGAGGAGGAAAGTAGTTTGGCGACCTTGGCGAGCGGAAAGCTGTCGGAGCAGTTCGAAGACTTCTTGAAGTCCGTGACCGACAGGAACGGAAACCCGGTGTACAGGTCCAAGATTTCGCAGCTCATCTCCAACGAGGGCAAGTCGCTGGTCGTGGACTTCGGCGACCTGCTGAAATACAACAGCGACCTGGCGAACAGGGTACTCCTAGAACCAGACTCATCCCTTGCGTCGTTCAAGATAGCGGCCTTCGAGACCATGAGGAGCGAGAACGCGCTCTACGCCGACAGGGTGAAGCGCGAGCTGACAGTAAGGCTCCGAAGCCTCACCGACCTGGTCCCGCTGCGGAAGGTGGATACCTCCTACATCGACCACATGATTGCCATCTCCGGGATGGTGGTAAGGACGTCCGAGCTGAGGCCCCTGATGACTGAGGCTGCATGGGTATGCCCGAGCGGACATCTGACCTACGAGATGCAGGACGACCTAGCGCTGAAGCGACCCCCGAGGTGCGAGCTATGCGGGGAAGTGAGGAACTTCGAGCTCGACCGGAGACACAGCAGGTTCATCGACTTCCAAGTGGTGAGGGTGCAAGAGCTCCCCGAGGAGCTACCGCCTGGCCAGCTCCCCCAGTTCTTCGACGTCAACGTGGAAGGTGACATAGTGAGCACTGCGAGGCCAGGAGACAGGGTGGTCCTTACGGGGGTGGTAAGGGCGGTCCCGGACTACTCGATGGGACAGGTGAAGACCAGGCTCTTCAAGTCGCAAATCGACTGCAACCACGTCGAGGTCAAGGGGAAGGAGCCCGAGCAGGTCCAGATCAACAGGGAGGACGAGGAGCTGATAAGAAAGATAGCGACCTCCCCCGACGCCTACGACAGGCTGGTCAGTTCCATCGCCCCCGTGATAATAGGGCACCAACCTGAGAAGGAAGCCATTCTTCTGCTGCTCGTGGGCGGGAGTACGACGGTGCTTCCCGACGGGACGAAGCTCAGGGGAGACATAAACGCGTTGTTCGTCGGAGATCCTGGAACCGGAAAGAGCGAGATGCTCAAGTTCGCCTCGCAGGTGGCTCCGCGGGGTCTGTACGCAAGCGGGAGAGGAGCATCGGCGGCGGGGCTCACTGCGGCAGTCATCAGGGAGAAGAACGTCTTCATGCTGGAAGCGGGGGTCGTCGTGCTGGCCGACCTCGGCGTCGGAGTCATAGACGAGTTCGAGAAGATGAAGCCCGAAGACAGGACCGCGCTCCATGAAGCAATGGAGCAGAACACCGTGACCGTTGCGAAGGGAGGAATCTATGCCACGCTGAACGCCAGGACCGCGATACTGGCTGCCTGCAACCCCGTCCTCGGCAGGTACAACCCGTTCCAGAACATAACCGAGAACATTGGGACTCTGCCGCTCCCGCTCCTATCCCGTTTCGACCTCATCTTCGTGTTCAGGGACCAGCCGACACCCGCCGAGGACGAGAGGCTCGCCAGCCACATACTCGCTGTGCACTCGAAGAGGTCCTACGCAACGCCGCCTCCAATCGAGTTCAGTCTCCTGAAGAAGTACTTGGCATATGCGAAGAGGCAGTCCCCTGAACTTACAAAGGAAGCGATGGAGAGGATGAAGGATTTCTACCTTCAACTGAGGAAGTCGGGCGGAGTTGAAGACTCGATACCTCCGACCCCGAGGACGCTGGAGGCGCTGATCAGGCTTTCGACGGCGAGGGCGAAGGTCCTGCTCAGGGACACGGTCACAGAGGAGGATGCGCTCGCCGCCATTGCACTCATGAATCGGATGGTGGAAGACGTCCTCACGGACGCGACCACCAAGAAGACTGACTTTGGCATACAGTTCGGAAAGCCTGCGGGGGAGTCCAGGAACATGAGGGCCGCCTTGGAGATACTGAAGAACCTGGAGGGCGTGGACAAGAAGCCTGTCGAGCGTAAGCAGCTAAGGGAGGAGCTAGTCAAGGCGAAGTTCTCCGACGAGGACGCGGAGAAGATGATACGGACGATGTTCAGGGAAGGGATGGTCTACGAGTCTAAACCCGGGTTCCTCCGCAGGCTCGGCGGCTAGGAACAGGGGGGCCGGCCGTTGAGGCTAGACGAAGTCGGTATCCCAGAGGAGCTGGTGCGGTTCTTCGAGGCAAAGGGAATCTCCGAACTCTACCCGCCTCAGGAGCAGGCTGTGAGGGCCGGGCTCCTCGAGGGGAAGAGCCTGGTTGTGGCCAGCCCCACTGCATCTGGAAAAACACTGCTGGCCATCCTCGCGGCTTACCGGAAGGCGAAGGAGCAGAGGAGGAAGGTGGTGTATCTTGCCCCCCTCAGAGCGCTGGCGTCGGAGAAGTACTCGGAGTTCTCAGAGCTTACTCGCTTTGGGATCACCACCGTCATCTCCACCGGCGACTACGACTCGAGCGGCGAGCTGCTGGGAAGGGCAGACGTGATCGTGCTGACGAACGAGAGGTTCGACTCAGTGATGAGGCACAGGGTTTCGTGGCTGAACTCCGTCGGGCTCTTCATCGCTGACGAGGTTCACCTCGCAGGAAACGACAGTAGAGGGCCGACCCTCGAGATGATTCTGACGAAGGCGCTCCACATCGGGCTCGACGCTCAGTTGCTCGCCCTCTCGGCCACCATAAGCAACGTCAGGACCCTGGCCGAGTGGCTCCACGCGGTCCCCGTCGAGCTCGACTGGCGCCCAGTCCCGTTGAGGGAGGGAGTGTACGACTACAGCAGAATCCTCTTCACCGACGGCCAGGAACGCCAGGTCCCGCGTTCCACCTATGGCCCTCCGATAGACGTGGCCATGGACACGGTGAAGGACGGAGGTCAAGCTCTTGTGTTCGCAAACACTCGGAGGAGGGCGGTTAGCCTGGCGACGAAGGCGGCGGAGCTGACCCAGAGACAGCTGAGCCCCGAGGAGAAGAAGGCAGCCGAAGAGGCTTCCAGGCACATACTCACCTCTGGTGAGGAGACGAGCCTCAGCAGGCTTCTGGCGGAAGTGGTTGCGAAGGGATCCGCGTTCCACCACGCAGGGCTGGAGGCAGAGCATAGGAGGATAGTCGAGAAGTACTACAGGGCAAGGGCGCTGAAA
>Ga0187778_10003037_pt1 | contig 11321 bp, 12 predicted proteins | sample 1015_Q2_SP5_20_M_FD_132418 | JGI IMG/M metagenome (GOLD analysis project Ga0187778, IMG submission 132418) | Tropical peat soil microbial communities from peatlands in Department of Meta, Colombia - 1015_Q2_SP5_20_MG | ecosystem: Environmental > Terrestrial > Soil > Wetlands > Peat | place...
AAAGCCAACCTCAAGCCGTATAATGAATTAATTCTTCAAGTTCGCGGCTTCCCCGGCGGCGTCCGCAGTGCAAAATCAATCCGAAAGGTAACCGCCGGCGGCGACCTGTCTGAAGGCCGCTTAAAAGTGAAAGTGCAGGACGCTTATTCGATGCGCTCCACACCGCAGGTTATTGGTGCCGCACATGATGCACTTGCCTTTGCCCGGGTACAGGTAGAAACCGAACTCAATGGTGTGGGAGACAATCCTATTTTCTTACCGGATAAAAACCTCGCACTCTCAGGCGCGAATTTCCAGGGCTCGCCTGTTGCTTTGCCTATGGACATGATAGGTGCTGCAGTAACGATGGTATGCGTACTTTCCGAACGCCGCATGAACCGGCTGAATAACCCGGCCCTAAGCGTGGGGCTTCCCTCCTTCCTGATTAAGGACCCGGGCATGTTCTCCGGGCTAATGCTAAGCCAATATACCGCTGATATGCAGATCGCAGAACAACGAATCCTCTGTATGCCGGCTTCTATACAGTCAATCCCGGCCGCTGCGGACCAGGAAGACTTTGTTTCCATGGGCATGAACACTGCCCTGAAGAATTTCCAGATTCTCGACAATGCTTATGGTATTTTGGGAATTGAATTCATGGCTGCGGCACAAGCCATTGATTTACGAAGAAAATATGAAACACCATATGAATTCGGAAAGGGAACACAAATTGCTCATGACCTGATCCGTAAACACGTCGAGTACCTTGATATCGACCGCCCGCTTTACCCCGATCACAACAAGATGAAGGAACTCGTGAAATCATGCGAAATCCTTGTAGAAGTGGAGAAAGCGATAGGTTCCTTGGATTCGTAGCTTCAACCAGACACTACTCCTAAACCCAATTACAGTATGTTTTGGCCGGTTAACCATCCCAAGGCCTTTCTAAAGGGGAATCTTCTAATGCGTCCTGGAACCTGATGACCCCTGAGAAAGCAGCCTCAGTAATCTCACTCGTCTTCAATCCGGCCGTAACAGCGGCGTTCACATTCCTGATTCTGTTGTACCCTCTGCAAAGTGTCCAAACGTTCCTTCTGCTAATGGCGACCTGCATCACATTTGGAACCATGGTCCCACTCGTGATGATGTATCAACTTACAAAACGCGGCCTGATCTCGGATTTCAATGTATCAGAGAGGCTAGAACGGACAAGACCTTTTCTTGGAGCAGCAGCGAGCTACCTGGCCGGCAGTGGCGTTTTGTTCTTGTTGAGAGCACCTGCCATAATCATCACATTGATGCTCTGCTACGCTGGCAACACCCTCATAATGCTGCTCATAACGCTACGATGGAAAATCAGTATTCATGCATCAGGGATCGCAGGTCCTACGACGGCTCTAATCTACGGTATAGGTGCGTGGGCGGCAGTTTTCTTTCTCCTCCTCATCCCCGTCGGGTGGGCAAGGGTGCAGCTAAAGGCGCACACTCCCTGGCAGATATTGGCGGGAGCATTATTGACCGCGATCGTGACATGGCTACAGCTGAAGATCTACTTCTCAATTCTTTGAGAGAGTTAACGTCAAGGGGTATTCGCTTTCTGAGTTATTCTTGAGACAAACATCAAGTAAAACATCATCAGCAAACGCTACGCAATTATTAAGCTGGTGGGACATAATCGTCAAGTGGGTTTGCGCAAAATGAAGTTTACACATCTCACCTTTGACTGCTACGGGACACTCATCGACTGGAGGAATGGCATAGAAACTCATCTAGGCGACTTACTCAGAAGAAACGGATTGACTTCAACCACTCCAGTCTATCCGGTTTATGTGAAGTTCGAAGCTGAGGAAGAGGGCGATTACAAGTCCTACAAAGAGATCGTGAAAGATACAGCCCTGAAGGTTGGAGGCCACCTTGGGATTAGAATCACCGAGCCTGACGCCCGCAGGTTCGCGGCTAGCATTCCGTCTTGGAGGCCGTTTGAGGATACAGTTGAATGTTTGAAAGAGTTAGGCAGGACTGGGCACAAACGGGTCATACTCTCGAACATTGATAGAGATTTGTTGAAGGAAACCGTCGTGCAGAACGGATTAGATGTGGACGGATTCATTACCGCAGAGGATGTTGGATCTTACAAACCATCCTTAGGCCATTGGAACCGATTTTTCGATGAGTACAAAGTAAGCAGAGATGCGACTTTGCACGTGGCCCAGAGCATGTACCACGATATCACTCCGACCAGTAAGCTGGGCCTTGCTAATGCGTGGATTAACAGATACTCCGACCCTAAACCAACCGGAATCAATCCAACATACGTCTTCTCTGATCTCAGAGGTCTCGTGAAAGCGCTATCCTAGGCTGCGCGCTTCGTCAGGGTTGTAAGACACAGCGATTTCCGCAGAACTTAGCATTCTTCAAACGTAACTTCCCGAAATAGCAGACGCATAGTTTCGCATTCTGAAGTGATTAGGGGTATGCTTAAGGTTCGACAGGGTGATTTCTTGTTCCAGGCTGTCGCTCTGGTTAGAATCTTCAAATGCCCAACTTGCTCGCATTCTATGAGCAACCGTTGCTGCAGGTGCGGCCGCATTATCCCGCCTGGGAATCAGATGCTTAGGATTCGCCCATTAAGGGGCAAGCTCAACGATGATGATAGCCTACATCTGCTGTGCGAGTCTTGCTACGGAGAAAGATCCAGAGCTTCGCAACACATCTAGAGCACCTCAGTAGTTTAAGATTCCATGTACGCCTAATATTACGGTTCAATGTCCTCTGATGCTCAATGGACCCAGGAGCGCGACCTGGTTCATTGACCTGGTTCATCCCCGCCGATTTCTCGTGTGTGCTCGCCATGAGTACGCACACAAACTTCTGTAGCATCTCTTAATATTGAAAGTATGAGTTATCTTCTGTCAGCGAGTCACATGAACGTAGATGATTTCCGGCGGATCTTCAAATACAATCAGCAGGTTCTTCATTCATTCCTTGAAACGCTTGACAAACTTCCTCCAGAAACCGTTTCGAAGAATTTTGAGGCGTCACACAACTCGATAAAAGACATATTCACGCACATCCTAATTGTCTACGACGGTTGGCTTAACCATGCAAGGAAGGGGGAAACATCAGGTGTGCCAGAATTTGAATTCAATAAAGCCTTCCAATCGATGGATACCATGAGGCGATATATGGAACACGTTGAGACAGGCGTGGATGCGTTACTCAGGGATCTTAATGATTCAATGCTCGCTTCTCGGATCAAGGTGGACTGGTTCGAAAAAGAACAGAGCCTCGCAGATGTACTTATGCAGGTCACTATTGAACAGGCGCATCATTTGGGAGAGGTAATTGCGCTGCTCTGGCAGAACAATATCGAACCCCCCGAAATGACGTGGATCGGAATGGAAGAAACCCACAAAGCATAGTTTAGCGCTTCGGTGCTGTAAATTATGGGAAAAGACATACCTGCAATGAAACACGAGAAAGCCTGCTAGATGTGGTCTGGGTTTCCGATTAGTTGGAAATGCCAGGTTTATGGTTCGGCCTCGATGCTATCCGATTTGTCCAACATTTTTTGAATGGTTGAATTGAGGACCACTTCCGCAACATCGGTCGCATACTCGCCGATTCTTCTCAGGCTTTCTGAAATTAAGCGCATTGCTGAAAGGTCGCTCGCCGGAATTTTCTCCTTGAGTAACCTCTCAACTAGTCTCGATTCGAGGTCGGTAACTTTGTCCCTTTCAAGTAGTACGGTCTCCGCAAGTTTGTAGTCGTGAGCGAACAGAGCTCGCGATGCGGTTTCCATCATTCTGGACGATTGTTGGCTTAGCGCGATGGTGTCCTTGAAGAGTGTTGTCCCAGGAGGCTGTTGCAGGAGTAGAACGTTCACTCCGATCCTTGCAGCATGGTCTGCAGAACGCTCAACGCTTTTGCTGATGATCCTGTACCCCAGACATTCGACCGGCGAGGCTAAGCCTATTCTCGAAAGTAGGGCGGGATGTTTTACGGCCCACTTAAGCTGCCTAATTATGTACAGGCTGAACCGGTCGATCTCATCGTCAATCTTGACAACCTGATTTGCTAATTCTTTGTCTAGTCTTGAAAGGGCCTGAATGGAATCCTGTTGCATGGCGTTTAGAATCGACAGCATTCTTCTAAGAGCGTCTGGTACAAGCAACTGCGGGTAGCTTAACAGCACCTGCAAGGTTGCGCTCTGGGCAGATTCCGTAACCAATTCCGTGCCCACAAGCTTGCCCCTTGCAACATCACGAATCGTATCCCGAATGGAGGGCGGGAGGTTTCCTAACTTTGACCTAATCTCAATTGTCGCGTACCCCACAACGTAGAGCGAGATTATCATTCTGGTTAGAGCATCTGGTTCAACATTGGGGTTAAGCGACATACTGCACCGAGTGCGTTCATCATCGTATCTCGTGCTGCCCAACGGCGAGAGAGTGATCCCCCAATTTTCCTGCTTGCTGAATTCAACTCGGCCTCCCTTTCTCAGGCCCGCCTCCTGAACCCAAGGCTTAGGCAGCGACACTATGTACGACCCGCGACCAGTGACCTGTACACGTCGCACATACCGATCCTCAAGGCTAGGTTGCTCTTCCGCCGTCTCCTTCTTAGGAGACGCCGCGACCTCTTTCATGATCTCAGGCCTTTGATCCAGTCACTATGTAAACAACAGAGTCTCCGATGTAACAGGCATGATCAGCAATTCTCTCCAGATACCGTAATACCAAGGTAGACGCGAGTGCGCATCGAACCGTGACGGTCACGTCGCTGGCAAGTGCAGCGGCGTACTTGAAGTACACTTTATCAACTTCATCGTCCTCCTTGCGTAGGGAACGCGCGAGTGCCGTATCCCGTGTCTTGAAGGACTGGATACTCATTTCAATCATCTTCGTAACCTTCTCACTTAGGTCGTGAATGACAGACTTGTCACAACCTGACAGGTCTCCGTATGTCTCTAGAACTAGTGAGATGTCGTAGGCATATCTTCCGAATCTGGAAAAACCGTACGCAATTTCAAGACAGGATTTGATTAAACGTAAGTCTGTTGCGACGGGTTGGTAACGTGCCAAAAGGTCGACGCCGAGTTCCTCAACTTCTGCGCTTAACTGTACCAGCTGAGCTGCCCTCTCACGCGCGGCGTCGGTTGCCCTCTGTCCCTTCTCGTAGGCTTCGATGGCTTTGACTACCGAGTCTTGAGCTAGGTTTGCCATGTCCACGATCGCATTGGAGAGCCTTTCTTCTCCCATATCCATAAGGCGCGGCATCGAAGTTCACCCGAACTTTCCGCTGATATAGCGCTCGGTGAGTTCGTTGTGAGGATTCTGGAATATTTCCGGTGTCGGCCCATATTCGATGAGCCTACCTAGGTACAGGAACCCAGTAAGGTCGGATATGCGAGCTGCTTGCTGCATGTTGTGCGTTACAACGATTAGGGTGTAGTTGGCCTTCAGGTTAGTTATGAGTTCCTCGATCTTTGCGGTTGCGACAGGATCGAGCGCTGAGCACGGTTCGTCCATTAGGATGACTTCAGGTTCTACAGCCAGCGTGCGTGCAATACACAGCCTCTGTTGTTGTCCGCCCGAGATGCTGGCACCCGATTCCTTTATCCTGTCGCCGATCTCGTCCCAAAGGAACGATTTCTTGAGGTTCTCCTCAACCTTTTCTGCAATTACCTTCCGATCACGAACCCCATTGAGGCGAAGGCCTGCGGCTACGTTATCGTATATCGACATTGTTGGGAATGGGTTTGGTTTTTGGAATACCATCCCTATCCTTCGACGAACGACGACTGGGTCCATGGACGGTGCGAGAATGTCTTCGCCGTCAAGAATTATCTGGCCACTAGTCCACGCATCTGGTGTAACCTCATGCATTCTGTTTAGGCACCGGATAAATGTGGACTTCCCACATCCTGACGGACCGATTATGGCTGTGACTGTATTTTCCCTAAACGAGATCGAGATGTCATCCAAGACCTTGTTTCGTGCGTATCCAGCGTTTAGGCCGGTCACGTGCATTTTTTCCTTTAAGTTGGACAAGTCGATGGCACTCTTTTCGGCTTTTTGTGTACTATCCAACTCCGTTAAGAGTTCTGAACTCATGCTAAGCTACCATCGGGTACTGTGACGGTTGAGTAATTGAATGCGAGTAACATGAATCATATAGAGAGTAGTGAACACGCATGTTCACAATGCGTTTTCGCTAAATAAGAAATGGTCTCTACATGCGCTCGCGATGATACGTATGTCAAGCAAGAATACCAAACGAAATGTCGGAATAGTTGCTCTTGTGGTCGTCATAGTGGCGGCAGTTGCAGGAGGATACTATTTCACGACAGCCAACAACACTCAGAACATGTCCGAAACGTCCATGATGAGTTCAGCAACGATGGCGGCATCTTCAGCGGCCGGGTACAGTCCAACCACTCCCGTATCTATTCTGGGAGCGGGGGCAACATTTCCTCAACCTTTGATCCAGACGTGGACTGTACAATACAACAAAATTTACCCAGCGGTCACCATAAGCTACAGCGGCATCGGCAGTGGCGGCGGAATCCAACAAATAACGGCCAAAACAGTCGACTTCGGTGCATCAGACGCACCCCTTAGCGATAAACAGTTGGCAGCTGCATCAGGTCTAGTCCTATTCCCTGAGACGCTTGGCGGAGTCGCGGTCACCTACAACTTACAGGCTTGGGGAGTTAGCAACGCAACGGTTCTGCACTTCACGCCAGCCGTAATAGCTGGGATTTACATGGGCAATATAACGAAATGGAACGACCCGGCCATCACAGCGCTTAATCCTGGAGTGAATCTGCCATCCAACTCCATTACAGTAGTTCACAGATCAGACGGCAGCGGAACCACTTTCGCTTTTACAAACTTCCTTTCCGTCACTAACCCCAATTGGGCTACTAACGTCGGTTTTAGCACCTCGGTAACATGGCCAGTTGACAAGTTAGGAACCGGCGTCGGCGCAAAGGGCAATCCTGGAGTCGCAGGTACCGTCGCCAACACAAAAGGTGCCATTGGCTACGTGGACGTCATTTACGCCGTGAGCAACCACCTTGGCGTTGGAGCGATAGAAAATCCAGCGGGAAACTTCATAGTTCCAACTTTGCAGACAATCCTCTGGGCTGCCGCTAACGCAACTGGCACTCCAAATCCAACTGACCTTCGACTCCACATAGTAAACGCACCCGGCCCCCAGTCATATCCAATATCCACCTATACCTACTTGCTAGTCTACAAGGACATGTCGACAAACCCTAGCACAACAATGGCGAAGGCACAGGCCCTAGCGCATTTCCTCTGGTGGGCTATCCATGATGGCCAGCAGTATTCGACCGCCCTGATCTACGTTCCACTACCCGCAAACGTCGTTGCAGCTGATGAACAATTGCTGATGACTCTGAACTACCAAGGAACGCCACTGCTGACAGGATAGAACAAAAGCGACTTTCAATGGAAACGGAAGTTGAAAAAATCCGTGCTCGTCAACGAGCACGGCACCACGATTTTTTGCATACGATTCTGATCATAGCGGCTTTCGCGATTCCAGTTATCGCGGCGCTTAGCCTCTATGCGCTTTACAATGGAAGCTTGGACGCAATTCAAGCATTCGGATTCGGGTTCCTAACCGGCACCGCATGGGTTCCCAACCCACCCAACGGTGGGACTTCTATCTTGGGAGCACTCCCTGCAATTTACGGATCCGTAGTCACGACGGTAATTGCCCTGCTGATTGCAGTTCCAATCAGCTTGGGTATCGCCCTGTTTCAATCGGAGTTGGCACCTAGGAAGCTAAGACTACCCTCGATCTTCCTAGTCGAGCTTCTTGCAGCCGTACCGAGTGTTGTCTATGGGCTTTGGGGGATTCTGTTTCTGGTTCCCTTCATGAGCACCTACATCGACCCCGGACTCATAGGTTCACTTGGATTCATTTCCCTTTTTGCGGGCCAAGCAAATGGCCTGGGCATGTTGACCGCGGGCATCATTCTAGCCATCATGATCATACCATATGGAGCAGCAGTTATGCGGGAGGTTATTGCCGCAGTCCCTCGCAGCCAGCGAGAGGCGTGCGTGGCTTTAGGGGGGACGACGTTGGAGACCATGCGGATGGCAGTAATTCCCTATGCCAGCACGGGCATAATCGCGGCCATCGTCCTTGCTATGGGCAGGGCCATCGGAGAAACTATGGCCGTCACAATGGTCATAGGTAACGTCGCAAGAATATCCCCCTCGCTATTCCTTCCCTCTGAGACAATTCCAAGTGTGATCGCGAACGAGTTCACCGAGGTTGCGGGAAACAATATTTACCTAGCCGCGCTCTTCGAGCTTGGCCTAATTCTTTTTGCAATTGCTTTTCTTATGAATCTCATCGGCAGGGTTCTAATTTCAAAGCTGACTTTTCACGGTGGGGCAGCCGCGCATGTTTAGCTCGATGAGGGCACGCCGATTCAGTAACAGGTTATTCATTGTCCTAGCTACCCTTGCCTTCTTGCTCGCGTTAATTCCCCTCGGTTCAATCCTCTACCAAACAATCGCGGAAGGATATACTGTGCTGAATCGTGACTTTTTCACTCAAATTAGTCCTCCTATAGGGGGAAGTGGCGGAGGCATTCTGAATGCTATCGAGGGAAGCTTGGTGATGGTAGGGATTGCTTCCCTAATTGGCGTTCCCATAGGACTCTTCGCGGGCGCGTACCTATCAGAATATCCAGGCAGAATCGCCAACAATCTAAGGCTGGTGGCAGAGGTACTCACAGGAGTTCCGTCAATCGTGACAGGAATCGTAGTCTACGTTGTAGTTGTCTCGACTCTTCATAGGTTTTCAGCGCTAGCCGGCGGAATCGCGCTAAGCTTCATGATGATACCCATTGTCGCGATCTCTACTCACGAGTCTTTGAAGATGGTACCCTCCTCGATAAAGGAGGGCGGCTTGGCACTAGGCATATCGAGATCAAAGACACTCGTCTACATCCTCGTTTCCACCGCCAAGAGTGGAATCATAACGGGCATCGCTCTGTCTGTAGCTCGAATCATGGGTGAAACTGCTCCGCTGCTTTTCACCGCTTTAGGCAATCAATTCCTAATGACCAGCGTCTTCGACCCCGCAGCTTCGATGACTGTTCTCATCTACGAGTTCGGCACAGCTCCCTACCCTAGTGCCCACGCCTTCGCCTGGGGCGCAGCCCTAATCCTGCTGCTGCTTGTATTAGGACTCAATATCATAGTTCGAATCGCGTCAAGGCTGAAACCCACAGTCGCTCTCTGACTTCCACCGATCTCCAAAATCTCCTCGATTTCCACACGGAATTCGCTTGCTGCGTACCCACGATATGCCAGACAGTTCCTCTTTACACCGTGGCCTTTTTTATTGGAATAATAGGTTACGAGCGCTGTGAATACTACTCTGCTTGGGCTGGATTCGGGTACTGGAGTACTGGTGTTGTTTCGCTCCATGTACACGCTCGGGCCGCTACTTTTCCATGAGGCTGATGTCGAGGACTATCCAGACAATGCTGGCGATTAGGATTATGATGCCTGCGGCCAGCCATGCCAATGCTTGGTAGCTGTAAAAGCCGCTCACTGGGTAGACCAGCCAGAATATGTCCATCACGATGATTACTATGCCCATCAGTATCGCAAGATACGATTTCACTCTACTGCTCATGTTCGTTCGACTAAAGAAACCGAATCAGAGTTTAAATGCCTTTCTCCGTTCTGTAACGCTACACTAGGCCAGATGCATACCTCCACACATTCATCTGACCCTCCGAAGGCTTACAAATCAAAAGCCCAGCCGCATGCAATGTCGAGAGTGAGAGTAGAGGGATAACGCTTATACAAACCCCAAACAAAACAACGGTCGATCATATACTTTGAATGCCGACACGTTCGCTGAAGAAGCGTTCAAGAAGGACAGTCGCATTCGATACGTGGGAATTGTGGATAGGCAATATCATGTTCTTGTCTCAAAAATGAGGCCCGGAGTAGCGAGTGTTACTCCGGAAGATCGTGACCGTAACTTCGTTCAAATAGTCCCCCCTATCATCGTAGATGCGGTCGAAAAGTTCTCACCGATGCTCGGTGTTGTGGAGTCCGTGACTGTAAGGTATGAGAAGCTGTTTCTCGTATTCTTCGCAAGGGGGAATTATGTAATTGTCTTAAGCTTCAATCCAGATATCCAGAGGCCGTTCATGAGTGCCCTTACGGGCTGGGTTCAATCGCTGGCATCCCAACTTTTGACCGACTAGTTCCCGGAAGCGAAATCACTCTCTACCCTCGGTTTGACAGACGTTTACCAACGGTCTACTGAAAAGCAACGACAGCAAGTTAGTTGCCTATCAACGGGAGTGGTATGGTTACCCTACGTTCAAATGTAGAAGACGGTCGGTTTTATCGCTTGTAACCCTTGAACATGTAGTACCAGAGCGATTTGACCTTCTCAATATGGCCCCGCTTGCAGTCGACGGGCACCCCGGTGAGTGCTAGGCGTTCGGCGAACTCGCATTCTAAGCAGACCTTCTGGTCGAAAGGGCACGTGACCTCTTGTGCCTCGTAATCGCTCAACCATAGGTTGTCAGGCAAGAGTAACGCCAACTAACCATAGGTGTGGTTAGTGGTTTATGATTTTCGGTAAGTCGCCAGGGTTCGAGCCGACATTGCCTAATACTATCAGTCTCGGAGTGTGCCTTTTCCGCACCGGAAGCGTTACATGCACTCGTAAAATCTCTAGGGATTACTGTGGAGTTCCCAATCAACGAGGCAGTTGATCGCCTGTTTGACCGCTGAGTCTGAGACTACCGTGCAAGTCGAATTGCCCGTCGTTGGCCAACTACTGCACCGACCTGTCAAAGCTGGACAGGTTCTCGTTTTCATTTTCGATGCGGACTCGCAATGGCTGACGCTCATTTTGAATATGGTGGCCGGAATGATTCGAAAGGGAACGGAGGTGCTGTACATATCAACCTCTAGGCAATTATCAGATATTCGTGATAATTTTCGCCGGCTAGGTTTGGACACGGCTTCCTTCGAGACGGATGAGCGCTTGGTTCTTTCTGACGCATTCACCTTCAAAACTGGCCGCCAATCGATTGAGAAATACCACTTCCCATCCCTCAACATAGCGGACATTAGCCTAATCTCAAGCAAATCTCTCGACCAGTGGGCGCCGGGAAGCGTTAGACTTTTTGACAACGTATCCGAGGTTGTGGAGGTTTCTGACGAGAAGAGTTTCCTCAAGTTCTATCGAACATGGATTTCTAGGTTTGTTACCAAGGGAAGAATTGTAATTGACGGATTTGTCCGCGGGATCCATTCTGA
>Ga0187778_10003038_pt1 | contig 11320 bp, 9 predicted proteins | sample 1015_Q2_SP5_20_M_FD_132418 | JGI IMG/M metagenome (GOLD analysis project Ga0187778, IMG submission 132418) | Tropical peat soil microbial communities from peatlands in Department of Meta, Colombia - 1015_Q2_SP5_20_MG | ecosystem: Environmental > Terrestrial > Soil > Wetlands > Peat | place...
CAGAAGCCCAGGGAAGGTCTCATCCTCGGGGTGCTCCTGGCTGCGGGGCCGGAAGATGTTCGTGCCCGGCTTGCGCCCAAGCACAAATACTGGCCAGCGACTCCCATGAAAAACGAGGGCGAGAAACGACAACAGTACAGACACGACAATGCCACGCAATGTGCCCAAGAGCAGCACACCTGCCAACGAAGCCACGGCCCAACTAAACTCCATCAGGCGGTTCTGGAGGATTGCGGCGAACTCCGGCAGCTTGATCATGCCCGCACATGGTACGACCACGACCACCGCCAATGCTGCTTGTGGCATCAAGCGTACAATCGGTGCCAGGAAAAACAGAACGCCTACCACCACAGCGGCCGTCACAAGGCCCGCGATCTGGCTGCGGGCACCAGCCCGGCGGTTGACGGCGGTCTGAGACGTGCCACCGCCGGAGGGCTGGTTGTGGAAACAACCCCCGATCAGGTTTGTGAAGCCAATTGCGACCAGCTCCTTGTTGGGTTCAGGCCGCGGTTCGAAAGACTCGCGGAATGCCTGACCCGCGGCAATCGTTTCGACAAAGCTCATCAGGGCAATGCCCAAGGCGGCGGGCCAGAATTGCTCAAAAAGAGAAAGGTTCGGCAGGGCGAAGGACGGCAACCCGCCGTGCACTTCTCCTTCCGCCCCGTCCTCGAAGAAGAAGATGTTGGCATCGATGCCCACATCGAGCTCTGCGGTCACGCGGACGAGCCTACCGGCGTGGTTGTCGCCCTCCAAGTCAAGTCCGGCGAATCCTATATTCATGCGGAAACCAGAGGCACGTTCGTCTTTCATTCGACCGAGCCGGATCTTGACTATTGGCAGTCTTTTGCGCTCCCTGTTTATTCTGTCGTCTTCCGGCCCGCGAAGAAACCTGCCTATTGGCTGGACGTGAAGGAGGCCTGCGCGGGCCGCAGATTTGAGGACATGCTAGCCGGCGTGACGCCCAGAAAACTCGTCTTCCAGAAAGCCAATGTTTTTGCGAAAAACTTCTTTTCTCATGTGCTTCGTGCGTTCAATACCGGCGCGCAGCGACTGTACAGCGATTTTCTTGCAAGGGCGTTCAGTGTCGATCTCGACCCATCCGAGCCCGCCCTTCCCGTTCATATCTATGACCTGATCTCGATTCTGGATTCGAAAACAGCCGATACACTGCTGGACTACGTCGTCTCTGGGCGGGAGGAATGCGCCGCGCGGATGACCGCGAACAAGGCGGACAACCGGCATGCGATCGACGGCTACCTCGATCAGGTCACGCATGCGCTGCGGGCGCGGGTTTTCGAAAGTGAGGGCACGGGGTCTGTGTTGATGGCCTTTGAGGATGCGGCGGCAGAGCGAACTTGTTGTTTTCGTCAAGGGCCCGCAGGCGGAAGTCCGGAATGTTGACGATGATCGGCGGTGCTGTCGGGCATAGATATCGCAATCACAAAGGGAGAAGGCCGCGATGCCGGATACCAGAACTGGTATAACCCTGAGGAAGACACACCTTGAATTGCTCACTGCCCCCTTCAGGCGCTTCGCGCAAATGGAGGCTGCTGGCGGCATACTGCTCCTGATTTCGGCTACGGCTGCGCTTGCGTGGGCGAACTCGCCTTGGCGTCAAGGCTACGAGACCCTTTGGCATTCGCCCCTGACTATCGCCTTTGGGCGTTTCCAGCTCTCGGAGACACGTTACGAGTGGATCAACGACGGCCTGATGTCCATCTTCTTCTTCCTGGTCGGCCTTGAGATCAAGCGCGAGGTCCTGATGGGCGAGCTTTCCAGGCTGAAGCAGGCTGCCTTTCCTTTCATCGCGGCGCTGGGAGGGTGCATAATGCCCGCACTGATCTATTTTCTGATCACGCGCGCTAGCGGCACTCAACGGGGATGGGGCATTCCCATGGCAACCGACATCGCCTTTGCCCTAGGGGTGCTGGCTCTGCTCGGCGATCGGTTCCCGGCCACCCTAAAAGTCTTTGTCGCTACGCTGGCTATCGTCGATGACATTTTTGCTGTGCTGGTGATCGCGCTCTTCTACACGGAGCACATCTCTTTCGCCAGCCTGGGAATCGCTGCGGCGGGACTTGCAGTTTCCGCTCTCGCCAACTGGCAGGGGGTACGACAGCCGGCAGTCTATGCTGTGATCAGCGTTTTTGTCTGGCTTGCCGTGTTGGACTCAGGCGTACACGCAACCATAGCGGGAGTCCTCCTCGCTTTCACAATACCGGCCAGGACGTTTATCGACCGGCCTGAGTTTTTGAAACGTAGTCGGTCTCTTCTCAGCCAGATGGAATCGGCCGAGGAACACTCCGCAGAAGAGCACGATGCGGTCCACGCTTTGGAATTGCAGTGCGAACTCGTCCAGTCCCCGCTGCACCGCATCGAACATCGGCTCCAACCCTGGGTGGGCCTGTTGATCATGCCACTCTTTGCCCTGGCCAATGCAGGAGTCTATGTCATTGGAAATATCAGGACAGCCGTAGCGCAACCAGTTACGCTCGGAGTGGTGCTCGGGCTGTTGATCGGCAAGCCTCTGGGCGTCACCTTACTTGCCTGGCTCGCCGCCAAGTCTCGGCTTGCGTCCCCGCCCGCTGGCGTGGCCTGGAAGCAGATCTTTGGCGCAAGTTGGCTGTGCGGCATCGGTTTCACTATGTCGCTGTTTATCGCGACTTTGGCGTTCGGCGAAGGGTCTTTGCTCGATGTCGCGAAGATCGGCATACTCTCCGCTTCCACGCTGGCAGGAGTCGCCGGTCTGATGATGCTTCGGCGTGCAGCCTGAGTTTTCTCCTGCCTTTCCGCTATGTTGAGCCGAAAGCCAAGTGCTTTGTAATCCGTCTTGATGGATTGATCAGGGACCACCATGGCATCCCCGTGCTGCTTCGAAGCGGAATGAGGAGAGCAGACGATCACTTTGACTCTTCGATTCTGACAATTCTGACAGTTGTCCCTTTGGATTGCTCGACTTAGCGTGTTTGTAGGTGCAAGAAGAAAACTGCCAGAGCGCTCAAGAGAGCATTCATTCGGACTTATGATCCATTGGAGATAACGAGATGAAACACAACAGGATACGTACACTGCTTGGCACGATGTGTGCTTTCCTATTAAGCGGGCAGATCGTGAGCGCACAACAGAAAGCTGCCCCGAGCACAGTTCAAGTGCACATGGTAATCACGGACACGGCGCTTCGAAGTGACAGCGAACTTCCGCGGCTCCAGCAGGGTGATGTAAAGGTAAGACAAGGCAAGGTTTTCCTGCAGGTTACACAGTTAATCCCGGCCCAGGGAAATAACGCCGCGTTGCAACTGATGATTTTGATTGACGATACCCTCGATCCGTCAGTTGGAGGCAATCTCAATGAGCTCAGGGAATTCATCAAGTCTCAACCGTCCTCGACTGTGATTGGTATTGGCTACATGTCGAACGCAGGCGTCGACATTGTTCAAAATTTCACCGCTGATAAGGACCTTGCCGTCAAGGCAATGCGGTTGCCTCGTGGCATTTTGTCGACCATGGATAGTCCGTACTTGTCGCTAATCAGCCTGGTGAAGTCCTGGCCACAGCAGAATGTCCGGCGCGAAATCCTGATGGTTACCGACGGAATCGATCGGCTACGGGGCGAAAAGCCCAGGCCCTCTCAGCTTGGGCCTAATTACGGCCCGGCCTACCACAGCATGCCCACCATCAGCACCGACGCAACCTCGGCCAGCGAAATCAGCCAGCGCTACAACGTCGTTGTTTATTCCTTGTACGCGTTGGGCGTTGGACGCGCCGGCCGAAGCTCTTGGGACTTGCAAGTGGGTCTCTCTGGACTTTCCAAAATCGCCGACGAAACAGGAGGAGAATGTTACTCCCTGGGGACCTCGAGTCTCGTCAGTTTCAAGCCTTACTTGGAACGCTTCCAGAGAACTCTCGAGAATCAGTACTACCTGGTATTCCCGGCCGTGCCGAAGAGAAAGGCTGGTTTCCAACGGGTGAACGTCCAGACCGAACTGTCAAACTCCGAAATCTTGGCTCCCGATAACGTATGGGTTCCTGAAGACAAGTGAGCAGCCTGCGGCGTGATGTATCTGGGGGCCTACCAAGTTCAGTGCCCACGAAGGCTCAAATGTGAAGCCCATTGGCTGCGCGGGGAAGATGCGCGCCTATGCAGACACGACAGTAACTCACCTCGCACCTTCAGCGGGAAGGCAGCGGTGGTTGGAGATGGTCGTGATGGCGAGTGGGCGCGACTTGCATCGCAATGAAAGAGATTTCGATCCTTGCGTCCCGTGGCAACGCCGCCACTTGGACGGTCGTCCTGGCAGGTGCAGGCTCTGTGAAGTAGGTCGCGTATACCGTATTCATTCTTGCGAACTCGCTTAAGTCCTTCAGGAACACCGACGTGGACACGACGTTACGCATCGTCATGCCGCTGGCCACCAAGACCGCTTTCAGGTTCTCAAGCGTTTGGCGAGTCTGATCTTCGACACTGGCGTCGGCATTGAACTGCTGTGTCTTGGGATCGATCGCGATCTGCCATGCCAGGAACAGCATGTCACCAGCTTGTATCGCCTGCGAATAAGGTCCAATCGCTTTGGGAGCATTGGGTGTGCTGATCGCCTCGTGTTGGGCAGACGCCACGACGCCTGTAGTCAGAATCAAACCGAGGAGAACCCGGACCATGCGCTTGCGCATACTGACCTCTCAAACGAGAGTTCCAAATCGATGTATTTCCCCGACATTCCTCTCAAATGCACCACCACCGCCCATTACTCCGCTGCTGCCACATCTGTGGGCCATTCGTCGCCAGTGCGATGCCAGGTCTTGTCTGGGTTGTAGCGTTCCATGTCTTTGAAGGCTTGGAGGGTATCCGGTCCCCAGTCCTTCTGGTAAACGATACCGTCGTGACTAACGATGAACATCTGCACTCCCGTAACGCGGTACTCCGCGGGTGCAGCCACCAGTGCGAATCCGCCGATCATCATCCCTTTGATAACGAAGTCCATTTCACCTAGCGGCGCCGCCGGGCCCTGCCCCTTCAGCACTTTGAAATAGTAGCCGTGGAAGGGTTCAGTGCGACTCGTGTAGCCTTGCTCAATCGCGCGCGCGACTCCCTCACTAATAGGACCTCCCAGACTGCCATCCGCGTTTTTCCAGACCAGCCCATCTTGCTTTCCTGGCGTGCTGATGATCCGCTGAGCGTATTGATTGATCCCGGAGTCATCGTGTATCTCGGATGCATACTCGTGCTGCGCTTCTACAAAGCCGCGACAGACTTGGATGGCGTCCAGCTCATTTGTTCCTATTCGCCTGGCAAGAATCTCCTCGCGGCCTGCCTTGGAATCGAAGTACCACTTCCCACCCTTTTTTACGATAGGGACCGGAAACGGCCAGTCCCCGTTGCCAACCAGGAGGGTGGCGTGATTGTGCGTCTTGGGATCCATTGTCACGGAGGTTTTTTCGCGTGCCTTCGCGGCAAACAGGGTCGCGCGGTTCTTATCCTGGACAGCATCCGACGTGGTCACAATGTCCACGCCGTCGGGGCCAAAAATCCGCTTCAAGGCAGGGACATCGAACTGTTCCGCTGCTTGAATCAGCGCCTGAACAGCTTGTTCCGGCGCGGCAAATGTCTCCTGCGCTGATGGGGTACCGGCGGACGCCTTCTGGCCTGTCCCCGGCTGCGGATACGAGGGGATTGCGAGAACACAGGGCAGAGCGACCACCAAAGCGGCGAGAAGGATGTTCCACGCGATGGCGTTCGATGTTCTAGAGCTCATCTGTATCTCCTTGTTCATGGCTTAAATTACCTTCTCCGTCCGCCCCCGCCTCCACCTCGAGCGCCGCCACCGCCCATGCTGGAGGCACCGCGCGCGCTGCTCGTCTGGGCAGCGCTCGCGTTGAACCCGCCGGCTCCGCCGCCAAACGCATTAGAGCCACGAGATGAACCGCCGCTGGGAACGCTCCGGTTGCCGACACGGTCGCCTCCGGCACCGCCACCAGCAGAGGGAGTCCTACTAGCGGCGCTGCGATCCGTCGCGCTCGGTTGTTGCCGGCTGCCGCCCACCGTCCCCGGCTGCTGCCGGGCACCGCCCGTCGCCCCAGGCTGCTGGCGAGCTCCCCCTGTTGCACCAGGTTGCTGTCGGCTTCCCATCTGGCCTTGGTTCTGGCGCGTGCTCGCCTGGCGTGTAGCCATCGAATCACCGCGAGCCGTGCCGCCGTATTGGTTGGCTACCGCCCTGTTGGAGTAGGGGGCACCACCACGATGCTGCGGGTTGTGCTGCCAATTGTTACTGCCGCCGCGAGCTGGCTGATTCCCCGGGCGATTGACATTCGTGTTCTTGATGAAGTTGTTGTTGTTGTTGATAACGATGTTGTTGTTGTAGCTGCCGCCCCAGCCAGGGTGATAGCCCCATCCTCCCCAGCCTCCGCCCCACGCAGCCCCCATCGCGACCCCGATGCCGAATGAGATCGCCATGCCCGCAGCGTAATAACCGGGCGGCGGATAAGCGATTGGCGGATACGGGTAGACAGGAGGGCCATAAACTACGACGGGGTTATAACTGGGGACGTACACTACGCTCGGATTGGCCTGCTCGATGACGACAACGGTCTTGCTCTCTACCACCTTGGTTTCGACTTTCTGCTGCTCGGTGGATTTTAGGTTTCCGGCATTCATCGCCTTGCCGCGCATGCGCTGCACAGCGTCCATGACGTCATTCTGCTGCGCAAGGAACGCGTTGCCCAGGTCCGTCGTCCATTTAATGTTGTCTGCCAGTTGCTTGACCGCATCCGGAAGTGCCGCCATGGCCTGAATGCTCGGGTCCCAATCCTGCTTCGCCACAGCATTCGTCAGCGCCTTGTCTTTCAAGTCCTTGTGCTTCTCCAGCCACTGCTGGAGCTGGATGATTTCCAGCGGATAGGTGGAGGCGACCAGCACCTGGGCCAGAAGCGGATCTGGGTAGAGCGCAATCGGGGCTACCAGAGAATCCAACTGGTCATTCGGGATTTTTGGAGCTGCCTCCGCGTCCCCGCCGGCTTGCTGCGGCGGTGACCATGCCCAGACGGCGCTGTCACCGTGTACAAGCAGAGCCATGCATAGGACCGCTACCAGGCTGCGAGATGTCAGTCTTGAAAACACGGATCGCAAGGTTTTTGAATTCATGGTTCTTGTACCTGCTCTCTTAACCGGACAGACTAGCGGGCTTCCAGGCGTCGCACGACTGGCAAAAGTGCCAGCCCTCTACCCTTTACCTGCTGCCCAGGCGTCTCGGATCAGCCCTGCTGCGCACGTCCACCCAGTCCGGCGGACAACCGCATGTAACCGTGCGTGTCGCGCAACTGATTGGCAATCTCCCGATGAGTAGGTGGGACAGCCGAATACAACTTGTATGGCAGTTGACTTAGGCCCCTATTCCTCTAGAACGGGGGTCCACGTCTTGTCTGGATTGAAACGCTCCATCCTCCTAAACTCATCGAGGGTAGTCGGCCCAAAGTCCTTCTCGTAAACGACACCGTCTTGACTGACGATAAAGCTCTTTAGGCCGGTCTGACCGTACTCGGCCGGAGCAGCCACCAGCGCGAAGCCCCCGATCATCACGCCATTCACCACGAAGTCCATTTCTCCGAGCGGGGCGTCAGGTCCCTGCCTCTTTAGAACATTGAAAAAATACCCGTGGTACGGCTCACCGCTTATGGTGTAACCCTGTTCGATGGCGCGTGCAATCCTTTCGCCGACAGGCCCGCCCCAGCTTCCGTCAGGATTCAGCCAAGCCAGGCCATCCTGTTTGCCGGAAGTGCTTATGATGCGCTGCGCATACTGGTTGACGTCATAGCCCTCGCGCTTCTGATAAGCGTACTCGTACTGTGCCTCCACATATCCGCGGCAGATAGCAATGGCGTCCAGCTCGTTGCTGCCGATGCGCCGAGCCACGAGCTCCTCGCGCCCAGCTCCCGCATCAAATGACCATTTGCCGCCCCTCTTGACGATAGGTACGGGAAACGGCCAGTCCTCATTGCCCACGAGGAGGAATGCGCGACCGCCGCTCCTAGGGTCTATCGAAACACTTTTCTTCTCCAGCGCCTTCTCGGCAAATTCAGTGGCGCGCTGCCGGTCTTGCACATATTCCCCGGTAAGGACGAGATCCTCCCCACCGACGCCGAAAATCTCCACGAGGGCGGCCACGTCGAACTTGCCGGCGGCGTCAACCAGAGCATCAGCCGCCTGCTGGGGTGTGTCAAAGCTCTTAATCTGCTGTTTAACAGCAGCCGGAACAGAAGCGGCCGGAGCCGGTTTCGCCGCAGTTTGCTGAGCAGAAAGAATCCCCGACGGCAAGAAAGTCGTCCAGGCTGCTGCACTCACAATTAAGAGCAGCATGGAGAGATTTCGCTTCGCAGATGCCGATTTCATGTTTTCGCTCCTGTGATCCCGTTCCGTAATCCGGGCCGCTTATCTGCGCCCGCCACCACCGCGAGCCGCAGCCCCGCCTCCGCCTCGAGATTGTAGGCTGGAGGCTCCGCGGTTGCTGTTGGCTCGGGCACTGGATCCGCTAAAGCCCTGCGAGCCTCCTCCAAAAGCATTCCGGTTTCCGCCGCCAGCGCTGCGCGAGAGATCTCGGCCGCCAATGCGGTCCGCTCCTCCGCCAACGGCCCGGTCGCTGGTACCCACACCGGCGGCTCGACTACCGGCGCCTGCACCGACCCCCCGGTTGGCGGCGCCTGTACCAGCGGCACCTGCACCAACAGCTCGGTTACTCACGCCAGCTCCACCGGCACGGTTGCTGGGCAGATTGCCGCCCTGCCGACCAACCTGTTGTCGCGCGCTAGCCTGGCGGTTGGCCAGTGAATCCCCTCGCGTAGTGCCGCCAAACCTGTCTGCGGTAGCCCGGTCTCGATATGGGGCACCGCCACGGTGTTCCGGTCTGTGCTGCCACCTGTTCTCGCCGCCACGAGCTGGTAGGGTCGACGCGCGGCCGCCGCCTCCGATGTTCGAGTTCCGGATGAAATTATTGTTGTTGTTGATATAGACGTTGTTGTATCCCCAGCGCGGCCCCCAGCCCCAGCCTCCCCACCACGCGCCCATCGCCACGCCGAGGCCGAACGCGACGGCCACGCCCGCAGCGTAATATCCAGGCGGCGGGTAATAAATAGGAGGATAGGGATAGATCGGCGTACCCCACACCACAACGGGATTGTATGAAGGCACATACACAACCTGGGGATTGGCGGGTTCGATCACGATCACGCTTTTGCTTTCGACGACCCTCGTTTCTACGACTTGTTGCTCACCCGATTTCAAGTTGCCACTGTCCATGGCCCTTTTGCGCATGCGCTGGATGGCATCCATCACGTCGCTTTCCTGCGCCAGGAACGCATTGCCCAAGTCCGTGGTCCACTGGATTTCGTCAGCCAGGCGTTTCACCACGTCGGGAAACATGGCCAGGGCCTGAACACTGGGGTCCCAAGGTTCCTTTCCCACGGCATCGGCCAGCGCCTGGTCCTTCAAACCGGAATTCCTGGCGACCCACTGCTGAAGCTGGATGATTTCGAGAGGATAGGTGGATGCCACCAGGATTTGGGCCAGCAGCGGGTCGGGATAGAGCGCAATCGGAGCAACCAGAGAATCCAACTGGTCGTTCGGGATTTTCGGAGCGGCCTCTGCGTTCCCGCCGACTTGCTGCGGTTGCGACCATGCCCAAGCAATGGAGTCGCCGGGCACGAGTAACGCCACGCATAGGATCGCGACTATGCTACGAATTGTCTGTCTTGAAACCGTGGATCGAGAGATTCTTGGATTCATGGCTTTCGCACCTGCTCTTTTCTTCCTGCAGCCTGATCCCCATACTTCGGTCACCTTCCGCTTAATCGGCGACACCTCGAAATAGCGGCCCGCGGCAATTGCGGACGCGATGATGTTTGCTCGCTGTCTGACCCAGCTTGAAGGTCCTCCAACAGACTAGCGGGCAGCAGGAACGGAGCGCGACTGTCAGAAGTAGCAGCCCGCACTGAGGGCCGCTAAGGGGTTCGACCTATCCCTCCGTCAACGAAGTCCAGGTATTTGACCAGGAAGACTTCGTTGCCATCCTGGTTGTAAATGAGCTGGTCAACGAGGTGCTTGGCAAGGAGCACGCCAAATCCTCCCGGGCGCATTCCTTCGGCCTCTCGCAAGGCCACGTGACGGATTGGGTCATCTGCAGGATTAGAAATAGCGGCATGCGGAACATCGTCGAGTGCAAAGCCGGGGCCGGGGTCCGCGATGCGGCACGTTACCATGCGACGGGCCCTGACATAATCAATCTCGACATATTTGTCGGGATCGAGTTGCCCGCCATGTTCGATCGCATTGAAAAGCATCTCCCGAGAAGCAGTGGCGACCTGGTGCCGTTCAGTTTCCGGCAGATCAGCGATCTCATCCAGGAAATGGAGCAGCCGGTCAGCGGTCTTCACCTCACAGCGCGCCAGGATCCGAATCCATTCAGGTGTTGCCGAAACCACTTCAATGCCATCGTCCCAGCAAGGCCCCTCGGTAGCCAGACGAATCATCTCGCGGAAGGTATCCAGGGAAAACGGTTTGGAGAAGTAGCTGAAAGCGCGCTCGCGCATCGAAGTTATGACGTCGGCCGGCGTGCTTTCGCTCGTAAGGATAATCAAGCGCGTGTGTGGGCGCACACGGCGAATCCTGCGGAGCAGTTCCACATCCTCCGCGCCCGATGTCTTTTCGCCTGTCAGGATAAGGTCAAATGCTTTGGTCTGAGCGAGAGCGAGTACTGACGCATTGTCCGGCGCGTGATGTATGACCGATGCCCCCCGGTCGAGAACACTCGCGAGAAGTTCCTCGATCCGGGGATCGGCGTCCACCAGAAGCACGTTCTTGACTGGAACCGGCGGCATTATTCAACGCCCCTGAGCACGCCCGGTGAAAGTGCCAAGGCGGCGTAGAGCGGAGGTCTACTTCCGGCCCGCATCCAGTCGGATGACTTCCCCGGTATCCAACTGATACTCGGCCTCAAACAGCGTCAGCTTGCCTTGCTCTACAAAATGACGCAGCACCTCGCTGCTCGCGAGCACGTCCCTCGCGCTCTGATGAACGTTTTCCTTGATCGCCGCTTCGATCAGCGCATCGCCTTTCACGGAGTCGCCTGCACGGGACACTGCCGGGCCGATTTTGTCCACGATAGCCTGCAGGTTCGGTGTCGGCATCTTTTCTTTCGAGCATGCGGCGCTTACTGCGCCACACTTCGTGTGACCCAGTACGACCAGCACACTGCTCCCCAGATGCTCCACCGCGTACTCTATGCTGCCGACTCCGATTGCGTCTGCGATATTTCCAGCCGAGCGGACTACAAACAGG
>Ga0187778_10003039_pt1 | contig 11319 bp, 13 predicted proteins | sample 1015_Q2_SP5_20_M_FD_132418 | JGI IMG/M metagenome (GOLD analysis project Ga0187778, IMG submission 132418) | Tropical peat soil microbial communities from peatlands in Department of Meta, Colombia - 1015_Q2_SP5_20_MG | ecosystem: Environmental > Terrestrial > Soil > Wetlands > Peat | place...
CACGTTCGGCGCGTTCTCGCTCCTGACGGCGTTCATGCCGAATCTGTCGCTGCTCGCGGGTGCGCGATTCCTGACGGGCCTGGGGCTCGGCGGCGCGCTGCCGAATCTGCTTGCGATGGCGATGGAAACCAGCGAACCCGGGGCTCGCAATCGCAGCATCGGAATTGCTTATTTTGGCATGCCGATCGGAGGGACTCTGGCCAGCATCCTGGCATTCTTCATTCCATCTGAAGCGTGGCGCGCGCTGTTCGCGGTGGGCGGGCTGGCGCCCTTATTAATCGTGCCAGCGCTGCTACGCTGGCTGCCCGACACACGCTGCGCCGCTGCGTCACTTTCCCGAGCTCCTGGCCTCGCCGATATCACCCGACAGCTCTTCGGAAACGGTCAGGCGGTTCGGACGCTGCTCCTGTGGGTCAGCTTTTTTCTGGCCGTGTTGACTCTGCATCTCCTGTTGAACTGGCTCCCCTTCCTCCTTCTGGCTCGCGGCCTCAGCAAGGACTCGGCGATGCTGGCCCAGGCTGCATTTGGCATCGGAGGCGCCGTCATCGCACTTCAGCAGGCAGCGCTACTCGATTCGTCGTGGCGATTGACGAGCATTGTGATCAGCATTGGTGTGCTGCCGCTCGTCTTGGCCTGCACGGCTCTCCTGCCGGCATGGTCCCCCGCCCTCGTCCTGACAACGTTGCTTCTTGGGGGAGCAGTACTCGCCCAACAGGTGATCGTCTATGCCGCTGGTGGTACCTCCTATCCCAATGCCTTGCGCGGCACAGGACTCGGAGCCGCCGTCGCGGCCGGTCGCCTCGGCTCGCTCGCTGGCCCGTTGTTTTCCGCGGCGTTGCTTGCCAGCGGTCGCAGTGCGAGCAAGGTGCTGCTCGCCGTCTTGCCGATCGTCCTGGGCTGCGGCGTTTGCGTCGGGCTTGTGTCGCGGAGAGCCGCCATAAGGTCTACGCCGGGCGACTCTGGGACAATTTTGGGACACTCAGCTCGTGACACTGCGTGATATCAAATGACATCAGGTGATACTAAGTGCCTGTTGCAACTGGAGGCCCCGCTCGCATATCGTTGATTTGTAGGCCCCATACCTCCGTTTCACACGGCAGGGGCCACTGGTTCGATCCCAGTACCGCCCACCATTCAGAACAACGCCTTACCGCGCATCCCGGAGTCTGATTCGAGCGTATTTGTAACAGTATGTCACCTCCTACCGCAAGGAGGTGCTATCGAGCTCTGGAGATCGCTGCGTCTGCAGCTGCTGGGTGACGTACTCGGCTCGCGATGCGCTATCCAGTCGACAACCGCGTTCATGACACCACGTCACGTACGCATCGAGGTCGATAGTCACTTTGCGAACCCGCCGCCCGACCGAGGCGAGGTCCCGGATCGCTTGTAACGCTCCGCGCTCCCACTCCTCGAAAGAGTCGTCGAGTTTCTCGCGATCATCTGCGATCGCGCGTAGTCTCTCCCAAGCCTCGTGGGAGTACCACGCGAGGCCGATCTGTGCGTCCTTGCTCAGCCTGTGACGGTTCCGCCGCATGCTCGGACTTCCTCTTTCATCAACGTCCGACCAAACTGCTCACAATCTAGCGCTCGTCAACGACCACCGCGCGTGACGCCTTGGTGGTGGGTTTCTTGCGCATGACTCGGATTCCAGTCATCGCCGACTTGACCCTACCGCTCCAATCCTTGAGATTCTCGTCGGCTCATATAGAGCTCGAAAAGACGGGTATCGATGCGCCGCAGCTCGGTGCGCGCGGCGATCAATGGGGCAGCGTAGCCGTTGCGCTCTAACAGCAAAAGCAACCTCATTACTCGAAATGCCCTCGCCCACAGCGCATCGGACTCCTCGCCGGTAACTACCCCAGCCAGGCGCGCCGCAGGATGCTCGATCAGGTACCACGCTGGGAACCAGGCGCCGGCCATTTCGTCCCGCTGATCGAGCCAAATGCAATCAGTCCAGAAACGTTCCCAGTCGGCGTGCAAGGACGGATCAGAGAGCGTCGTCAGGGTTGCAGGGAGATGCTGAGGCGCGGTGAGCGCCAGTGTGAAGAACGGCGAACGGCACGCATGCCATCCCGACACGCCATATCGCGCTAAGATCATACACTGAAGGACAAACGGATCGAGGTCATGTTCCTCGATCGTAGCCAAGGCCTGCAGAGCCGCCCGCGCATCTCCGGCGCGCAAATAACAGTAAGCGAAGTGCGATCGCGGATTGGTCGGATCGTACGGCTGGGCAGCGACCGCAACTGCAAGCTCGTGCCACAGCGAACGTATGAAGGTCGACGCCGCTGGTCCCAAGGCGCTGGCTGCGGCTCGGGCGACTTCCGAATCGAGCCAGTCAACGATCCTTGCGGTATCGCCTGGTCGGTTCGTACTGGCAGACCAGCGTTCGAGGGCTTCGCGCAGCGCACCGAATGAATTCAGCGCCGGATGTCCGGGAGCTTCCGCACGCAGAAGCTCGAGAAGTCTACGGACACCAGCGGCATCGCGTTCCAGCACGGAGTCCATGAGATCGTTGAGGAGCACCACAGTTCGCGAATGCGCGAACAGGTCAAGCTGTCCCGTCAGTACGCGTTCGTAGCCCTCGAGAGCCGCGGAGTCTTTGCGGTTCGACGAGCGCAACTGATCCGCAGGCACGTAACTCACATTGCTGCGGCCGATGGATGTCCGGTGCGTCGGCGTGATGTCGACCGACCCGGTGAGGCACGCTCGGCAGTGATCCCAATAGGCAATCCCGCTCGGACGATCAGCTTGATCAAGAACTCGATCGACAGTCTGTCAATATTTCCGTTGACGATCTTGCTGATGGTTGGCTGGGGAACCCTAAGGGCGCGCGCCGCCGCCGTCTGACTCCATCTCTTGCGCTTAATATACTGCTCAAGTCGTGCTGCGAGCTGGCTACGGATATGCAGTGCGATCGCCTCCTCTCGTGGGAAGCCGAGGTCCAGAAATGGGTTGCGACTCATGACCTGATCAACTCCTACGTGGCGGGCTTACAAGCTCTCTGTAACGTCTGCGTGCCAGGTCCAGCTCCCGCTTTGGCGTCGCGATGCCTTGCTTGGCCTTCTTGTGAAAGGCATGTAACACATAAATACGCTCGCCCAATGTGGCGATGTAAATGACTCGGTACGCCTCCTTGCTGTATGCAATGCGAATTTCCTGGACACTTGGCCCGACGCCCGTCAACCATTTTTTCCATGTCTCGGTTGCAAGCCCAACTGGATGCGGGTCAGCTCCTGACCGAGTGCCTTTCGGGCTCCTTTTGGAAAGGCATGCGCAACCTTGCGCGAGTCTCCGCGCCAGTCAATCTCTTTGAGTTCAGGCACTACCCTCAATTTATAGTAAATATACTATAATCAGCTTCGCGAGCGCAATGGCCAGGTGCGACAGCCGGGCACGGAAACGCCACACAGCCCGAGGTCTCCGGCGCTCGATGATAATCCCAGAAGAGGCTTATGAGTCCCAAACCTTCGCGCATTGCACCGGCTAAGAAGACAACCCACAAATGGCAATTTGCGAGTCGCATCCGCCCAAACGTCTTCGGCTGGCGGTCCTCGTCGGCGGCGGTGGCGCGTACCAGGGATGCCGTCACGGAAATCACGAACGTCGCTCGCAAAGACCCTGTGACCGGCGCCGAAGGTGCGGTGCGTCTGATCGAACGCCTTTCTCCAGCGCTTGAGCAGGTGGACAGCTCTTCCGGTGCGCTCGGAAGCGCCGTCAACCGTGCGATCGAGGCGCTCGTCCCCATGATCGCCAGTGCGCCCGTTCCAGCTTCAATGCGGGAGCAGTGGCTCGAGCGACTGTATGAGGCGCACGCTGCTGATCAGGTCCCCTACATCGAGTGTCTCGCGGATTACTGGGGCGAGTTGTGCGTAACGAAGGAGCTCGCCAGCTCCTGGGCGGACCGGTTGCTTGGGATCACGCGCATGGCGTTGAGTCCGGACAAGAACCTGCGCGGTCACTACCACGGCACGAACGCCTGCCTGAGCGCGCTTCTGCAGGCCGGCCGGTATGAGGAGATTCGCGCTGTGCTCGCCCACACCGACTTCTGGCACTACAGATGCTATGCCGTCAAAGCGTTGGCAGCAGAGGGCAAGCCCGACGACGCAATCGCGCTCGCCGAGGCGAGCCGCGGTCCATGGACCCCCGATGGATCCGTCGATCGCCTGTGCGAGCGCATTCTGCTAGATGCTGGGAGGACTGAAGAGGCTTACCGCCGTTACGGCCTCACGGCGCGCAAGGGCGGAACCCATCTCGCCACGTTCCGGGAGCTCGCCAAGGCATACCCAGGCATGCCACGGGAGCAGATCCTAAAGGACCTAATCGAGCGTTCACCTGGCGATGAAGGCAAGTGGTTCGCCACTGCCAAGAAGCTGGGCCTCTATCAGCTGGCCCTGGAGCTGGTCCACGATTCGCCCTGCGATCCGAAGACTCTAGCCCGAGCGGCTCGCGATTACGCAGAGAGAGAACCGGCCTTCGCCGAGGGAGCAGGCCTTGCAGCGCTGCACTGGCTTGTGCGTGGGCATGGCTACGAGATCACGTCTCTCGACGTCTGGAGCGCCTACCACAGCACGCTCAGGGCAGCCGAGCTGTGCGGCAACCTCGAAGAGACGAAAGCGCTGATCCGAAATCTTGTGAGTGCAGAAAGCACCGGTGGTTTCGTGCGCCAAGTCCTGGGCCGCGAGTTGGGACTGTCATGAGCCCCGGTGTACGCGGGCGTTGGGACAATTTTGGGACAGTGGGATCGTGACACTGCGTGATATCAAATGACATCACGTGATAACAAATGCCTGTTGCAACTGAGAACTCGGCTCGCATATTGTTGATCCGTAAGTCCCATACCCCCGTTTCATCAGGGGCCACTGGTTCGATCCCAGTACCGCCCACCATCCCCAAGAGGTTTGAGAAAGTACCCAATTCGGGTAGGATCCTACCCAATATGGGTAGGACTGCGTCTCAACCCCGGCGCAATCCCCATCGGGCCAGCCTGGCAGACGCGCTCTTCTCCACGGTCCAGCAGCGCGTACTCGGGCTTCTGTTCGGTCAGCCGGGTCGCAGCTTTTACACCGGCGAGCTGATCCAGCTGGTCGGCGCTGGATCGGGTGCCGTGCAGCGGGAGATCGCGCGCCTCGAGAAAAGCGGCCTGATCACCATGCGCCGCTCCGGGGTACAGAAGCACTACCAGGCAAATCCCAAGTCACCGCTGTTTCAAGAACTGCGGAGCATTACTCGCAAGACAGTCGCTCTTGCCGAGCCCTTGCGCGCGGCACTGTCGCCCCTGGAAAAGGAGATCACAGCCGCGTTCGTCTACGGTTCGGTCGCCAAGCGCCTCGATACCGCGGCGAGTGACGTCGATCTGATGGTGTTGAGCGATACCCTCACGTACGGTGACGTGTTCAGAGTGCTGGAACCATGGAGTGCCCGTCTAGGCCGGACGGTGAATCCTACGGTCTACAGCGCCGCCGAATGGACTAAGCGCGTGAGGAGCGGGAATGCGTTTGTGAGCCGCGTCGTGGCTCAACCGAAACTCTGGCTTATCGGATCTGAACATGTCCTCCCCGCTTGAGCGGTTAACGGGTGCGGGGAAGCCGCTCGCAGCGGAACCGCCGGATCCGAAGGAATTCGAGGGGCTCAAGCGCTCGGGACTCGCACGACTTAAGGATGCGGCTAACCCGGCGAACGCCCTGGAGAGTCGTTTTGATCTCGCCTACAACGCCGCCCACGCATTTTGCCTGGCTGCGCTACGTCAAAAGGATTTCGGCCGCATCAGCGTTACATCGTTTTTCAAGTGTTGCCGCACACCCTGGGCCTGGGTCCTGAGGTCTGGCGGGTTCTCGACAAGTGTCATCAGATTCGCAATCTCGGCGAATACGAGGGAGACCTCAACGTTGATGAGCGCATTGTTGCGGACCTCATCACTGCGTGTAGCGCTGTTGCCGAGAAGCTCAAGGACCTCCAACCTCTCCACCAATCAACTGATCAGAAGAAACCGCGGTAGTAGACGCGGCGTGGATTGCTTGGCCGTCTGCCGATAGACTGCGGGCTTTCGGGCGCGATGCTCATCGCGAGCCTCAATAGCCGGCCCTTCCGATCCCGAACGCACGACCCATTTACTAACCTACGTCCGGCGGCGCGGCCGGGGCGCCGCAACCAAGCGTACCCCTGCCACCACGGTTACCTCGCGCGCCGCCGGGGGGTGGAGCATCCGCTGAAGCGTCGTCCAGCTTGGAGTTCCAGTACTCCACGTACGCTTCGTAAGCCCGCGTGGAGGTGAGGAAGGCCACATGCTCAGGGCAGCGGATTCGGTACGCGGGGATGCTCGGCACGCCGTCGCGCCGTGCCTTCGCGACTCGGTGATGGCCGTCGATGAGGTTGTAGCGGCCAGGGGCGATTTCCGCGAGGATCACGGGGCGGTTCAGATCCGCTGCAGCCACAGCCCGCTCATTGAGACCTGCGCTATGGGAGGCGTCGGGTATGTCGCCCAGCGGCACGAGTTCAGCGCGGAGTCTTCCCTCGGCAAGCAGGTAGCCCACGAGGCGACTGATGTTGAACTCGAAAATCCCGTTGGGATAGAGCTCGTCCCCATCCACGGCCTCGCACGGCCGAAAGTGAGGGTCGAGATCGAGCCGGACCGGTGCAGGATCAGAGCAGGTTAGACTCGCCATTCATGCATTCCCGGAGAATCCTGCGATGAGCCCGCGGCGGATCCCGCCCCCTGACTCGGACCCAGGGCCCAGAGTATCACCCGCCGATCCCACCGTGGAACGACTACGGTCGCGCCTGGCCGCGGCCAGCAAGGAGGAGCTCGTCGCGCTAGTGGAACGGCTGGCAAGCAGCTCCGAGGAGCTGGCAGCGCGCATCGACTATGTCACCGACCCGAGCGCGGCGGCAAAGGACTTGCAGCGGCGCATCAGCGCCCTCCGCGGAGGCAAGCGGTTCATTCCCTATGGGGAGGCGTCTCAGGTAGCTAACGAGATGGTAACGATCGCCGAGGACATCCGCACCGACGTTCTCCCGAGGGACCCGGAGAAGGCCATGGCACTCGCCGAGAAGCTCTTCTGCCTCGATCGGGTGATCTTGGATCGCGCAGACGACTCGGACGGACGCATTGGGGATGAGCTGCGCGCAGCGTGTGTGCTCTGGCTCGATGCGGCCGCGGCGGTGCGCGCTGCGAACCCAGACGACGGACCGGATTGGCCCGCGGACCTGTACGAGTTCTATCAGGCGAATGACTATGGGGTCCGAGAGCCGCTGCTCGCCGAGGCGCATCGTCTGCTGCGCGAGCAGGAGCTGCGCGCCTTGGCGAGGCGCTTCGAGGAGGATGCGCGCCGAACGATCGCCGCCGAGAAGGCCGGCAAAATCGAGCACTACCGCATCTTCGAACCTTCCAGTGCGATGGGACTCGCGGCGCGCGCACTGCGCGACCCGAGACTGTACGAGCAATCGATCCTAGTGCACTCGCCGAAGCCGAACGGCCTGCAGGCGAACGACATCGCCGAGCAGTACCTCGTCTGTGGTGATGGTGCGGGTGCGCTACGCTGGCTGGGCGCTCCCAGCGGGGAAAGGGAGCAGTTCGAACGCCTCGAGCTGATGGAGCGGGCCTTCGTCAGCCTTCAACTCTTTCGCTAGCGCTTCGGCCCATTCGTTCCATGTAAAACAGCCCCGCATAGAGAGCCCAACCGCGAGAGCGAAGGCCGTTGCCTGCCATGGCTCGGCAAAGACTGGACCATCTTTATCGCGCGGCAAATGCGGCAGCTTCGCTAGTGGACCGGACTCCCGGATGGGATCAGGCAGGTTCAAGGTAGCCTTCCCACATAGCCACGTACACCGAATCGTGTCGACTCGCCCGTTCACCCCACAGCTCGCGCGCCGCGAAGCGCACCGTGTAAACGTGCTGCTGTTTTGCGCCGAGATCCTCAATGTCGCTGTCCTGAAGTTTTTCTACGTCGGCATCGCACTCGATCATCCCGACTTTTCCTCGCACGTAGCGCGGCAGCCGCGTGTGTCCGATAGGATTCATATTTCGTGCGCGGACCCGCTGCCCGGCCTTAAAATGCGCGACCGCGGTGAGTTTGGGGCTCGTATCGGGAGCAATCCACGTGGCAACCTCGGCGACGGTGAGCACATGATGCTCCCTGGTGACCCCGCCAACTGCCTTTCCGCTCTCGATCTCGGCCGGGGTTGCATTCCCGGTCTTGACTAGGATTTGCGCCAGAGCCGTCAGCCATCTCTCGTAATAGCTCATGCGCAGGTAGTCGGCCGGAGGGATCAATTCGAGCTGATACCTAAGATACGGCCAGTCCACGTCGGGCATCGCGTTGAAGAGCGCGAATATGCGCCTCTCCCACTCCGCGTGGAATACTGGCTCATCGTGCTGGCGCTGTATCGGGCCCATGTCCTGCATGCCGCCCATGTCATGGATGCCATTCATGCGTGAGCCCCTTGAGGCGGTGAAGCGACCTTGGCCGCTCCCACCATCGCGTCTCGCGTCACAAGCGCCGCGAGCTCCGCTTCCCCCATCTTCTCGGTACCCGTCGGACGCTCAGGGAGCACGAGGTATCGCAAATCCGCGGTGCTGTCCCAGACCCTTACTTCGACGTCTTCTGCCAGTTCCAGACCAAACTCGCGCAACACACCTCGCGGGTCGATCACCGAGCGTGATCGATAGGCTGCCGACTTGTACCAAACCGGGGGTAAACCAAGAATTGACCAGGGGTAACACGAACATAACGTGCAAACCACGAGGTTATGTACTTTGCTCGTGTTCTCTACCACGATCATGGCCGATTCCCCGCCGAGTCCCAGCTCGGCGATGGCAGCGATGCAGTCAGTCAGCAGCCGCTGCTTGAAGGCGGGATCCACCCACGCGCGCGCAACTACCCGGGCCCCGTTACGCGGCCCCACCTTGTGCTCGTAGGTATCGATTAACGCATCAAGCGCAGCGCGATCGACTAGACCTTTTGCCACCATCAGTGATTCGAGCGCCTTGACGCGCAGGGCTGGATCGGAAGGAACGGCCTGGTGGTCATGATCGTGATCGGGCTCTTCGGCTCTGATCTGGCCCGCTGTGACGGCAACTCCCGCTGCCGTCGTTATCGCTGCGGTCAATAAGTCACGGCGGGTTGTAGTCATTCTACGTCCCTCGCACACCGAACACCGGAATTGCCTGGCGGAGGATGCGCCGCGGGAATCGGGCCTGCAACTTTCGGCCTGTCGACTGAGCCGGCATACCGCGAATGGCCGCTTACCAGCAGACCATTCGGCGAGCTGTACTTCCGCTCTTGGGCCGACAGCGGCGTCCCGTCGAATGGGTAGTCTCGAGCCGGAGCCGCCGATCAGTCACGTCAGAAGCTGCCATTCAAACATCGGAGAGCGGCCGCTCAAGTCTGGGCCGCATGGCATCCGCAAGGCGTCATCACCACCGAATGACCCTGCTGCTCAGGCCCGGCAAAGACCTAGCATTGCGCCGGCTGAACGACAGTCACGAAAGCCGAAGCCGCTAGGCACCGAAGATGAAGCGGCTGCCGGTATAGGAGCGGATAAACTTGCTCGGCATCTCCTGTTGGACGATGTCGGTGAACGCTTCTCCGGTGCAATGCATCGGGATCACGTGGTCGGGATTGATGGCTTTCAAGGCCGCCACTGTCTCGCGCACGTACTCCTGCTGGTGTGGCGCGAGGTGGAACCCGCCCATCACTGCGTGAACGGACTTGACGCCTGAGACCTCGATCGCGCGTTTCACTACGTTGACGACTCCGCGGTGGCTGCACGAGGTGACCACTACCAGGCCGCGGCCCTTGACGTTGAAGCAGGTCGCCAGTTCATGCTCGAAATCGTCGGGGATGACCGTGGCACTACGCTTATTCTCGGGAAGCTTGTCGGGGAAACAACCGATTCCGTCCTTAACCCCGACGGTCATGCGCGTAGGAGCAAGCACCTTCTCGAAGGAAGTGAGCGGGATGTGGCCCGTGGTGAAGGCGTGGCCGGCGACGACGGCGGGCGTTTCTGCGAAGGTGACCTTCACCTTGGCGTTGGCCAGTGCCTTGCGATCCAGCGCGCCGAAATCCTCCGGCTTACCGATAATCAATTCGCGGCTGCAGAAACACTCCTCCCCGCCCACGTACAGGGGCAGATCGGCTCGGACTCTGCCATGATTCTGCTGCAGGAAACCCGCCAGTCCGCCGAAATGATCATAATGACCATGGCTGAGGATCAGCGCATCGATACTCTCGGGGGCGATCCCGAGCATCTCGAGATTGTTGTTCAGAGTCCCGGAAGTGAAGCCGAAATCGACCAACAGGTTGCGGCTCTCGCTGCCGCGCCGGGACTCGAGGTGCATCGAGAGGCCGAATTCCTCGAGCAACGATTTGCCGGCCGGCGGTAACCCGAAGCGCTGGACCTCAACTTGACCGACTTTGGTGCTCGGTGAGATCGCCTGCTGGAAGCTGTCGATGACGACGCGGACTGCGAGGCGCTCGACCTCCGGCACGGCTCCGCCAAGAGTCTGGGCCCGTGCAGGCTTGGCTCCTCCAAGGAGTGCAGCAACCAGCGCACCGAAGGCGGTCGCTCCGCCGGCACACAACACGTCACGGCGGGAGACTCCCGATCGATGCGCAATATGACAGTTAAGCTCAGTGTAAGACATTTGTCGGCTCTGAGCAGGCGCCTCGGGATCCCGCATCGGCAGCGCTGCGGACTCGGACACTACGTCGCGATGATGCCTTGCCGCCACCAGCCCCGCGAGTCGCGCGATGCCGCGATGCACAAAGATCTATGCAAACGCCGTTTGCTGCTGCGTGATACGGGACTGATTTCCCTCAAAACCGATCCGCTGTATGGACGCGCTGCGCAAGGAGTCGCGCCGGCAGGCGATCGAGCGGGAATTAAACTTTCCATGCTGGCTACCGCCTGATGCGCTCGTGATAAGCGCTGCCAGATGGGGATCATTCGAGCGTCCGCACTCGCGAGACTTATCGGCTGTCGACGAGTGGCCGCTTCTGGCCGAGGCCGTGTGAAAACTCATTTCGCTCGGCGCGTTGGATCACTAACAGGCGAATTCGATGTGATAAGTCGCCCGAAATTGCCTCTACGTGGCTGAAATTAACGTACGAAAATGCGGCGCGTACGTTTTCACACGGCCTCGGCCGTTTGCGCGAGTTCAGCGAATGGGTCGTATCGACCCTTCTGGGACACATGCCACATTCAATAGCAGTCAGTCATTAAGGTCATAGCGGACATCCGCGCTGCGGCGCTTGCGCCTACAAGCATGAAGTCTGTCGGGTGAATCCAGAGCTTGCGCGGAGGGTGGCGCAGCTGGCC
>Ga0187778_10003040_pt1 | contig 11319 bp, 6 predicted proteins | sample 1015_Q2_SP5_20_M_FD_132418 | JGI IMG/M metagenome (GOLD analysis project Ga0187778, IMG submission 132418) | Tropical peat soil microbial communities from peatlands in Department of Meta, Colombia - 1015_Q2_SP5_20_MG | ecosystem: Environmental > Terrestrial > Soil > Wetlands > Peat | place...
GACTTCGCCACCGATGAGGCCAATGGTCAGAGTAGCGCCGGATTGCTGGGCGAGGTCAAGCGCGACGGCTAATACTTCGAGAGCCGCTTTCGGGAGAGAGACTCCGGCTTCGTCGGGGTGGGCTAGGAACAAGATGCGATTTGTCATTGGTCACCTTGGGTGTCAGTCTGCCGAAATCCAGTCCCCCAGTTCGCGGGCGATTTCATCCGGGGAACGATCTTTGACGATACGAGTTTGGCGTTGCTGCTGCGGCGGCTTCACGCTTTGATAGCGCAGGCTCGTTTGTGCGGGCGGGGCGGCTTTGGCGCGTTGGAGCGCGGGCATGACCGTGCGCATGTTGGCCATGCCAACCTGCGGATTATTGCGTGGCTCTGGCAAGTTGCCGGTGGCCCAACCGAGAAGAGCCGGAGGACCTTGGCAAATAGAAACCTGGTGGCGTCCCCCTTCGATCCGCTCGAGGATTTCGAAGGAGCCATCTGGTTGCACCGTTATCTGATCGACGCCTAGGAACTGGTCGAGAAGGCCGAGGCGTGCGCCAATGAGTTGGAGCGTTACACCTGCACCCCGTGAAGCGGACTCCCAACCGCCGAAGAGCAGCAAGCGGGTGCGATCCAGATCGGGAATGGAATCGATGGCGTTGGCAAGGAGTTCCGCAACAGGATGAGAATCGACGAACCCTCCGCCGGGGCTGTCGACGGCAACCAGTTCGAAACTGACTTTTTGCGCAATGGTCATCATGACTTGCTGCAGTTTTGCTTTAGGGCCAAGAGAGACGAGCCAGACCTTGCTTCCGGGGAAACGACCGGCGAGATTCGCGGCTTCATAAAGAGCGTGGCTTGCCCAAGGGTCAAGAACGGCCGGAAGCATCATTTCGTTTTTCAGGCCCGGGCCAGAGGGAGTTTCGACAGGCTCGAGAGTTTGCAAGGGATCGGGGACGATGCCGGCGCAGACAACGATGTGATAACTCAGGGTCATTCTGGTCCTCAATTCAAGCGGTCCGACTCAGAAGGCGGATCCTAAAGAAAGCATTTTGAATGCAAACTTCAATTCAAAGCGGAATGCAGGCCGCCTGCACCAGCCCGAAAATCGATATTTCCCGGTGAGCCATTGGCCGCCGCAGTGCAGTTCCATAGACAAGCGCCGCAGAAGATGCACTTCTCGCGATCAAACTGCGGAACGCCTTCGTCACCGCGCGTGATAGCTTGCCCGGAACACATTTCCACGCAGAGCTTCGGTTCGCAGTCACGGCAGACCTCGCGATGCACGAAAACGACATGATTGGCAAAGCCCGGCGGGGCCTGGACGCTGCCACCCATGAGCAGAGCGTCCTGGTGGGAAACAAGAAGTTTGCCGTCGCAGGGAATCTCCGGCCAGCCGCAGCGATCCATGATGAGGTCATGGAGAGATTGGCCGCGAGAGGCGGCCTCGGCCTTCATTCGCTCCAATTCTTCGGCAGGTATGCGCCCGGCGTAGGCCTCATTCAGAGAAACGGCTTTTTTGTTTGCGGAGGAAGTTCTGGGGAAGGCAAGGCGGCCGTGGGTGAAGCCCGCCAACGCCATGCTCATCAAGCCTCTGACGACGCCTTTCTGGAAACCGTTCCGGGAATCGGCGGCGGTGAGTGATTCCTGCTCAAGCCAGCCAGCGCGACGGCGGCGAACATATGTTTTTTCCAAGTTTTCGCGCGTGAACGATAGCTTTTGTTGCAGCAATTCGACTACAGCTTCGGCGAGGAGCGTACCCGTGGTCCAAGCTTCATCAACACCGGAACCTGCAAGGACGTTAGTGCTGCCGGAGCCTTCGCCGATGCGTGCGTAGCCGTTGCCAGCGAGAAACGGCTCGCCGTGACGGCCGGACTCTTGGAGGGACTTCGCACCCCAGGATTTCAAAGTTCCGTGCTCGAGGTATTGCCACAAATAAGGATGCATCACGAAATGCTGAAGGTAGCGGTAGGCGGTGCGAACGGGACTGTGGAACCAGGACGGAATGAAAATGCCGACGGAGGCCAAGCGGTTTGTGTGAGCGTAAAGAAAGCCGAAAATCTCTGGCTCCGGGAAACCCAAGGTGTGAAGAACGGTTCCCGGCTCGAGGCCGGAATCTTGGCGGAGTTCGATGACCATCTTCATGCCAAGGGCCCATTCGGTGTGCTCGTGGCCCCGCGGCAAACCGAAATGCTCATCGATTCTGCGGCCGACGGAACCGACCGGACCATCGCCGACAACGGTCAGTGCGGCGCGAATGTCCATGCCAGGAAGGAATCCGGATTCCGGGGAGCCGTTGAGATCGGTGCCTTGGTCGGCGAGGCGGACTCCTGTAACGGATTCTTTTTCGATCAACGGCTCGCTGATGGGCGTGCCGGGCCAGATCTGAACCAACCCTGAGGAGATCAACTGTTCAGCGACCCATTGGTTAAATTGGCCGAGGGAAAGAACGAAGCCGTCGTGCTTGTTCATGAAGTTTGGGATGAAAGGGAGTTTCACGGCATCCTGATGCGTGGACAAGAGCGGTTCGAAGGCGCGAAGGAGGCGATCGATCATGCGTAAAGAGAAAGATCGATTGCTTGCGCCGATGGGATCGAGCAAGTAAACGAGCTCTTCCTTTTTGACGGGAGCCGCCATGGGGATTTGCGCCAGATCGAGATTGGGAAAGCTGCCACGGATGCCCCGGCCGCGAGTGACGGCTCCAGAGACGCCGAATCCCAAGCCTTCGGCGCGCTCGTAGCAGACGACTTGAAGCGGGGAACCGGGGAGCGAGGGGCTTTCGAATTTGGTAGTGCCGTCTGGGTTCAGAAGATGGCGCGAGAGCGTGGTGAGAAAGCCACCCATGGCGGGACCGAAGCCGACGCAGGCGATATCGACTTCGAGCTGCTGCCGTTCGATGGGCGCCGTAGAAACGGGTGTTTCTATGCTCATGCCGGATAATCCAACACTTCCGGAATCATGATCTGGGAGACGGCTTCGGCGGCGCGGTCTTTTGCCAAGCGTGCGCCTGTAAGGCAGGTATCCAATTTATTGTGCAGGGCGAGAAACTGTTCAGCGCCGTTGCACTTCGCACAGGGGCCGGCTTTTGGAGGATGCGTGCCATCGGGGCCGATGACGTCAACCGCACATGCGGCGATACCGGGGATGAAGCCTTCGAGTTCGTCGAGTTCCTGGCTGGAGAAGCAACCCCTGTAACCGTCTTCGTCCCACGCCGGGTGGCGGTTGTAGCCGAACACGAGTTCGGCGCAGATGCGGGCGGCCTCTCCGCTGGCATGGGCGGATTGAACGTGGCAGAGATCGCTAAAGAAATTCAGCAGGCCGGTGAGCCCTTCCGCAACAGAGGCGTCCTGGGCGCCGCGGCGCTCAAGCTCTAGAACATCGAGAATCTGGCAACGAGCAGCAAGGAGCCAGCAGAGCGCATCCGCAAGAGGGAAAGTGACGCCCTGGCGCGCGCTTTGATAGAGCTTGCTTCCGTCTCCATCGGTGGAATGTTGCAGGCGCTCCAGAGACCACAACCACATCGTCATAGCCGTGGCGAGCGTGCATGCTCCCGTGCCGGGATGATTGGACGCGATGGCGCGCATTTCCTTGATCCAACTGCGGAACTGGGCGAGGAACAGCGGGTTGGTCATGGTGACGGAAAGCTGGCGGCGCTGGACGGCTTCCGGTCCCTCGTAAGTGGCTTCGAGTTGAGCGTCCATCCACTTATTGCCAAGGAAGCCGGGGCAATCTTCGGTGATACCGTAGCCCCCCATCAGACTCACCGCTTCACGCATCATTTGTGTGCCGTAGCCGGTGTTCCAAAGCTTCGCGGCTGGGCAGAGAATATCTGCCACGGAATCGAGCATGACGAAACGATAGAGAGGATCGCTCTGCAGACGCGCACGGCCGGGGTCTTCCGCGTGCAACTTTAGGAGTGCGGAGGCTTCTTCTGATACCTGGCGGAAGAGCTTTGCGCGAGCGCGGCCTCCCGTTACGCCACGTTCCGTGAGAAGCGCATCGACTTCCCTTTCGAGCGGATCCAGTTCGTCGAAGGCTCGCGCCGCGGCGAAAGCCAACGAGGCACTTGCCTCACCTGTGGCCCAGACGTCGACAAGGCGATGCAAGGCGTCCTGCCGGGATTGCAAACCCATTTCGTAGCGTACCGAGCCGGGCGTTGCCGTGGAGGCACCGCGGAAACGTCCGCGCTGATAGCGGACTATTGGTTCGACCGAGGAGAGAAGTTTGGCGGCAGTCATAACGCCGACGGTCACGCGCGTGCGACGAAAAACGGCTTCGATGACTTCGCTGTGGCTGAAGCGCGGGACGATGACACCGTCCTTGATGTCATAACCACCGACGATGCGGCTGGCAGGGATGCGGAGATTGAAAACAGGATCGCCGGTGGACGAAAGCTGATGGACCATTTTTTTCGTGGGCGTGCCGCGGTCAAAGATGCCGGGGTCGGTTTCTTCCAGTATGACCATGCAGCTTCCCTTGATGCGGGCGTCGGCGGAGTCGACGGCAGCGGTAACGAAATTGGCAAAGCCGATGTTGGTGATGAAGCGGCCGCGCTTTTCGACTTGGAGGACCGGCTCCTGGCCGGGCTTCCATTCGACGATGCGGACTTTGCCGTCGAGCATGCCGGTGTCTACGCCGACGTAGGGGATTGGCTCGGTAAGACAGAAGGCGCCGCGCCAGGGTTTGCGGTCTTCGCCCTGCTGAGGCGGTGAAGCGAGCTTCATGTAATGTTGCTGCTGCTCCGCAGTGCCGCGCTCATGGATCGGCGCCAACGCCAAGCAGCCGGCCAGGCTTGCCGTTGCGGCGCCGCCATCGACCCAGGCGAGTTCAAATGCAACGAGCGCGAGCGCGAGATTCTTTGGCCCAACGAGGAAGCCGCCATGCTCCGGGTCCATGAAGACGGCGGTGATACCAGAACGGTCAAAGGCTTCCAGGAGCTCCGCCTTGGCGGGAGTCCATTCGTGAGAGTTGCGACCTCCCTGAGCCACGAGCTTCGCGACAGGCCCGCGAGCAACCGACCGGGCTGATTGCACGAGCATCTGAAGGTCGTAGCGGTCCGCGAAGTTCCATTGGATTTGGCGGACGGCGTCCGAAGGAAGAGTGCGAAGAAATTCGAGTTTGGAAGAAGCAGCAGTGGACATAAGGCACGTCCTTTGGGGGACTTGAAGCAGCCTCATAGGTGGCAGCAGGAAAAATTCGTCTGGGCGAAAGCCCAGCTTAGACGAACGGTTCATGGCGGAGCTAGAACTCCACACCCCTGACTGCACCTACGAGATGAGTCCTTGCCAACTGTCCCAGACTGGGATTACAGGGGTCTGTGAGACGAATCACCGGGAGGTGTGACTGATTAACTGAGGGGTTTGCGGGGCGATGGGAAAGCTAAATCGACTGGCCGGCATCAGTGACTTTGCTCATCGGTGATTGGTTCCGAGATTGGCGGAAGCTAGCACAGGTGGAACGGTGGCCATACAGATTTGTGACTAGACGGAGGAAAACAGGGGTGAAGAGCGAGAGCCGCGTGGCGGAAGCAACGGAGGGAAAGACCCGCCACTACAAGCTCTACACAATCTAGCTGAGGGTGACGGAAGCGGCGCCGAGCATGTGCATGGATTTCTTCTCTTGGAGAAAGACGACAACCTGAACGTTCTGACGTTTCCAGGAAGATTTGAGCTTTACGCGAGTGGAAGCTTCGAAGGCAGAATCGCTATTGAGCGATGCGACCCCGATCTTGTGAAGTGAACGAACGACTGAGGCGTGGTGCAGGTCCTTGCCCGCGTTTTCCCCAGCGCTGACGCTGGACGCGAGCCCGCTTTCGGTCACCGCCAGCCAGACTTCCGCAGTGTCTCTGTCCGCGCTTCCCATGAGTTTTCCCACGCGCACCTTGATTTGTTCAGATCCGTCAGGAGCGGAATTTTCTATTGCAAGAGCGACTTCTGTTTTGGGTTGAGCAGCGGCCTGCTGGACGACTTGCTTAACCTGTTGCTCCACCGTCCCGAGAAGCTGGGTTTCGCCGTTCACGATCATCTGTGGAGTGTACGGGGTTTTATCCTTGAAGCGGGTGACATACTCGACCTGCCGCGCGGTCCAATCGGCGGATGAGTACGGGTCAGTCCAACCATCGTGATTCCAATAGTCGACGTGCTCCTCCAAGGCGATAACGTTGGCGTTTGCGACGGGCTGCGAAGCTTCGAGCTTCATAAGCATGGCGTCGGCTGGTGGACAGCTCGAACAGCCCTCAGAAGTAAAAAGCTCGACGACAACGGGTTGAGCCTTTTTATCTGTGGGAACAACTGACGGACGGAGTGCGCCGGGTCGAGAGATGCCGGAGACACAAAAGGCGAGACCGATAACGACCAGCGCCACAAGAATTCTCTGCATGGCAATCGCCCTCCTATTGCAAGTCATCTGATGCATGTATCGCGATTAAGTTGCTTGGGTGTTTTGAGAAATTGCAACTTGCGTGCGGCGATGCAACGCAGTTTCTGTTCTGGATGCACGCGAAAACGGGATAACTCGCGTGCAAAACGGTGTGAAATAAACAAAAAGCGTCGTGGAGCGAAAAATACAGAATCTTGAATCCTATGTGAGGTCCTTCCATTGGGTTGCGAGTCTACGCGAGCACATTACGCGATAACAGAAACGAAATGCGAAACTCAGCAAACGAGTGACGAAGCGATTTTTGCAACCTCCATGAACTCATAGGTCCAGAAAATTGCATTGCACAAGCCTTTGAAAATGAAGCGTCTGCAGCAAAGGCCGATTGGCGTACAGCGTGCAATGCAAGCAGGCACGTGGTGGGTCCCAAACCATTGAGCCAAACCGTGAGGAGGTTCGAATGAAATTGTGTAAGGCAAGCGTGCTTGTGTTTTTGTTATTGGGGCTGATAGGCGTTCATCGATCGGTTGCGCAGTCCCTAATCGCAGGCGACATCGCCGGACAAGTTGTTGACCCAAGTGGCGCCGCGGTTCCAGAGGCAAGCGTGACTCTAAAGAGCCTCGATACGGGTGCGATCGTTGAAGGCAAAACAACTGCAGACGGGTACTTCCGATTTGCGCTGCTCAAACCAGGTCACTATGAGATCACGCTATCAAAGAGCGGGTTCAACAAGCTGGTCCAGAATTTGGAGGTCAGCGTCGGAAAAACCACCTCTGTCACCATGGCTCTCGAGATCTCCACTAGGGCGGAGACGATTGAGGTAACCACGGCACCGGAGCTAATTGGTACAGACCCGACCACGAGCACTACGTTCACGCAGGAGGAAGTGCAGAAGCTACCGAGCCCCGGCGGGGATATTACCAACATCGCGTTTACCGCACCCGGCGTGCTGGTGGCGGCGAACCAATCGGGGATGAACGGGTATGGCAACTTCACGGCCAACGGCCTGCCAGCCACTTCAAACCTGTTTACAACGAATGGCGAAAACAACATGGACCCGTACTTCAACATCAACAACAGCGGCGCGACTAACCTGACGCTGGGGTCGAATGAAATTCAGGAGACGACGGTTGTTACGAATCCGTACTCGGCTCAGTACGGGCAGTTGAGCGGCGCGCAGGTCAGCTACATCACTAAATCGGGAACGAACAGTTTCCACGGGAATGCGCAATATTGGTGGAACGGCAGGTATCTGAACGCCAACGATTTCTTCAACAAGTGGAAGACGCCCGCAGGCCTACCAAACCCTGCGCCCTTTGGAAATGCCAATCAGTGGGCCACCTCGGTCGGCGGGCCGATCATCAAGGACAAGACATTTTTCTTCGTGGACTATGAAGGACTGAGGTTCGTGTTGCCGAGCTCCGCGACAGTTTATCTCCCAACGCCCGCATTTGCCACCGCGGTGCTGAATAATGTTCAGAACCTCCAGCCGGCAGAGTATTCCACGTATCAAAAGCTGTTTAGTTTGTACGCGGGCGCTCCTGGAGCCAGCACAGCAACTCCAATCCAAGGCTACGCTTCTTGCCAGGGTTTAACACTCCCCGGTTACAACGGAGCAACGCCCTGCGTTTCCTCGTTCCTGGCCAGCCCCACAGCACTGGCAACCGAATGGATTCTGGCGGCGCGCGTGGACCAAAAGTTTGGAGATAAGGACAGCCTATTTGGAAGATACAAGGTCGATCACGGGCTCCAGCCGACCCACGTCGATCCCATCAGCCCGAATTTCAGCGCACTGTCGAATCAGCCGCAGTGGGACGTCCAAGTGAACGAATCGCACGTTTTCAGCCCCACGATGACCAACGTGTTCACGGCCGCGGGCAGCCACTATGTGGCGCAATTCCAGCAGGACCAACCGCTGGCCAATAATACCTTCCCGTACGCGGTGGTTGTTCAGGGTTACGGGACATCTGTTCCCTTCAGCTCAGTCAACCCGGAGGACAGTTTTCCGCAGGGCCGGAATATTACCCAATATCAATTCATCGATGATTTTTCGTGGTCGCATGGAAAGCAGACATTCAAGTTCGGCGGCAATTTCCGTCGTTATGACGTGAGCGATCACAATTTCTTCTTCACCTACCCGACCGTGTACTTTGGTTACAACACGGCCGGGATGCAAAACTTCGTGGATGGACGAGCCTTCCAGTACCGGCAGGCCGACAACCTGCGGAACGATGTGCCGATTGCCAGCTGGGGACTCGGTCTGTATGCGGAAGATCAGATCAAGGTCAAGAGCAACTTCACACTGACGCTTGCGTTGCGAATGGAAAGGACCTCCAACCCCGTCTGCCAGATCAATTGCTTCGCGAACTTTACGGGTAATTTCAGCACCGTGCCGACCGGGCTGGACGTCCCTTACGACCAAATGATCAAGGCTAACCAGCACCAGGCGTTCCAAGGAGTAGATGCGGTTGATCCCTCCCCGCGCATTGCGTTCAGCTGGGCACCAGGGGCGAAGGATCACTTCCCCTGGTTCTCCGGCAATGGCAAGACCGTGATCAGTGGAGGATTTGGCGTCTTCTACGACAATCCCGCGGTTGGCTTGGTTGACGACTTATTGGCGAACCCGCCTGTATCCGTTGGATTCCGCGTGCGTCCCTCGGGGGGTGTGTTGCCTTTCGATCCGGCGGGCGGCGCGGCCACGTGGCAGGCCGCAGCGAATGCGTTCACCATCAGCAAGAGCTTTAACGAAATCCAGGCTTCCATGCCTGCGGGCGTGACGTTTACGCCTCCGTCGTTCAACTCCATCATCGGCACAGTCCATGGCCCTCGATCGCTGGAATGGAATTTCCAGGTCCAGCAACAGATTGGTAATAATACCGTGCTCCAGGTGAACTACGTGGGGAACAGCGTGGAGAATCTGCCTTACGGGAATTCCTGGGTGAACGCGTGGGACCAGTTTGGAGTTTTTGGGGCACCCCTGATTCCCGCGGCTAGCCCAAACCCCGCCTTTGGAACGGTCGAACAGTTCCAGAGCGGAGCCATTTCCAACTATAACGGCATGACCGTAACGGTGCGCGAGCAAATCCGCTCGTATCTTGTGGCGCACTTCAATTATACCTACAGCCATAACATGGACGAGTCCTCGAACGGAGGACTGTTCGCATACGGTTTTGCCAGTGGACAATCCATTCAGACGCAGCTCAATCCCACCAGCCTTCGTGCGGGCAACTACGGCAACTCAGACTATGACATTCGCCACCTCGTGACCGGGGACTACGTGCTGACACCGAAGTTCAATGTGGGGAATGGTTTCGTACGCAGCATGGTCAATGGGTGGGAGTGGTCCGGCAAGGTGTATTGGCACACGGGGCTGCCGTACTCGATTGAGGACGGCAATATCACCGGAGCGCTTGGGAATAGTAACGCTGTGTTCCTTGCGACGATCCTCCCCGGGGCTCCGGTGCAAACCGGGGGCTGTGGAAAAGGCGCGATCACCACACCCTGCCTGAATTCCGGGGCATTTCTTGACACGACCACCAATGCGTTAACTGCCTTTCCCAACCAGACGCGCAACCAGTATCATGGCGCCGACTATGTCGATTTCGACATGGGCCTGTTCAAGAACTTCCAGTTCAAGGAGCGTATGAACGTGGCGGTTGGAATGACGGCCTACAACGTGTTCAATCACGCCAACATGCCCTTCCCCAACAACACCTTCTTCACTGGTGACAGCACCTTCGGCACGATCGTTGCCGGGCCCAATGTGGGAGTTCCGACGAGCCCGTATGGAAACTTCCTCGGGTTCGATTCTTCGCCGCGAATCGTGCAGTTGTCCGCAAGGATCACTTTCTAAGGGATGCTGCGCAATGCGGAGAAAAGGGCGGCCCGGTGGGCCGCCCTTTTCTTTTGTGGGATATTGCGCGCGTGGCCAGGGATTTATTGCCTGCGCTCAGGAAAGAGTGATTTCGCGCTACGCAGACTCCGTCCGAAACGACGGTCGGGAACTTTCCCCATGAACTGCAAAGATAATCTTCGTGGGCCGATCTGAGGTTCGGATGTACCTAAGAGTGTGTTGCCTCCACTAGGGGTAAAACCTGGCGACAAGCGCGCGAATGAAAGCTGGAGTGGTGCCGCAGCAACCGCCTACGAAAGTGGCGCCCGCTGTGCGGAGTTCGAGGGCGGAATCGGCGAATTCTTCAGGTGTGATCTTATAGGTTGGAACCGCATTGGACAATTCGGGTAGGCCAGCATTTGGCTTGATCCACAGAGGCAAGGAAGAGGCCGCTGCGAGGCGTTTGCAGATAGGAATCGATTCACGAATACCGATACAGTTGGCGCCTATGGCGTGGACACCTTGGCTGACGAGAGCGGCGGCAACCTGTTCGGGCGTGCTGCTGGTGAGCGTGGTGTCATTGTGTTCGGCCCAGGAGAAGACGAAGGATACGACCACAGGGAGGCCGGTCTTCAGGGCTTCGGCGGCCGCGATGCGGGCTTCTTCGACGTCGCTCATCGTTTCGATTAAGAGAGCGTCCGGACCTTCGGCGGCGAGGGCTTTGGCCTGATCAGAAAAGGAATTGCGCAACCGTTCGTGAGTTGTTCTTTTGCCGATTGGACCTAGGGAAGCAAAGACGAGCGCGGAACCTTGCGCGGCTTGGCGGGAAATCTTGACGCCAGCTCGATTGATGGCCGCACATTGTCCTTGTAATCCAAATGAGGCAAGAGTGATGGGATTCGCGCGAAAGGTATTTGTCAGGATTACGCGGCTTCCCGCATGGATGTAACTTTCGGCAACCTGACGCACAAGGTCGGGTTTTGTCAGGTTCCATTGGTCGAGACAATCGCCGAGTTTCGCGCCGAGGCGCAGGAATTCGGTGCCCAAGGCGCCGTCGGAAAGGGTGAGAGTACCGCGGGGAAAATCGGCGAAGTGCATGGCAAGTAGACAGTATACTCGCCGCGACTAGACAGC
>Ga0187778_10003041_pt1 | contig 11318 bp, 11 predicted proteins | sample 1015_Q2_SP5_20_M_FD_132418 | JGI IMG/M metagenome (GOLD analysis project Ga0187778, IMG submission 132418) | Tropical peat soil microbial communities from peatlands in Department of Meta, Colombia - 1015_Q2_SP5_20_MG | ecosystem: Environmental > Terrestrial > Soil > Wetlands > Peat | place...
AAGCCCGAGTTCTGAAGGGTGATTTTTTAGTGGTGTCGCTCCACAGCATGTTATCGTCCTTCCAGATGGAATTGCGCACCAGGGTAAGCACGATTAAAACCATAAGACACGCGATCTGAACTAAACACTTCATGTTCTCTTTGAACCGTAGTTGCGATCAAAGAACAAGTAGTCCACGGCGGGATGCCGAGCTTGGGTCGAATATAGACGGCAATGGAGTATGACGGCCTGACGTATATGCGATGAGAATCCTTATGATCAGGTTTTCTGATATTGGCGACATGGTCCAGACCTTGTCCATGCTCGAAGCAATCAAAATAAATTCTTCTAAGTGTAATTATTAATCAGCAACTGATTCTAGCATCGATTAAGCTCATGAGCTTTTAGCAGGCGAGGGTTACAATATCTAGTGTATTCTACGATACTCAATTACCATCCAGGTAGAAGAGCCAAACGACAACTATGATCTCAAAGAAACGTTTGGCGAGAAATTCATCAGATTTGTCCAGCATAAGAAGAGGGAAATCTAGAATTGTCCTACGGGAATCCGAAGTCTGCAATGGAAAATCTAAACACCGCGAGCACCGGATAACCGTCGAATTCCTTGGCCGGTATTTTAAATCTCTTGCGTCCTCTATCCACTCCGGAAATTCCACCGGACGGCACTACAACTCGATCTCATCGGCTCCGGCTTTCTTTTCAGACTGTGCTAGGTAGTCGATGAATGATTTGAGCAGCTCGGCACCCTCCTCCGAAAGATCAGTAAACTCTACGCCGATGTCGTAGCGTGTTTCGCCCTGCTCTTCATACATGCGTGTTGAGGCAACCCGGCCGTTGAAACGCACAAAGTTATCATTATGGACAGCGAGCTCCATGGGGATGATGCTTTGCAAGGATAGGTTCACATCGGTTTGCATCAGGAAACCGCACAGACTGACATCCTTCACCTTGAACTGTGCTGGGTAACTCAATATTTTTTCACCTGGCGTATGAATAACAAATCGTACATCAATCCTGCGATCGGATTCGGAAGGCAATGTCTCTTTTTTAGCAAGTTGTATCGATTTAAAAAATTCCTCTACCTGGCACGTTGAACTCTCCTTGAATCTCATCCCCGCAGTGTAGATCATGACCCTTTCTCCGGTGCTTTTTTCCTCAATTCCACTTAATTCCGATCGTACAACAATGCACTTCAGATCGTAGCTTCTTGCCTTTCCTCCCAGTTTGAGTGTATACTCCCTGCCAGGATTAAGTCTACGATCAACGCGCAGAGATACTCCTCCAAGGCTAACATCGATGATTTCCACCTTGTCGGCCAAGCTCATTTTTCCGCTCACTTCCACCAATTCCAGCTTGAATCTCTTATATCGCCTCTTATCTCGTTGCATACTAGAGACCCCTCTAAAGCGTATATATCTATCACGGGATTAGATCAGTCGAATCGTGTCAAGCTGAGTCATAGTCATGAACGCTTGCCGCACCACAATGTAATCCATTTCCGGTCAAATGGCAAAATGAGAAACAAGCGGATCTCTCCCGGTAATCGTTCGAGCGATCTGCGGTGTGACATGCCACAGTCGTGAAAGAGCAGTCCGGGCTGCCACTCCATCTCCACAGAGGAACCAAGCGGAGTATACGGCTCAATAAACCTGTTATAGTGCAAATTATAATTGAAATTCACAAGAAGATAAAGAACAAAAGAAAGGTATTTTAAATGGTGCTAGTTGAGCGTTCTTTCCTCATTTCCGTCGGACACCTGGCCCTGAAGATAAAGCTAGTTCTTTGACATGCGCCGAGATGCCATTACCTGTTGACCAAGCCTGCAATGTGATAGAGGTTCGTTGCGTTATGCTCCTTTTTCAAAAAAAAGAGCTGCCCTTTCTCTTGCTTCATCAACACTGGAGCTGGCCTGGACCCTGGACGCCAACCAGTGCCCGAATTTATAATTTTGGGCAAAATAATAGGTGAATTGTTTGAGCCTGCCTAGTCGGTATTCAGGCCTGAAGAGCTCATTGAGGTTATTGATAAAATTGCCATAGATCGCTGGTAATGACACTGTGGGTTTCGGAATCGTGTAGCCAAACAAATCCCGGGCAATTTCCGCAAAAAGCCAGGGTTGTATTGCAGCACCACGGCCGAGCATAAGACCGTCAGCGCCTGAGATGCGTAGACAATTTTCCGCATCCTGGATCGAGAATATTCCGCCATTAGCGACAATGGGAATTTGAAGCCATTCCTTAATTTTAGCAATACATTCCCAGCGCGGCTTTCTTGCAAAGGACTCTTTTTTGAGCCGCGCGTGGACCGAGAGCATATCAATGCCCTCGTCTTCGAGCATAGTGCAGAAGGCCATTAATTTTCTGTCATCGAGATCGATGCCAATCCTGATTTTTGCAGTCAGAGGAAGTGCAGTACGTTTTCTTGCTTCCGCAACGATGCTGCGGACATTTCCGGGCTGTTCCATCAACCTTATCCCTGCACCTATTTTGCCGACTGCGGGAGCCGGGCAACCCATGTTTAAATCAACGGCATCGGCCTTCAGTTCATGAAGGGCATCTACTGCTGGAGCAATTTCACTGGCCGTGGAAATCAAGAGCTGATAGGAAAGTGGCCTTTCGATAGCGCTCTTGATAAGGTAGGGGGATACCTGAGCGCTTTCCGTAGGTAGTCTTTTTGCAGAGAGCATTTCCGTCGATAAAAGGCCGAATCCATCAAAGCCGATAATAATCTGCCGTAAAGCGCTATGAGACAGTCCTGCCATTGGCGCCAACAGCAGGGGCGGACTAATCTGAAGATTTCGAACCTGAATTTTTGGGAAAGTGTTTTGCATTCTGATTTCGCAGGTGTTTTAGCTCATCCTCATTCAACTAGCGGACTGGCGAGTCTGGTCAATCTAGTTCAGGGAGCCGTTTTATTAACCCTGCACCCCAGATACCTTGTCTTCCGAGTTAATGATTTCCCACGATCATGATAACAAACATATAGCGTCTATCAAAATATGTTATTGTCATAGAAAAAAAACAGGCCCTGATGAATAATCAGGGCCTGTGAAGGTTTAAGCGTTCGCTTAAAGTTTTACAACATTGGCTGCTTTGGGGCCTTTGGGTGAGTCGACAACATCGAACTGCACTGACTGGCCTTCAGCCAACGACTTGAAGCCGCTGTCCTGAATGTCGCCAAAATGAACGAACACATCGCCGCCCTTTTCACGGGTGATGAATCCAAATCCCTTGGAATCATTGAACCACTTTACTGTACCTGTCTCCATAATGAGCTACCTCCTTCTAGTCTAGTGAATTGAAGCATCGGAAAAGGACAAAAAAAATGCCGCAAAGTCTATCTGTCTTTGCGGTTTCCCTACAAGAACATCCGGAACTTCTGGTTGGTATATTGACACTTTCACGCCTAAATGTCAAGACTTACTATACGACACTGCATAAAATAATAATTATTAAAGCGGTATCACCCTGTGCATGATTATAACGCTCTAACCGGCAAACCGTCAGTATATCGATCTATGATTTACCCGGTAGAAATGAAAAACATTAAGTTGACAATGATCATGAAATGAATAAAATATTCCCATACCATTAATGTTAGCGGCGGCGAATACTCCCCCAACTCCACTAATAGGACGAATGAGTTGGTTTAAGGGTCATCCCTCCTTTTCACTTCAATATTAGAGAGGAACAGCATGGACAACAAGAAACTCAATGCTGCGCTGCAACACTTCGCCCGCAACAGAAGCGCATTTCTGAACGACTTAAAAGACCTTGTTCGCATCCCGAGCATCAGCTTTCCTGGCTTCGATCACAAGCCAATCAGGCGCTGTGCCGAGGCCGTCGCTGATCACTTAAAAACCGCTGGATTGAAGGATGTCCGTTTTCTTGAAGCAGGTACTGGCAATCCCTCGGTATTCGCGCAAATGATTGACATGCCTGGCAAACCTACAATCCTGATGTATGCCCATTACGATGTTCAGCCTGTTGGTCGGGAGGATCTCTGGACAACGTCTCCGTTTGAACCTTCGGAACGTAACGGGCGGCTCTACGGTCGTGGATCTGCGGACGACAAAGGCGGAGTGGCAATGTATCTTGCAACACTGGGTTCATATTTGCAGACGAGCGGCGACTTGCCCGTCAATGTCAAGGTATTGATCGAAGGCGAGGAGGAAATCGGTTCCTCGAACCTCTACACGATACTCGAAAACAGCCGTTCCCTCTTGTCTGCCGACGCGGTGCTAATAGCTGACAGCGAGAACTTTGATAAGGGAATACCGACGCTGACGGTTTCGCTCCGGGGAATAGTAACCGTAAATGTTGAAATTAGATCACTTGAATCGAGTGTGCACTCGGGCACATGGGGCGGTCCCCTGCCCGACCCCGTGATAGCGCTCTCCCGCATGATTGCGAGTCTCGTGGACGATGCAGGCAGACCCGCTATCCCCGGACTCTCTGACGCTGTGCGAACTTTATCGCCAGCGGATAAGATTAGCCTAGATTCCCTTCCCTTCAATGAGGCTGTTTACCGAAGACAAGCAAAATTGCTCGATGCATCAAAGATTATTGGCGGAGAAGGTTCTGTTTACGAAAAGATGTGGTATCGGCCATCGATCACTGTTAATGCCATAGAGGCAAGCAGCCGTAAACAGGCTGCTAATATCATCAATGATATGGCATGGGCACGCATAGGCATCCGAATCGTACCAGACATGGACCCGGTAAGAACATTGGATTTATTGATAAGCTACCTGAGGGAGCATGCCCCGTGGGGATTGCAAGTGAGTATACAGCCTGAGTCGCCATCACAGTGGTGGAAAACCGACACGAAGGGCCCCGTGTTCGAAGCCGCGCTGGATGCTCTCGAAAAAGGATATGGGAAAAAGCCCGTGGTAGCCGGGGCAGGCGGCTCAATTCCCTTCGTCCAGAAAATTACGGAAGCTTTGGGCGGGGTACCGGCCCTGCTCTTCGGCGTTGGCGACCCCTTGTCTGCGGCACACTCAGAAAATGAAAGTCTATTGATCTCGGATTGGGAAAAAGGGTGTATCAGTATTATAAATCTGTTAGACGGCTTAAGAGAGCTGAACGGCTGACCAGGGCTTGACTCCCTGGTTCCATGAAAATACTTTTTATCCAGCTGGAAGTAAAATGATGTTAAAATAAACAAGCTCGATGGTCTGCAGAAAAGTAGCCTGCCTGCGGGAATTCGGCGCGCTTGATTCGCTTCTGGTATCCCTTACCTTACAAAAACAGTAAAGCAAGAACTCAGCCTCGTACCGAGCATGCCATGCGCTCGTATGCTCTCAATGATAACTGAATAGTTAGCGGACATCAAGCTCGTTTATGGATCGACTGCCCCGTCAAGACCATACTTTTTGTCGCATTCATAACGAATAAAATCCGGGTACGACCTAGCCCCTGATCTCACTGGTATGCTCGGGCAACCTGGTAAAACGTCATGAACTTGCTATCGGATAGAACATTCTGACGTGGCTGAGAGGACGCTCTATCATTAGTCCACGCATGCCAGTAGGATTACGATGCGAACTTAAAGAAGGAACGTCAAAAAGACATTGACCTGTATTAGCCGTCGGTGGTCCATTGATATCGTCAAACGCTGGCAGCCCTAACAGGATGCTGGTTCGTCATATCAAGATCCCGTTGACTCAAAACACTCTTTCCTAGGTGGCCACAGATGTTACCAGGATTTTGTGTCTGGAAGCATGGTTTGAAACAGCGCTGGGCAAGGTTCTCCACTTCCTCTACATGCCCGAAAACACGCTGCGTTGTGGCAGAACTTATGCGAACTGGTAAATATCCTGCATGTTGGATCGGCAATTTATTTTACTTCTACATCTTACGAGGTGATAATCTACCGCACATGCAGAGAGCATACGCTAATAAAAAAGCGTTTTCCTAAACCCCGAAGTCGGACACCGGCTCGTTGCAGAATAGATGACTTTTACATCAGCTTTTGAGCCTTTTTGACTGAAGCGGGAATCTCCCCTCTGTTCCTCTCTCATGTCATGCATGAGTGCGGCATGGCGTTAACCAGCTGATGCTAATGTAATCGATGAGCGCTGGGACGTGTGTCTGAGAGGCTACAACTGTGAGACCGATTTTTCATCGATCGTCACCGGTATCTTTTTCTCTATATCTCTTAAGGCCGCAGTCAACGCATCACGCTGCTTTCCCGTAAGGTATGTCTCTGTGAAGCTGTCACGATTCTTTTCAAAATCACCTGGTTTTGCCTTGGGATTTTGCTGTTGATAGGCAGCAGCCACTTCAGCTTCAGATACCAAGACCCCATCTCGTATCAGATGTTCCATTTTCTGCCGCAGGAGCATCTCACGCTGACTTGTTTCAAAGGCTGCAGGCGTCATATTGACGCGGTCCAGCATCCGTTCATAGACTCTCTTGTCAAACTTTCCATTGACGGAAAAAGCAGGCAATTTGATGATGGAGGCTTGGAGCTCTTCATCGCTCACCTCCAGCCCCAACCGCTCTGCTTCCGAGATCAAGAGCCGGTTCACAATCAATTCTTGCAGCGCCTGAGATTTAAGGCTCTTCGCAAAGGAATCGTTGAACTTGTCCTTTAACAGCTCTTTATAGTTGTCATATAAATTTCGGTAGGCCCTGTTCACTTCATCCGTGGTGATCACCGTATCGCCGACCTTGGCCACCCTGGCGCCTCCAACGTTGGATGGATAGATTCCGAAAAAAAGAAAGGTCACGGTGATCAGGCCGACAATGACCCACATCATCCAACCCATATGTTTTCGTATTTGCTCGAGCATTTCAATTTCCCCCTAGACACGTAATAATAAATTTATTTTCTTTACTCTGATAATTTCTTCTTCAGTAACTGGTTGACCAGATCGGGGTTCGCCTTCCCCTTGCTCGCCTTCATGACCTGTCCTACGAAAAACCCGAAAAGCTTCTCTTTCCCGGCCTTGTAATCAGCAGCTTGGCCCGGATTGGCTCTGATTACATCCGCAATTATCTGTTCGATAGCGCCCGTGTCCGAGACCTGGACTAGACCCTTCTCTTGTACTATTATGCCCGCGTCCTTGCCAGACCTATACATCTCTTCAAATACAGTTTTGGCGATCTTGATGCTGATGACGCCTTCATTGATCATCTTGATCATCCCGGCAAGTTTGTCCGGCTTGATTGGGCATGATTCAATTTCCTGACCATCTGCCTTAAGCAAACGCATAAGCTCGCCCATCATCCAATTGGATACTGCCTTGGGTTGGTTTGAAAGCTTGGCCGTTTGTTCGAAGTAATCTGCCGTGGCCCTGCTCTGGGTCAGCATTTCCGCATCGTATTCAGGGATGCTGTATTCATTCACAAACCGAGCTCGCTTGGTATCCGGGAGTTCAGGTATGGTTGCCGCTATTTTCGTAACGGTTGACTGAGGAACGACAATCGGCACAAGATCGGGTTCGGGGAAATATCGGTAGTCGTGTGCTTCTTCCTTGTTGCGCATTGAGAAGGTAACACCTTTCGCGGAGTCGAAGAGTCGCGTTTCCTGAATGACTCTGTCGCCCCCGTCGAGGAGCTGCGCCTGCCTCTTGATTTCATACTCAAGCGCCTTCTGGACGAACTTAAAGGAGTTAACGTTCTTGATTTCTGCCCTTGTGCCAAACTCCTTGCTCCCGGCAGGCCGGATCGACACATTGGCATCGCATCGAAAGTTCCCCTTCTCCATATCAGCGTCTGACACCTCGATGTAGCGCAAGATGGACCGCAGCTTCTTGAGATACTCCGAAGCCTCTTCCGCTGAACGGATGTCCGGTTCGGACACGATCTCCATGAGAGGCGTACCTGCTCTGTTCAGGTCCACGAGGCTCGAGCCGCTCTCGGTCTGATGCAGGTTTTTGCCTGCGTCCTCCTCAAGGTGGATGCGTGTGATACCGATGCGTTTAAGTTTGCCGTCGACCATAATTTCCACATGTCCATGCTCGCACACCGGAAGTTCATACTGCGATATCTGGTAACCTTTTGGCAAGTCTGGATAAAAATAATTTTTTCGGGCAAACCTGCTGTAGGAGCTGATTTTACAATTCATGGCAAGACCGGTCTTGACGATGTAGTCCAATGCCTTTTTGTTCAACACGGGCAGCACACCCGGCATGCCAATGCAGACCGGGCATGTCCGTGTGTTGGCCTCTTCCCCAAACCGCGTCTCGCATCCACAGAATATTTTAGTTTTAGTCTGGAGCTGAGCATGTACCTCAAGCCCAATGACTATTTCGTATTTCATGATGAAAATTCTCCCTACCAACCATCGACAGCCGCGAATGCGCAACAAGAACCATTAATCCTCCTTGTTTGCAAAGGCTGCTGCCATCTTAGTAACTACGTTTTCACGGTCTACAGCTTTGGCCTTCCCCGGTGCCACTCCATCGATTGCTCATATGCAAAAGCAGCACGAATAATTGATTCCTCATTAAAGTGTTTCCCGAGAAGCTGGAGCCCGATGGGCATTTTCCCCGACGTGAACCCACAGGGAATCGAAATCCCGGGTATCCCGGCGAGGTTCACGCTGATTGTAAATATATCTGACAGATACATCTGGAGGGGGTCAGACGACTTCTCTCCGATTTTAAATGCCGCTGTGGGAGCCGTGGGCGTTGCGATTACGTCGACCGTCTTGAAGGCTTCGTCGAAATCCCTCTTGATCAAAGTCCTTACCTGCTGTCCCTTTTTATAATAGGCATCATAGTACCCCGCTGAAAGCGCATAGGTACCAAGCATGATTCTCCGCTTCACTTCGGCACCGAATCCCTGGTCACGAGTCTTCATGTACATGTCCATCAGGTCCTTCGGTGCCTCGGCACGAAACCCGTATTTTACGCCATCATAGCGCGCTAAGTTTGAGCTTGCCTCGGACGTAGCGAGAATATAGTAGGTCGCCACAGCATAGTCTGTGTGGGGAAGCGAGACTTCTACCACCTTCGCACCAAGTCCTTCAAGTGTTTTTACCGCATCTCTGATCGACTTCTCAACCTCGGGATCCATTCCTTCGATGAAGTACTCCTTTGGCAAACCAATCTTCATTCCTTCGACATCTTTCCTGAGCGCCCTAGTAAAATCAGGGGCCGGGATATTTGCCGATGTTGAATCCCTGGCATCATGGCCGGAAATCACGTTCAGAAGGAGCGCAACGTCTGTTACATCCTTTGTGATCGGGCCGATTTGATCTAACGAGGATGCGAATGCCACCAGCCCATAGCGGGAGACTCTCCCGTATGTGGGTTTGAGGCCTACAACGCCGCAACATGATGCCGGCTGGCGGATCGAGCCGCCTGTGTCCGAGCCGAGCGAGCCAATGCATTCTCCCGCTGCGACCGCTGCCGCACAACCACCGCTCGATCCTCCAGGGATGCGTTCGAGATCCCAGGGATTCTTCGTGATGAAAAACCTCGAGTTTTCCGTTGAGGAACCCATGGCAAATTCATCCATGTTCGGCTTGCCACAGAGCACGTATCCTGCCCGGTTGAGCTTCTGGACAACAGTTGCATCGTACGGCGGCACGAAATTACTGAGCATCTTCGAGGCGCACGTGGTCCTTATGCCATCGGTGCACATATTGTCTTTAACCGCGATTGGGATGCCGAGAAGAGGTGACGTAGTTTCTCCAGCCTTGATGCGCTTATCCGCATCCCGGTCCTGAACGCGTGCAATTTCATCCGAAACCGTAATGTAGGCCTTAACCTTGTCGTCCACGGCCTTGATCCTGCCCAAAACCGATTCCGTGATCTCCTCCGACGTGGTTTCGCCTTTCATTAATTTGTCATGCAGTTCATGAATCGTGAGACTGTACAATTCCATCTGGATAACTCCTCATTGCCAATTCTTCCGCTCACCCCGACATTCTTCCCGCCTGGGATAGAATTCAGATGATATGCGTCTGGCATTCTCCATCATTCCAGTAACCTGTTGTTCGCGCCCACGAGGATGATCTTGGGTTTAAAGGTTTTAAGCTCCTCTTCGTTAAAATACTCGTAGCAGAAGACGATAACTTTATCCCCTATTAAGCCTTTTCTGGCGGTGGGTCCGTTCAGCACCATATCTCCGGCCCCTCGTTTGCCCGGGATCACATAGGTCTCGAACCGTTCCCCGTTATTTAAGTTAGAGACGCTCACCTGTTCATAGGGCAGAATGCTTGCGGCCTCAAGAAGAAGCGGATCGACTGTCAGGCTTCCCTCATATTCGAGATTGGAATCCGTCACCGTGGCCCGGTGGATTTTAGATCGAAGCATCAGTCTGAACATGTATTTACACCTCAAGGTACCACACATAAGATGGATAAGCCGTGTAGTCTTTTATGCAGTTCGCAATCCGAAATTATTCGATGATCTTCGGCACCTTATAGTGACCAAATGCTTTGTCCGGAGCATTCCCAATAGCCTTCTCTTGTGGAAGGCTCTCTGCTGCTACATCATCGCGCATAACATTGTTGATTTCCAGGATATGCGATGTCGGTTCAACACCCTTGGTATCCAATTCGTTCATTTTTTCGACATAGGTGAGAATGTTCGAAAGCTGGTCCGTAAGCTTTTCCTTATCCTGCTCCGACAGCTCCAGTCTTGAAAGCTTGGCCACATGTTCAACTTCTTGTCTCGTAATCTTCATTTCCTAATTTCTCCCTGCCCACATGCAGCAATCTGATGTCTACCCTCTATATTACTTCCAAATTAGCGTATTTCACTGCCAGCGTCTTCATGCCGTGTCCAGGGAAGCTTACGCTGATTTTAAGATCATCCCCCGCTCCCTCGGACCGCTGCACCGTACCGAGACCAAACTTGGCATGCCGTACCACAGCGCCCTTGTAGTAGCGTTCTCCGGAACTGGATTTTGCAGTCTGCGGCACCGGTATTTGCTTTTCTTTCGATTCATTGTGCGGAGAACCGTAAAGATCACGTTTCGACAACGCTCGTTCTCGAAATGAATAAGTTCCTGTCGTATCAGTACCCGTAAAATCCATGGCTTCACGCGGGATCTCCTGAATAAAGCGTGACATCACATTGGACTGCTGATAGCCATAAAGCCTGCGTTCCGTGGCATGGCTGAGAACAAGGCGTTCCTTGGCCCGTGTTATTCCCACATAACAGAGTCGCCGCTCTTCCTCGAGCTCTTCCTCGCTGTCCACGGACCGTGCATGAGGAAAGAGCCCTTCTTCCATGCCGGCAAGGAACACCACGGAGAATTCAAGCCCTTTCGCGTTATGCAATGTCATGAGCGTTACGGAATCCGTTCGTCCACGACCGCCTTCCGCGGCTGTCTGCTGCTCAAGGTCGGTGACGAGGC
>Ga0187778_10003042_pt1 | contig 11313 bp, 14 predicted proteins | sample 1015_Q2_SP5_20_M_FD_132418 | JGI IMG/M metagenome (GOLD analysis project Ga0187778, IMG submission 132418) | Tropical peat soil microbial communities from peatlands in Department of Meta, Colombia - 1015_Q2_SP5_20_MG | ecosystem: Environmental > Terrestrial > Soil > Wetlands > Peat | place...
ATCAATGTCGAAACGATCGAGATGTTGGCGCAGAATGTCGCGGGCGGAAACAGCGGCGGCCTTGCCAACGTGTCGATCGAGCAGGTCCTGCTATGGAATCCGGAAGTCATTATCACCATCGATCAGGATTTCGCCGCGGGCGTGCGCAATGATCCTGCCTGGACAGCGGTGAAGGCGGTGCGAGACGGCCGCGTTCATCTGTCGCCAAAAATGCCCTTTGGTTGGGTGGATTTCCCGCCTTCGGTCAATCGCCTGATCGGTTTATGGTGGCTGGCGAAAATTCTCTATCCCGAGAAATTCCCGGAAGATATGCGTAAGCTCACCCGTGATTTCTACGCGATGTTTTATCATCGCACGCCGGATGACGCGCAAATCGACCATGTCCTGGCTGGGAGAGACTAGTTGACCCGCTCCGCACTGCCTGGCCTTGCGATCGCAACCGCCGTTTTGATCGCAGGGCTGCTGCTCGCCTTCACCGTCGGACGGTACCCGGTCTCGCTTGCCGAGTTCGCCAACGTTCTAATAGCAAAAATCTCAGGTCAGAGCGCCGATGTCTCACCCGCAGTGCAAAGCGTGATTCTGCAGGTGCGTGGCCCACGCGTGCTCGCCGCGGCGCTTGTCGGCGCGGCGCTGGCGGTTGCCGGCACGGCATTCCAGGGACTGTTTCGCAATCCGCTGGTGTCGCCGGACATTCTCGGTGCTTCTTCGGGGGCGGCGCTTGGCGCCGTTATGGGAATTTTCTTCTCGCTTGGCGTCCTCGCGATTCAGGCGTTCGCTTTCGTTGGGGGTTTGCTTGCGGTTGCCGCCGTATACGTGATCGGCTCGGCGGTGCGCTCGCGCGATCCGATCCTGGTGCTCGTGCTGACGGGAGTCGTTGTTGGCGCACTGCTCGGCGCCGGCGTTGGCCTCATCAAATATCTCGCCGATCCCTACAACCAGTTGCCGGCCATGACATTCTGGCTACTTGGCAGCCTGGCGGCGGCAAACGCCTCCGACCTGTTGCCACTGTTCGGGCCGGTTGCCATCGGCACCGCAGTGCTGATCGCGCTGCGCTGGCGTATGAATGTGATGTCGCTGCCCGAGGAAGAAGCGCGATCGCTCGGCGTGGCGACCGGACCCTTGCGTGTGATCATCGTGGCCGCAGCGACCCTCACCACATCGGCCAGCGTCGCGACCGCCGGCATCATCGGTTGGGTCGGACTCGTGGTGCCGCATCTTTCACGCTCACTGGTGGGCCCTGATTTTGCGCGGCTGTTGCCGACGGCCGCGATCCTCGGCGGCGGCTACCTGCTGCTCATCGACACGATTGCGCGCACTGCGGCGGAAGTGGAAATTCCGCTCGGCATTTTGACGGCGGTTGTCGGCACGCCATTCTTCATCTGGCTGCTCGCCAGCATGCAAAGGACCTGGTCGTGAACATCGAAGGGCGTGGTCTTACCATCGGCTATCCCGACCGCACGGTCGGGAGCGGGCTCGATGTCGCGCTGGTGACCGGCGAAGTGCTGGCGCTGCTCGGCCCGAACGGCGGCGGCAAGACCACATTGCTCAAGACACTCCTGGGTTTGCTCAAACCAAAGGCCGGCGCGGTGCAGCTCGGCGGCAAGCCGCTCTCCAGCTATTCGATCCGGGAGCGTGCGCGCGTCATCGCCTACGTGCCGCAAGTCCATATAGGCACGTTTGCCTTCACGGTGGAAACAGTGGTGCTGATGGGCCGTACCGCGCATGGCACCTTGTTCAGCCGCCCGAGCGCGCGTGACCGCGCGGTGGCGCAGGCCGTGCTCGAACGGTTCGGCATCGCATCGCTTGCCGACCGTCCCTACACCATGATCTCCGGCGGCGAACGGCAGCTGGTGTTGCTGGCGCGTGCACTGGCCCAGGAACCGCAATTCATCGTGCTCGACGAACCGACAGCCAGTCTCGATTTCGGAAACCAGGGTAAAGTGATGAATGAAATTCGCGCGCTGGCGAAATCAGGCCACGGCGTGCTGTTCACCACCCACGATCCAAATCATGCGCTGCGCGCGGCCGATCGTGCCTATCTGCTGCGCGATGGAACAAGGGTCGCGGATGGGCCTGTCGCAACAGTGCTTAACCGGGAGCAGCTTGAGGCGCTCTATCATGCGACGGTGGAGCGGATCACCGATACCGGCAGTGGCGCCGTAGCGTTTCTGCCGGGTTGAAGATCAGAATTCTGCGGCTTCGATAGAGGCCAGACGGCGCTGGTGAGCGAGTTGCAGTGATTCGAGTGCGGCCGCCGCTTGCACGTGCAGGGAATCGAAATCGACCTGCATTGGGGTCTGTTGCGGCTCAACCGCTACAATCGACCGTGGGCCACTCTGTAGAGCCGCGACACAAACAACAACCGTACCAAGAGCAACAAAACGCGAAAGCATGAGCAAGCCTCTGGCTTGCCCCTCCCCCCGGGACGCACATTAAATCAAAATCGATTTAAACCGCGCGAAGCTGAGCGCAGAAACACCGGGATATCTTTTCAGCTTTCGTTAACGATGCGCATACGGCCTCAACTGGCGAGATCGCCTTCGGGCAATCGCTTTACAGCGCATGCGGTGTGCGTTCCTGCACAGACAGATGGTCGGAAATGGTCTGCCAGATTATCGGCTTCATCAAGCGCCGGCACCGCGCTGATTCGGTTCGCAATCAGGATTTCACAATATCCTGCACCGAGGCATGCGGGCGCACGGTGATGACATTGGTGACCATGACATCGCCCACATTCATTTTCGATCCCTCCTCAAGGCCGCACAGAACAGCCGGTTTGGCCGGATTTGGCATTGATCTTCGTCAACTCTCTAGGCGAGCTGAATTCGTTTGACCTGCATCAATGCAAGGCGGCCGGAAATTCACAAAATCGTTACGCAATCTCGCCTGGCATGAAAGGGGCGTGGGATATGCTCGATAAATTGCGAAGTATCTTTTACGCGGGTGTAAACTTGGTCGGACATGGCCGATCATCCCGCTTCACCTGTGGCGATTGCGATAGGAAAGAGCAATGTGGTCTGCCGCCGCAAGATGACTGTGTATTCCGGCTGACGCAAATAGCTCGCGATGGGGGGCGTCCACCGCGGCCTTATGATTATGAATATCTTTATCCCGCGGTCTGGCCGCATACAGGTGTACGCAATGAAATCCGCGGTAATTAAACGCTCGGTCCTTATCGAGGGACGTAAGACAAGTATCTCATTGGAAGACGAATTCTGGGACGGGCTGCGCGAGATCGCCGAACACGGCAGGCTTGGCCTGTCCAGACTGGTCGAACAGATCAATCAGGACCGCAATAACATCAATCTGTCGTCGGCTATCCGCGTGTTTGTCTTCAGGCATTTCTGGACGTTGAGCAAAAAGGCACCTGGGCTCGAAGCGACAGACCTGACGGCGGAAGCCCAAGATGGTCGGCACGTGGACGGCCCCTGATACGTAGTTTCCCGTACCGGATCGTCCATTTGATGCGAATCAATGCCAGTTGTGCCGCAAGCCTCTTTTATACGCCGAGAGAGGAAACAGGCTATGAGCGAATATCCCCCGCATCCCGACTTTGAAAGCCTTCAGTCGGTCATTTCATCACTTACGCAATGGGCAAAGCGTTGCCGAGATAGCTTGGGCTCTGAGGGACTTGAATATTGCGGCCCCGACGAGGCCGCCAGAATTGCGCGAGATCTGAAGCTTCAACCCAAGGAACTGGCCATGCTTGCAAAGAAAGGGCCGCGCGCTGCAGATCTCATGCTCAAAATGCTTGAGGCACTTGAGATCGATGCCAGCGAACTTGAACATGATGACCCGGCTACCATGCGCGATCTCCAGCGCCTGTGCGCCATGTGCACTGACAAACGCCAGTGCCAATACGACCTGACCAATGGCATAGCTGCCACTAGTTTCCGTGACTATTGCCCGAATGCGTATACGCTCGATGCGTTGCTGGAAACCAAGAAGTGAGGGCTAGCATCGGGGGAAATTATCGCCTTTGACCGCGTTGGCTATAGCCGTGCTCGGCGGCCTGTGACTGGAAAAAGGTCAAATTGCTGGATCGACGACAATTCGTCGTCGATTGCGTCCAGGCTCTTAAGGACCGTCCTCAAGTAGACGTGCAGGATGAAGAATCACCCTGATCTGAAAAAACTTCCGTGTCATCCCAATCCTGACCCTGGCTACAAATTGGCTTGTTGATCGGACTGGCGACGCCGTTGTCGCATGCCCGATTTTGGCAATCCCAATGCGCTGAGAAATGTCTGCTTTCGGGGGTAAAGCGGACATACGATTTTGCGCTGCACATGTCCGCTTTTGACCCAAAGCGGACATCGAGGACGATCGAGCGCTCGGGCTAGCAAGGGGCGCTATCGATATATCCTTGACCCCGCACATCCGACGGACAGGAGGACCTTATTTTTTCACGTTAGACTTACTTGGCGGCGAACCCTCGTGGCAGGTGTTGCACGGCTTGCCTTTTGCTAACTGAGGCGTTGCCTGCGCACCGGACATCGTCAGTGAATTCATTGCGAGCGTTAGAAAAAATACGATTAGAGTGCCAATAACCGTAGTCACAATCCCGGTTTTGATCGCAGGTCGCATGTCACCCTCCCGTTTGTCTACTCGTGACAGAAACTATTAGAGCATATAGGCTTTCGCGGAAAGACAGAACGCGTGAACCCGACATCACGCGGTTTTTACAAATACTCATTGCGACTTCAATTTAGGCTTGTTCTACGCGCACTATGAGCCGCACTCGAAAGCCAGCCGCGGTCAAGCGCTCGATTGCTTTCGTTATGGTTGCTGAAGTAGGGGCGGAGCCATGCAACGACGACTACCAAATGCCTTCTACAACCCGATCACGCTTGTCGGACTCGTCATAGCGGTTTTCAACACCGCCTTCATCGTTTTTCTGCTGGTCGTGGAAGCGTTCTCCTCGCGTGCTTACCCGTATGCCGACATCGTCATCTGGATGATTTTGCCCGCGCTCATCTTCCTGGGCGTCGTGCTTATCGTGGTCGGGATCAGGCGTGAGCGGCGCAAGCAGCGCGAAGGCCAGGCGGCCGATCGTCGCCTTCCCGTTATCGATTTCAACAATCCCACGCACCGCACGACTATGGTCGTGCTGGCCTCCGGGTTCCTCCTGCTCTCCTTGCTTTACGCGTTTGCCGGATACAAGGCCGTCGAGTTCGCAGAGTCGACTACGTTCTGCGGGACGATGTGTCACCGCAGCATGGGACCCGAGTTTCGGGCGCACTCGTCTTCAGCTCACGCGGAGGTAGCGTGCGCGGACTGCCACGTCGGGCCGGGCGCCAAGTACTTCATTCTCACTAAGCTTAGGGGAACGCGCGAGCTTATCAACGAGGTTCTCGACCGCTACCACAAACCGATCCCCACTCCGATCGCGAACCTGCGGCCCTCCGAGGCCGTCTGCGAGAACTGCCACGGTCCGAAGCTCCAGATCAACCAGCGCCTCGAAAGCCGGACATACTATCTGTCCGACGAAAAGAACACGCGCAAGACGATCAACCTGCTGCTTCGAATGGGGGCCATCGATCCGGCGGCGAAGCGCCCTTCGAAGATTCACTGGCACTCGAGCACCACGCAGGAGATCGAGTACGCCGCATCGGACGAGAAGCGCGCTGTCATTCCCTGGATCCGGGTCAAGCGGCTTGACGGGAAGGAGCGTGTATATCGCGCGGCCGGTTCGGAGATGACCGACGCCCAGGCGGCTGCCTCAGGGCTGCGGCGGATGGACTGCATCGACTGCCATAACCGCGCCGGCCATCCTTTCAATCCGTCGGGTGTCATCGTGAACTCGCTGATGACACTGAAGCTCGTCGATCCCGATCTGCCGGGAATCAAGCAAGCGGCGGTCCAGGCGCTCGACGCCGAATACCAGTCCCGGGAGGACGGGGTGAAGGGCATCGCATCGTCGATCAAGGACTTCTACAAGACCAACCCCGCCGTCTCGTCTGGGAAGGACACTTCAATTAACGCGGCGATCGAAGCCCTCCAGCGCCTCTACGCGAGAAACTACGACCCGAATATGAAGGTTAGCTGGAGGAATTTTCCGGACAACCGCGGCCACCGATCCTCGGCCGGATGCTTCCGCTGCCACGACGATAAGCACCGGAGCGCCGACGGCGCGGTGCTGTCACGCGACTGCGGACTCTGTCACCTCCTGATCGAACGCGTCGGCGATGCGGGTGCGAAGGCCGACCCGGTCACGTTCGATGTCATGAAATACCCCCATCCGGTGAACATCGGCGACGCGTGGAAGGACTCGCAATGCCACGACTGCCACGGTTGAGGGGAGACTCTACGCCGCGCATCGACCAACTCGCAGAATCACGTCCAAGGATATCCTGAAGCATGGCCACGGGCACATTGCTGCATGCGCCGCTGCTTCATTCGGGCCGGCATCTAGGCGAGCCGCATTTCGACGGCCAGACCCTTGGCCTCACCGTGCCCGCGGTTAGACTTACCTGGAGCTGAACCAGAGCATATAGGCTTCGTGGAACCCGCCGTTGAAGATGAACACCAGCAAAATCAGTGAAACAAGGATAAGGCTAAAGCCCAGAATCGTGGAGCTAATGGTCATCGGCCGCGACGGGGCCTGCACCAGGTAATCCTTCAGTTCTCCGGCCTCGACCAGGCGATCGTATTCGGCGCCGAATTCGCGCTTGAACTCTTCCACGGGCATCGAACCGGTAAAGATGACGATGTCGAGTGGGAATTTATCCGGGCGCCAGTGATTGACGAAATAGTGGATGGTGAAGAGATAGACGGCGGCGAGGATGCATTCATGGCCATGGGCGAGAGTGGCCGGTCCAATGAGAAAGCCCGGCAAGAATGCCATGGTGAGATCCTTGAACCAGAGCATGAAGCCGGTGACGGCAAGCAGGGAAACGCCCCAGAACACGCCCCAATAGTCGAACTTTTGCTGGTAGTTCCAGTGGTCGAAGAGGGGGCGCGGCCCCAGGCCGGCAAACCATTTGCCCATGGCGACAAGGTCGTGAAGGTCTTGAAGCGTCGGCAGCATTGAATACGGCCCGAACAGCCTCACGGTCTTCCAATAGCGAGCAAGGTAGACCGCGAGATAGATGACGTGTCCGGCAAAGATCGCCAGCATGACAATGGCGGCGACGCGGTGGACGATCGGCCGGATTTCCGAGCCTCCAAGCGCGGCATCAAGCAGCGGTGCCCAGGCGCTGTGCGGATAGAGCAGCGGGATGCCGGTCGCCACCAGCACGATCACGGAAATCGCGAAGACGAGATGCGTCAGCCGCCAGCCGGGTGTCCAGCGCTCGACTTGCTTCATCTCCAGCACCGGCAGCGCCGTCGCGCGCACATGCGGGCGCGGGCGCTTCAGCAGCCGGTCGCGGAGCTCGGCGTAGAGCCATAGCGCAGAATGGAACCAGACGGCCGCAAGCGTGAGCAAAACCAGCCAGAACATGAATTTGGCGGTCACATACATGTAAGGATAACGGGCGAAGTCATGAGTCATGGCGTGCGCATTGAACGAGACAAAGCCGGCTGTTGCCTGTGCGTGACAGGTGCGGCAGGTGGCCAGCCGATTGGCCGGCGCCACGCTGGAGCTTGGATCGCTTGCCGGCAGAATCGCATGGCCGCGGTGACAATCGGCGCACATGGCGACGTTTACATAACCGAGCGCAAACATCTGTCCGTGATAGGTCTCTTCATAACTCGCTGCCGCGTCGGTATGGCACGCGCTACAGGCCTTGGTGATGGCAAGACGTGTGGTCAAGCCCGACGCCGGGCCAATCGCGTGCGCTGTATGACAATCAGTACAGACCGCGGCATAGACGTTGCTTCCACTCGTCACTTGCTTTCCGTGGGGAGAGCTCTGGTAGTCCCTGAGTTCCTTGGTGTGGCAGGTGCCGCAGATTTTGGACGCTTCTTGGCGCCATGCAGCCGCAGGCGTTGCCGGATTTGTGTGCGGAATCGCGGTAATGCCGGTGTGGCAATCAGTGCACTGGAATTTGCCGTGCAAGCTGTTGGCAAAGTGGTCCCCAGCCACGAACAATGACTGTGTTTGACCGTCGGCGAGCTTTTTCGAAAAGTCGGCCTGGCCATGGCAGCTCAGGCAGGTCTTGTTGCTAAGATCGGCGCTTTGCGCGTGCACAACCCCAATGCCGCCGACGAGGATTAGCGCGGCAACCACTACCTGCAATAAGCCCTTCGTCATTGCGCGAGCCCAGCCGATCAGACGCGTCAATGATGTTTGGCGTTTCTATCCGCGTCGTCAACCTCAGAATTCGGCTTGCGTGAGATGTGGTAGGACATAACGCCCGTGATAAAGTTTCGGCTTTCAATGCCGATGAAACCGACGCCGTTGAGAAGTTCGTCCAACTCACGTGGCGTATAGAAGTACCGTATCGCATTTGCGAAGTAACCAATGCATTTCATGCTTTCGGCGGAACTCCCGAAAAGCTTTGCGGTAAACCAAACAGAGAAACGCAAATAGGTTAGGTATGGCACTTCGACGACCCGCGATGCCGGGCGAAGCATATCGTTATGGCAGAAGACGCCACCCGGCTTGAGAACACGATAGACTTCCTTGAATGCCCTGATAATTTCGAGATGGCGCGAAGCGAATTGCAGCGTCACCGCATCAAACGAATTGTCGGCAAACGGTAGCGCATGGGCGTCGCACACGTGTGCATGGATCGCCAGATTGCGCTCGCGAGCGCGGCGCTGACCTTCGGCTGTCATGTCTGTGCTGCCGTCCACGGCATGGATTTCCAGCGTTGGGTCAAGCGCAAAAAGTCTCAGCGGGATGTCGTGCGTCCCCGAACAAACGTCGAGCACGCTCGCTCCCGGCGGTAAATATTTATGGATAGCGGCCGCGAACTTCGCGCTCCATCGTGAACAACTTCCGAGCGACGCGACCGCATTGCCTTCGTCATAATAGCTCGGAACGTCCCGAAAGACCTCCGGTATTAAGGTCCGCCAAGTCTCTCCAAACAGATTCGAACGAACGTCTTCCTTTCTGAGTAGATCTTCTGAGATGCTCATCCGGGCTCTCTTTTTTAAAGCGACAGACGACATATACATCATACATCAGACGGCAAATGAGGACAGTCCTGAAGTACGCTGCGGTGCGAAAACTCCATTGGCATACTGCGCAAATTTCACTGGATTTAAGCTGCTTGGCAGAGGACAATAATTTTTGATTGTCGGCCGGGCGACTTCGGCCAAGGGCAGCCGCAAGGTGGGGTGAGAAAGCTCGTTGCGAGGCCCTAACCAGGGCAACTTGCTGTGTAAGTGCGCGCGAGAGGGAAAAGAGAGGAAACTTGTATGAAGAACGCAAAAGTGAATTTGACTCGGACCATCATAATTAACGGATCAGTCGCGCTTTTGATCGCAGGCGCGTTGTCCGTGACTGTCTCCAGGCCAGCCAATGCCACACCGCAATTTGCCACGCAAACCGGCAAACCCTGCGGGCAATGCCACGAAAATCAAGCAGGCGGTGGCAAGCTCAAGCCGTTCGGCGAAAAATTCAAGAAGAATGGCAATAAGCTGTAGCCACGAACACATGGACAGTGCGGTCGTTTTGAATTGAATGAAGCCGCACCACGGTTTGCGGGTCAAACATGAGAGCGCGCGGCACATCGTGCCGCGTGTTCGTTTGTTGGACGCTCTTCAATGTCCGACGGTGCGAATTTTTTGCTTCGATGTTGTAGGAAGCGGTCCCTTGGGGCGCATGATGTCGTCAATTAGCCGCTCTCGTGGGGTCGCGCTTTATTATGCGACGCGCGATGGGCAGTCGCGAAGCATTGCCGAGCACATTTTCTCCCGTCTGGCAAAGAGCGAAGCGCTTGCCCCGCCGCAGCGCCTCACGATGACTCCACCGGAGTCGGCGGATTTAGCTGCGGCCTCGGTAATCGTGCTTGTCGCCGCCGTGCGCTATGGCAAGCACTTGCCGGAGGCAGACCGTTTTCTTTCAGCCTACCGATCGCTGGCTTCACCACCGCTGCTGGCGTTGGCGTCAGTCAACCTCACCGCCCGCAAACCCGCCAAAACGACGGCGGCTGGCAATGCTTATCTGCGCAAGCTCATAGCGCACCACCGCCTCGCCCCCTTTGCGGCTGTCGCCTTTGCCGGGCGGCTCGACTATCGGCGTTACAATTGGCTGGATCGGCTGATTATCCGCTTCATCATGCTGTTAACGCGGGGACCGACCGATCCAGAGAGCAACATCGAATATACGTCCTGGCCGGCGGTCGACGAATTCGCCGCCCGCATCGCCGAGCGGTTGCAGCCATGAATAATCGTTGATTAAGCCCGCATTAATCACAAGCCGCCGCGCGCGCGTTCCTGCACGGCTAATGGCGCAGTCGAGAACCACATCTGATACAGACTCACAAGGAACATGAAGGCGAAACACCCCGCGAGCACCATGCCGGCCAATATTTCCACATAGACGAACGGATGGAACACTTTGATGAGGTACCAGGAACTCACATCCACCATGACGGCGGCGAATGGCAGGGCGACAACACTGCATTTGAACCACACCGGCCGTACATAGGCATGGCTGAACATCGAGCCAACCAGGAAGAAGATGAAGGTCAGTCCGAACAAATGAATATGCGACACGCGCACCAGCGTGGCGATAGCGGCGCCGGTATCCTTCTCCGTCATCTTCTTCAGATTATCGTAACCACTAAGGTTTGGCAGGTGGGGATTGCTGCCGTCGTGGCAGGCCAGGCAGCGCTTCTCGATAACGGGAGCAACCGTCTTGTCGTAGTCCGGTCGCGGGCCGCCTTCAGCCGCCCACGCCATCACGGTGCCGCGCTCGTCGGCCGGTAACATGCCCGCCATCGGACCGCGCAGCGCCGATTCCAGCCGCGAGCCTTTGCCGCTGCCTGAATAAGCGACGATCAGATCCGCCGGCGTAAGCATCATCGGATTGCCGCCTGCTTTTCCGGCATAGGTAAAATACACATTGAGCAACGCGAACAAGTAACCCAAGCCGAGGACCAGAAGCGCGGCCGTGTACACAACGCGCTGGCTGTACGGTAGCTCCGAATAGTGCAGGAAGTGCCGGTGCAGGGGCTCACTCATTGTCGGTCTCATTGGTTACGGCTCAAACTTTATTATTTGGGAGGCAGTGGTACGTACAGCACGGCGCGCGCTTTTTGCCGCGCATAGTAGGCCGAGAGATTTTCGATATCGTCATCGCTCAAGCCGTCGGACATGGCGGCCATTTCGGTGCTCTTGCGCGTGCGAGCTCGGTAGTCGTGCAGCACTTTCTGCAGATAGTCGGTGCGCTGGCCGGCCAGCATCGGCAGGCGCGGATCG
>Ga0187778_10003043_pt1 | contig 11312 bp, 8 predicted proteins | sample 1015_Q2_SP5_20_M_FD_132418 | JGI IMG/M metagenome (GOLD analysis project Ga0187778, IMG submission 132418) | Tropical peat soil microbial communities from peatlands in Department of Meta, Colombia - 1015_Q2_SP5_20_MG | ecosystem: Environmental > Terrestrial > Soil > Wetlands > Peat | place...
AGCGCAGCGTAGGTCCGTAGCATCGAACCGCCGGGACCGATGAGCAGGTTGATGAACTTGTTCATCTGCATAAGCTGCAGCATTCTCCATTCATCGTCATTGGCTTGATCTGCGCCCTCGAATTTCTGCAGTGAGTTCAAGAAGGCATTGCTCGCCGCATCCTGATCGGCCATGGCGTTGGCCAGTGTTCTTAAGGCGCGTTCGAGTGGCGTGTTGGCTGAAAACGACGCGTAATGGATGTTGCCTAATTCGGCGAACTCTTTGTAGTTGGGGTCTGGTGGATCGGCCGCTAATCCTTCATATTCCCCGACGAGATCGGCGCAGTAGGCGAGCGCGGTCTCAAACCAACCCGACAACGCGCCTTCCAGCTTCGCGTCCTCGCCCATATCCTTGAATTGCGAGCACGCCCCCTTTGAGACCACAACTGGCCCGATCGAAATGTCGGACAAAGCGGACGCGTATTCGCTGGCGCTCGTCTTTGTAGGACTCAGATCGATCGGCGGCAAGGTCGCTGGCTCCTGTACGATAAAGCCAATTTGGTAAGAGTCGCCCAAAACCATGTCGCCGCCACCCGGGTCCCAGACCCCAGTCTGGCACGCGTCCATTACAATCCGGTACTTGCCGGCCCCGGTGTTCCCGGCCGGTTTTGTGATCGCTACAACCTCGTCCACGAACGAGCCATCGGAAAGGCCAATGACAGTGTTCGGCGTTCCGTTAATATCGTTGAGTTGCGTCTTGCCAGGAATCAGAGGCGTTCCGTCGTCCGGGATGACGTAAAAGTCCGCCGCTGGAAAAACTTGAATCAGAGGTTTCACATTCTTGCCGGTGGTGAGCATGGAGTAGCAGGCGAACACGAACGGAATGGCACCGTCAACGGCCACCGTCTGCCCCGGCCCGAAGACATACGAACCCGTCCCGTCCGCTATGTTGGATAGTTGCATGAAACCGCCCTGCGATCCTTGCACCGTCTGGCCCTGAGCACGCGAAACATCGATCAGGAAAGCGAACGCAATTACCGAACAGAAAATGACAAAACGGCGCGATTTCGCGACACCTCGGTGCATTACTGATAGAGCAGAAATGCGGGTCGAATGAGACTGGAGGTACGGTCCGTGCACGAGGTCCTCCCTGCGGGGAGCCGTATGCCTATCACCTTTCCGTACATAGCGCATCATCTAAATGAGTGAGATTTCAGGGGAGAAGAGATAGAATCGGCCGTCCACAAGAATCCAGAGTGGAGCTTTCCGTAGTCTTCCGGTGCCGAGGTTTCAGGCTATGGCATCACGGGACGATTTCCTCCGGGTTATAGGCATGATTTACGAGGCTACTCTCCAGCCGGATGGCTGGCCGGCGGCACTCTCGCAAGCAGGGAAGCTGCTGAACAGCAAGTGGCTGGTTATGGCGGCAGCGCGAATTACCGGCGAAATTGATCTCGTGACGCAGGATCAAGATGGGAGCCAAGACCATCTCGATCTCTTTCGGCGGAAATACATCAACCCGGACACAAACCCTGCCGTTCCGGTTCTGCTGGCGAGACGCCCCGGCTTCGTTGTTCTACGCGAAGAGAACGTGAGCGACGCCGATTGGCATCACTGTGGACTCTATCAGGAGATTTATCGCCCCGTGGGCATCTATCATGGGCTGGGCGCTTATGTCCTAAAAACGGACACGCACAGTATCTTGCTCGGAGTGAATCGTGCGAAGCGCTGCGGAGCTTTCACTCAGCGCGACCTTGTCCTGGTGCGGGGAATGCTGCCTCATCTTCAGCAAGCGATGCGCACCTTTCTGCGCCTGGCGGATCTCCAATCGCACAAGACCGCATACGAGGAGTTGTGGAACAAATTGACGCACGGCGTCATTCTCCTGGACGAACTCGGAAAAGTGTTGTGGGCTAACCGGATGGCTACCGACCTCATCAAGCGGGGCGACGGATTCTCGCTGCGGAGCGGGTCGCTTTGTGCCGCAAATCCGCAGGACAACAATAAATTGAGCCAATGTGTTAGGGCCGCGCTCGCGGCCCGCGCCGGAAAAGGTTCCAGGGTCAGCGGTGTCTTTAGCGTATCGCGGCCGTCTCAGGCTCGCTCCTTCGCAGTCTCGATCAGCCCGCTGTGCAAGGGAATCCCATTTGTCCACGCGCCAGCGGCTATAGTGTTCGTGGACGATCCCGAAAGCAAATGTGAGGCAACACCCGACGTGTTGCGGGCCCTCTACGGCCTGACCGTGCGTGAGGCAACTCTTGCCGCATTGCTGCTCCAGGGTTTCGATCTGCGCGAGTCCGCCGAGCAACTGGCAGTCAGCATGAATACGGTGCCCACCTACCTGCGGCTTATCTTTGAGAAGACGGGCACGCACCGCCAAGCCGAGCTCGTCCGACATCTGCAGCGCGGACCGGCCGGGCTCCTCTCGAATTAAGAAAGCTCGTGCCCCGGCGGCTCGTTCGCTGCGGCCACAAGAGGCGCGGTCCTCCTCATAATTCATTTTCTTCGACCAATACAAACAGCAATGCATACCAGTTGAGGAATGCATCCAAAAAACAGATAATCTGTCCGCAAAATCGACCGTCTTTCTGAACGATCCGAAATCAAACTGGGAGCTTTGAATGGCCAACGAAAAAGTGATGGATGTGGACCGCCTGACCGCCATCGACGTGCACACGCACGTCGAGCACGAAGGCGAAGAGACCGCGACGGATGAAGCAGCAAGGAAGTATTTCGGCGAGGGCGCGCCGCGCGGCCGACAGGGCATGGCGGACTACTACCGCGCTCGGAACATCGCCTGCGTGATTTTCACGGTGGATGAGCGCCTTTCCGGCCGGCCGCAGGTATCCAACGATTCGGTCCTCGATTTCGCCGCGCAGAACGCGGACATCATGATCCCATTTATCAGCATCGACCCGACGCGCGGACCGGGCGCGATCAGCGAAGCCAAGCGGCTGCTCGCCACGGGGCAGGTCCGCGGCTTCAAGCTGCATCCGCCGATCCAGCAATTTTTCCCGAACGACCCGACAATCTATCCGTTCTATCGCGTGATCGAAGAAGCCGGCGTGCCGGTCGTGTTTCATACCGGGCACAGCGGAATCGGAACCGGTACGCCGGGCGGCGGCGGCATCCGCCTCAAGTTCGGGAATCCGATGTACATCGACGACGTCGCCGTCGATTTCCCCGACCTCAAAATCATCATGGCGCACCCGTCGTTCCCATGGCAGGACGAAGCGATCTCGATCTGCCTGCACAAACGCAATGTGTTCATCGACCTTTCCGGCTGGTCGCCGAAATATTTCGCGCCAAATCTGGTTCAGTACGGAAATTCGCTGCTCAAGAATAAATTACTCTTCGGTTCGGATTATCCGCTGATCACACCGGACCGCTGGCTGGCCGATTTCGAAAAGGCTGCGTTCAAGGACGAAGTGCGTCCGCTGATTCTGAAGCAAAATGCGATGAAGTTGTTCGGGCTGAAGTCGAAGGCCGCCGCAAGCTAAAATTCCGGACGGCGTCGCGGCCGTTTCGAGTTGTCGAAGCGGCCGCGCTCCCAATCCCCCAGGCTCGACTAACCGTCGACCTGGGGGCCCCTTTCACCACTCCCTACGGAAGAGCAAACGTGTAAATTGCGTTGTGTCCCGTCACAAGTGGGGTGTCGGTCTGCCGTGAAAGCGTCGGCTCCGCGAGATTGTCTCCCGTAATCACCGATACGTATTGCTTGCCGTTGACCGCGTACGTGATCGTGCTCACCGAAATTGGCCCGCCGAGAATCGATTCCCACAGTTTCTTGCCCGTGACGGCATCGAAAGCGCGGAATCTGCGGTTGATGTCTCCGTGGAAGATCAAGCCGCCCGCAGTTGCGAGCAACGAGCCCGTGCTGGGCGCGCGCTGCAAATCGAATTTCATCATCTCGCCGGTCGAGAGATTGATTTTGGCTAGGCCCCCGATCGCGTTGATGTCCGAACCTTCCCGCAGGATGCCGCGCCGCCTGCCGCTCGTAGTTGTTGCCGTCATGTCGAGGCAATTATCGACGTAGCCGGTGTACAGCGAATTCGTTTCGGGAGAGTACGCCGTGGGCCAGTAGCTGCGGCCGTTCCAGTAGCAAATTACGTGATGATCGCCCGGCTTTTTCATCACCACGTCCCAATTGATGGTGGCCTTTCCGGTTTGCCCGTCGACGTTGGAAATCGCCAGGTTCGGTGCGTCCACCGGCACCGGCTCGGCCCAGAGGAATGTCCCGTCCTTGCGATCGAGCACGAACATGATCCCGCTCTCGCCGACCATCGCCGCCACATCGTGTTTCGAGCCGCGCGGAACTTCCGTGTTGTACCACTTCACGGATTTTGGATCGGGATTGAACGTCGTGGTCACGAGCGTGCGCTCGTGCGTGTGATCGGTGTCCCAATCGTCTGCGGGCAGGTGCTGGTAGTACCACTTGAGCTTGCCCGTCTCAGGGTCGAGCGCAAGCGTGCAATTGCTATAGAGATCAGCGGGAGCAGTGCGGGAAACTCCATCCGGATCGCCGCCGTGCCGCGCGAGCCTCTCGTATGGCGACGGATTCGCGACGCCCCAATAGATCGTCTTGCGGACCGGATCGTAGTTTCCAGGAAGCCCCCACGTTGAGGCGGTGAAGTTCGTGTTGTCCGCGCCGTTCCAGGACGCATATCCCGGGTCGCCCGGAGCAGCGACGTTCATGAATCGCCAGAGCATTTTCCCGCTCTCGGCGTCATCCGCCTCGATGAAGCAACTGTCGCGCCCCCGGCCGCACGTTCCGCCCGAGATCACTTTGCCGTCCACGACGATCGCGCCGGACGTATTTTGCGTATCGGTCTTGTACGTTGCCCAGCGCTCTTTGCCGTTCTTCGCGTCGATGGCTACCACGTAGCCATCCGGGGCAGTGAAGTAGACCATGTCGTCGTAGATGGCGATCGCCTTGGTGCGCTCCTGACCGCCGAGCCGCGGGTCCTTGTAGGGCCGCTTGTATTCCCAGATGATGTCTCCGTTGGTCGCGTCGATGGCCTGGACTCCGGCTCCGGGAACGATCGTGTACATCACACCGTCGTGCACGATTGGGATCGTTTCCGTGATTCCGGCGGGCAATCCTCGCACCCAGGCGACGCGCAACTCCCCGACATTCTTCTTGTTGATTTGCTTGAGCGGGCTGTAGCGCTGAGCATCATACGTGCGGCTGAACTGCAGCCAGTCGTCCGGGCTGGGGTTGAGCAGCATCTCGTTGGTCACGGGCTTGTAGTTTTTCACTTCGCCGTGCGCGACCGGGGAAGCGAACATTCCCGGAGCAGGCGGTTGCTGTTCTTGCTGCGCCTGGGCGGGCGCGCCTGGCCGCGCTGCAGGCGGAGGTGTTTCGTTGTCAACCTGCGCGCGCGCCGCCGGCGCAAGCGCCGCAGCAAAAAAGCCAAGCAGACATGAGCATGCCAAAAATTGAGCCTTATTCATCCAGCCCCCCAATGAAATTCGAAATGGATCTGCGTACCTAGTGTGACGCGCAGCGATTCCGGCGCGTTTCTTTTCGACTGATCCCCCGAGCTCGACTGATCTCCCGGGCTCGACTGACCGTCGACCCGGGAGCCCTTTTTTGCGGGGACTCGGGGGCCCCGTCTGGGCGCGCGCGGTTATATCGCAACTGCGCGCCGTCACGCAACGCAGTTCGTCGGCCGTGTTCGAGCGGAAGGAACGCGAATTCAACATTTCGCCACACCGAGGGTTTTTGGCGATTAGCCCTGTGGCCGGCCTTTAGCTTCAGTGAGTTGCATCGTGTCCTACCTGCCGATTTTGGCGATTAGACTCGCCATTCTGAGCAGTTGTGGCGGCGTGCTTCGAAGCCTCCCGTGATGAAGTTGCGGGTCGATTCGATTGGTGGATGATATGCGTCACTGGCGGGGCCAGGCGGCCGTCGGCATCGAGGCGCGCGAGGAGCTCGATGGCGCGAATGACGGAGTTGGCGGTGACCTCGACGGTCATCGCTTGTTCCACGATCGGTGATAGCGCGAGGCGGATGGTCTGCGCGCGACGGTAGAAGAGTCCCGTGGCGTGAGCGTGACGATAGATCGAGGAATGGTCGGCGATTCCGTAGTTCGCGGCGATCTGGTCGGGACTCTGCCAGCTCAAGAAATCCTGCTCGATGGCGTCGCGGTCGCGATGGCGGCAGACGCTGCACTTGCGGCGGTGCCGCGCAAGCGCGGAGCGGCGCTTGGGCCGCGCTGTGGTGAGCCGCGGAGCTCTCTTGCGGTCCGATCGATCGGAGAGCGTGGATTCTTGGCCGCTCTTTGAGAGCCATTCAACGGCTCTGTCGATTGCAGTACGTTTTCTCATATTGGTCTTTTCTCCCAGGCTCGACTGACCGTCGACCTGGGAGCCCTGTTATGCGTCGACCTAGGAGCCCTTTCCGGCGCGGCACGCGCTTTCGCGCAGTGCGCGCCTCTTTTCTCCCAAGTTCGACCGATCTCCCGGGCTCGACTAACCGTCGACCCGGGAGCCCTGTTATGCGTCGACCTAGGAGCCCTTTCCGGCGCGGCACGCGCTTTCGCGCTCTGCGCGCCTCCTTTCTCAGGGCCTAAATGCCGCCCCGATTCACGCTAGCAGATAAGAGAACTGGGAATGTCAGGCGAGTTCTGTGGACTTTAGCGTGAGGGGGAAAGCATTGGGACGCACCCTCACACTGCGAGGGTGGGGCACCCGCCGGCGTGGTTTGGAGTTTTGTGTCGCGGGATGAGCGTTGGCGCTCGGTCGCCGCTTAATGCCCGGAAAGGCAAAGAAAGCGCGGGCCACCCGCCGAGCCTTCGTGCAATCTCGTCGCCGTCACACGACGCGGAGGACGATCTTGCCGCGGGTGTGCTTGGTGGCGTTCAATTCCTGCGCGGCGCGGGCGTCGGCGAGCGGAAAGAGTTTTTCGAGGGTGATCTTGAGCTTGCCGGAATCGACGAGCTTGGCAATTTCGCCCAGTTGCTCGATATTCGGCTGAACGAAAACGTGCGCTGTGCGCACGCCGTGCGCCGCGGCTTTCTCAGCCGAGGGCGGCATCAGAATCGAGACGTAGATTCCGCCTTTCTTGATCACGCCGTAGGAGCGGTCCGCGGTTTCGCCCGTGATGCAGTCGAGAACGACGTCCACGTCGTGCACGACCGTTTCGAATTTTGTGGTGTTGTAGTCGATCGTCTGATCCGCTCCAAGCGAGCGCAAATAGTCGTGATTGCGCGCCGAGGCTGTGGCGATCACGCGCGCGCCTTTCAGCTTCGCGAACTGCACCGCAAAGCTGCCGACGCCTCCGGCCGCGCCGTGGATCAGCACCGTCTGCCCGGCCGAGAGCTTTCCCGCATCGAACAGCGCCTGCCAAGCGGTCAGCGCCGCGAGGGGAATCGCCGCGGCATGCACGTGGTCGATCGATTTCGGCTTCAGCGCGACTTCGGATTCCTTTACCGCGACGTATTCTGCGTAGGAACCGTTGCGACCGAGATCCGGCCGGCTATAGACCTCGTCGCCCACCTTCAGCCGCGATACGCCGGGCCCCGCGGCCTCGACGACACCGGAAACGTCCCATCCGGGAATCATCGGCAGCGGATACTTGATGCGCTCCTTGAAAAATCCGGCACGCACGGCGCCGTCGACCGGATTCACGCCCGCCGCGTGCACGCGGATCAAGACTTCGCCCGGCCCTGGCTCGGGCCGCGGTGCGTCTTCATAACGCAACGCATCCGGGCCGCCGTATTCGTGGACTCGTACCGCCTTCATGGTCGCCATTCGCTATTCTCCGGTTTGAAGGGTGAGCTTTAGACCTTCGACAAGCATTGGATGATACTCACGCGCTCGGGTTTCCCAAAACGCTTCCTTTCGTGCCGGACGCGGGGCCAGCGCTGAAAAACGGAATGTATTGAACCGATGCGGCCCATCGTGCTACTTTCCGCGCAATGAGGGGGAATCCGGTGTGTGTCCGGGCGAACTTCCATCGAAGGCTGTGGAGTCTTCATCCGAGCAGCCCGGAAGTGACGCCGGCGCGATAGGGAGGTGTATCCATGTTTGAGGCCCAAAAACAGGAAAAATCAGGCAGTGCAGGCATGTGGATTGGGATCGCCGTCATTTTGGTGATAGCGGTCGCCCTCGGGTGGTACGTGATGGGCCCGAAAAGCGGGTCGAAGACGCAAACGGGTGCGCCTGCGGCGGCCGCCCCGACGTCTGCTGCGGGAGCCGATCCGGTTCACGATCTGAGAATCATCAGCGTGAAGATGGACAAGGATCCCACGGGCACGGTTGCCGTCTGGGCCATCGATCTGCGCAACATGTCGCACACGTATTCGTACAAGGACATCGCATACCAAACGACGTATCTCGGCGCCGATAACAGCGTCATCACTCAGAATACGGGCAAGATCAATCTGAGCCTCGATCCCGGCGACGAACAAACGACGCAATTCCGCGATCTTCTGTATCCGTCCGGCACGGCGATTTTCAAATTTGCTGTGACCGGCGCGTCGTCTTCGAAGTAACGGCGCCTCAGTTGCTGCTGGCTGCGGTCGTCTCGGATTTCAGCGCGAGCACGAGGATGCGCCCGTCGGAGTGAAATTCTCCGCCCGTCGCGGTCTTTGCCTGGGTGAGCAGACCGGACGGCGTCACGTGATCGCGGGCGATCACAAGACCCGTGCTTGAAAGCGTGCTGTTCACGAACTCCCTCTCGCCGTCGATTGCCGGATCGATCTTGTGCGTCACGCTGTTTTTGCGCTGATCGCGCTCGAACCCGATATCGTGCGTCGCCGCGACACACCACACGGTCTTCCCGTTGGCTGAGTACGGTGATTTCCACACGCGCAGGTGATTTCGCGACATCACCACACGCACCGGCTCCGCATGCGCGAAGCCGTAATCTTGCGGGCGGCCGAAAAGAAAGAGTCTGCTCATCGGCATCGTCAGATAGTCTTTTTTCTCAAACGAGTCCAGCAGGCCAGTGAGAACCGTGTCCTGCACCGAGCTATCAACTTGAACCCAGCCTGCGGCCTTGAACGCTCCGACCACCTGATCATCGGTGCCAAGCAACAGCACGTTCACCATGTCGCCCGGATTACCTTGCGGGTCTGAGACTCGCCGCGGAATCTGATCGAGGAGTCCCTGTGTGATCCCGGGTATCCGCGATTCAGCAGGGCCGCCGACTGCGGCTGTTGCCGAGCCTTCGCTTACAACCGCGATCGTGACGTGAAAACTCCCCTGCGCAGATTCGCCGTCCTTCTGGCTCTGGTTAATGCCGAGAAACAGCCGGTTGGCGACGGGCGCCTCAAAATCCGAAGACGCGCCGACGAGAAACGGCTGTCCGCCTGCGTCGGCTGTGCCGAGGCGGCCGATCAGCGCGCCGTGGCCCGCATCGGGCGCCGCATACTGGTGAATCAAATCGGTAAAGCTGCGCGAGAGGCCGTCCGGCCCAAATGACCGCTCCTTCGATTTCGACGACTGGGTCGCCGGATAGGTGATCGTTCCCGTAGCCGTGAAGTGGATTTTCTCGCCTGCGCGCAGGTCGATATTCGTGTCGACCCATTGCTTCGAGGCGTCGATATCAACGTCGTAGGATTTCGAGCTGCTCGCGGAAGCCGCACTGGACGCGCTCTGCTGCGGCTGCGCGTGCGCCGGCGGCACGGCACAACTAAGCGCAAGTGCGAGCGCAATTGGCTTCAATATCTTCATTTCCGCTTGATGATAATCCGCGCGCAAAGGCTGGTGCAACTCCGCGCTTCGAAGGCGGCTGCGCCCGCGGTTCATTAGGCGAAGCAAAGAATTAGTAGTAGAATCCGCCAAACATAGAGCGAGACCCGCTCGTTTCAAGCTCGCACGGAGCTTACGCACCAATGGACGCCGGTTGGCTGGCTCTCTTAGTCGCTGTCGCAATCGTTTTCGTGTTCTTCGTCCTCGTACAACACTGGCAGAAAGTTCTTCGTCACCAGGAATGGTCCGTTCGCCGGCTGATGGAGCGGCTGCGCAGCATCGAAGCGGTTGCCGACCCGCAGTTTCTCGAGCGGCTGAACGAGGCGGCGCCCATGCCGCTCGAGCAGGTCGTCACCCTTTCGTTCCGCCTCGATGATCGCTTCTGGTCCGATGCGGTGCACGCGAGCGAAGACGAGAAGCAATTCATCCGCGAGCACGGCAGCTTCGTCGGTTCGGTGAAACTCGAGCGCTGGCGCAGCCATACGGTTGCAACGATCACGGAAGTTCTGCCCGATCGTAAGGCGGTTGGCTGGCAGACGCGCTCGCTCGACTTGTATTCCGATCCCTCGCGGACGAGCGAAGCATCCACACTGTGGGAGCTGGCGCTTGGCCGCATCGGTCCGTCCGCCGAGCGGCCTCCGTCGCTCGAGCTGCTTTTGCGCGCGAATTCGCTCGAACTGGTCGGGCATCTCGACGGGCGAGCGCAGTCTGGCAACGGCCATGGTCACAACGGCTCGGCAGGCTTTGAGGACAAGCTTTTCTTTCGCGTGCCGCTCGATACCGCGCAACTCGCTCCGTTCCGCAGCCACGATCCGGCCGGCAATGGAAACGGCGATGCCGCGTCGCACGAGCTTGCGGCGCCTGCGAATTCCTGGCAGGCATTCTATTCCGACCGCGACGACGCCAACGGCATCGAATGGCAGCTTCGTCTGCGCGACCTGACGAAAAAATCGGAGTGGGAGCGCTGGAAAATCCTGGAATCGAGCGCCCTGCCTGTGATTGCAGAGCAGAAATAGCCGCGTTCCTTCGGCGCGCGATTGGCTTTAGTGAGAGTGCACGGGAAATCCCAGCCAGGCGTTCGTGAGGCCCATCAGCTCCCGCGCGACCGAAAACGTGTCCTGCGTGTTGCGCCACCAGTGGTCCGCGTCGAATGGGTCCTGAGGCGCCGCGCGCACGATCGCTCGCGGACTTCCGCCCACGAGTTTGCTCCATAGAGTCCTTACGCGGCGCGTGTGCTGCGGTGACGTCACGAGAATTATGCTGGTCTTCCCCTCGCGTCGCATCTCGCGCGAGATTTCCTGCACTTCGTCTTTCGTGTCGATAATCGGGTCCGGCAGCACGCGCACGGCTGCTTCCGGCACGCCGTTGTGAGTCAATACTTCCCGGTTGAAGTAGTCCGCGCCGAGATACTGGATGCCCATCGACGCGAGTTCACCTTGCGGCGCCTCCGGCTGCGTCACCCAGACCTCGCGCGCATCGCCGAGGCGAAAAATCCGCGCCGCTTCTTCCGCGCGCCACGGCATGCTGCCGCTCAGCACCGCGATCACGTCCGCCGGCGCAAGCGCGTCCTGGCGTATCAACCAGCGCCCAATTCCACGAAACGCGAGAACGCCCGCCGCGCACAGCGACAACAAC
>Ga0187778_10003044_pt1 | contig 11307 bp, 9 predicted proteins | sample 1015_Q2_SP5_20_M_FD_132418 | JGI IMG/M metagenome (GOLD analysis project Ga0187778, IMG submission 132418) | Tropical peat soil microbial communities from peatlands in Department of Meta, Colombia - 1015_Q2_SP5_20_MG | ecosystem: Environmental > Terrestrial > Soil > Wetlands > Peat | place...
AGATCGAAAGCAGGAGCGCGAGCGCCACGATGGCAGTGAACACGACGACGTGGCTCCCAAGGCGGTCCGCGCGTGCAGCGTGTCGCCGTGCAGCGACTGGTGGGTCGTCAAGCACCATGTCTTTGTGGTCAGGGTCTCGAATCGATGCCTTGTGCGGGCATGTGGAGGCTGCGAGGCAAGTCCCGCGCCCGCTGGGGAAAGCGCACCGATCCGGCGCCTTTGCGAGGCAACGGGAGCGCCCCGAGGGTTGGAGCAGGGAAAATCCCGTGCGGACTGCAAAATTCTGGTCAACCGCGCTGGCGCGGGCGAGACTCGCGGGCCCTTGGGAGCCATCCCACCGGGGATCAACCAGCTACTGCGTGGCTTGTGCAGGACCCTTTTCGTCACACGTCACTCTCACAGACATGCAGCGTTAGAGACGAGCGAGGTCGCGCACCCGCGGGCTCAGGCTGTAAGGCGCATGTACAGGAAGGGAAGCTTTTCGGGAAGCCGGCGCAAGTGATCTAGGACCAGATAGTTGCGTGCGCCAAAGATTCGGCTCACGTACTCGTCTGCTGCCGGATCCAGGCTAATACAAAACGTAGCGATGCCGTAGCGGGTCTGTTCCTCTACGGCGTGTTTTGCGTCGAACACCAGGTACTTGCGGTCGTGAACGTCGATGTCGTGAGGCTCACCGTCGGTCACCACCAGGATCAGCTTGCGTGCCACGCGCCGATAGCGAAGAAAATGTCCCGCGTGGCGCAGCGCCGCTCCCATGCGGGTGGATAATTGGCCCGCCATACCAGCCAATCTTGCGCGCGCGCGCTCCGAATAGCCGTCGTCGAAATCCTTGAAGCGATAGTACTCGACGTCGTGTCGACCATTGGAATCGAAGCCGTGAATCGCAAAGCTGTCCCCGATCTTGTCCATGGCGTGGGCAACCAGGGCGGCCGCTTCGCGCGCCAGATTGAGCACCGTGGTTGCGGCGCTCGGTACGAAGTCGTTGGTCGACTGCGACAGATCGAGCAGCAACAAAACGGCCAAATCGCGTCCGCGCTTGCCCAGCCGCTCATGAACGCGCGGATCGGGGCTGCGCTTCGAACGCATGTCCACCGTCGCGCGTATGCTCGCGTCGAGGTCGAGCTTGTCGCCCTCGAGTTGTCTGCGCAGGCGCACCGGCCTCTCCACCTGCGCGGCTCTGATCAGGCTCGTGAGGCGGTTCAGCGTATCCTGATTGCGCAGCAAGATCGCTTCGATGCTGCGCGCGTTACCCGCGCGTGCCGGTTTCTCGAGCACCGTGCACCACGACGGGCGCTCTAGGCTGATCGCATAGTCCCACTCGTGGTAATGGTAGGGCTGCGCCTGTGCCTGTTCTAGCGCCTGTTGCTCGAGCGTGGAAGCCGGTTGCGTGCGCACGCCCTCCTCCTGGGCATCGCGACCCGCGTTACGCTCGATCTGCATGTCGGCGGGCTGCGCGCGGTCGTCGACGCTGAGGTTCGCCGCCTCGTAGATTACATCCTGATCATCGGAGGGGGGCTGGCCGGGAGGGCCAAAGTCCCACAAGAACAGATTGTCATCACGGTACAGCGGCTCCACGAGGTAGGTTTTGAAATTGAACTGCACCCGCATCTGACCGAGGTCGTTGCCAAGGGAATTGCCGATCGCGCGCGACAAAGCAGGGTCGGAAAGTTTGTTGGCCGCGGCCTCGGCGAACATCCTGCGACCCTTCTGCACGAACGCGTTATCATCCTCGTAGGCGGGATCGATGAGGGCGCGTGCAAGTCGCGTCATCAACGAGACGGCGCTCACCGAAACACTCGGCAGCGCCACGTGAAACGGCAGCCATAGTTTGAGCAGCCCTGGTAATTCGGCGCACGCCAGACGCTCGATTCGCGCGTCCTCGATCAAGGACACCAGCGCAACCTGGACGGGGCGCAGCTCACGCAGCGGGAAGCGCTGGGTAGAGTGCAGAAAGTGAGCCGCCGCGTGGGCGACGGCGGCACGGTACAGCATCGGCCCATCCTGGCCCGGAAAAGCCTCGAAAGCTCGCGGCATGCGAATCGTACCTTCCACGATCGAGGCGCGCCGCCCCTGCTTACCCCCGCTCTGCGAAGCCAGCACACCCATTGCGCGCAATTCGGCTGGCAGGCCCCACAGCGCACGCAGATAGAAACCTAGGCGGCGCTCAACGTCTGTGAACAAGGTCCCATCGGCCGCCGAGCGCAGCACTGACTGCGCATCGCTGCTTTCGAGGCGAAACCAGGTTGCCTGCGCGTCGATGTCGCGTTCATGGCCCTGCACCCCGAGAAGCGCCCAGCGCCTTAGTCCATCCACCGGGATGTGCTCGAGCAACAGCCCGAGGTGTTCGAACAGCGGCAGTAGCCCACGCGGCGCCAGCGGGGCGAGCTCATCGACGACATCGAGGACATCGTCGAGCGAGTCCGGCGGGCTCAAACGCTGTCGAGCAGCGGGCAGGGCGGAAAGAAACGCGTCCGTGGCGCGGCTCCCCGCGTGCGTAGCCACGCTCAGCGCCGTCGCTAGAACATGCGCCAGCACCGCCTCGCCGCCCTCTTTCGCCAGACCTGGCACGACGCGCAGGTAGGTGACCACAGGTCCCAGCCCGCCTCCCGCTTCGGCCAAGCGACGCGCGCCATCGAGCCAGGTTTGAATCTGATGCGGCGCGAGCGAGGCCGTGGCGTCCGGCAGCGCGGCAAGGACCAGCGCTCTCGCTTCAGGCGCAAAGGCGCCCAGATCCGGATCTTTGGAGTCAAAGCCTGTCAAAGATGTCCTCCGATCGCTGTGGCGAGCGCGTCGCGAGCGTTCGGATAGTCGACGATCGGACTTAGCAGCGCGGCGACCGCGTCCCAAGCAAGATTGGGTCTGACCGGCACGGCGTCAATGAAGCATCATAGATCAGCCTTTGCGTGGACGCCTTTACATCGGCTGCCTTTGGATTTCAGCTTCGAACACGCAATGGCACGGGAGCGTGCGCTACCTTTGACGGCAAAGGCCTGGTCGGCGTTCGCTCTGGCCGTATTCGGAGACTATTTCCGGCGTGCTACGCCCTTCACTGCGGACAGTGCTTGCCTGGCAGCGTCCCACACCGCAAACAGCGCACGTCTGAGCGCAGCGGCTTCGGTGGCCAGCATTCGCACGATCGTGCCACTCCCATGAGGTAGAGCAGAGGCTCCGGCATAGACGCCAGAATGAGCTAGCAAAGCCGTGCGCAGTGCATCGAGCAGCGTCGGTTCGCATGCGCCTCGGCCCAGCGCCAGGAAGCTGCCCTGGCAACAGTAAGCACCCATGACGCCCGTGAGTGCCCGTCCGGCGCAGTCCGAGGTCATCCTCCAGCGATCGCGTGCCAACAGATCCCCAGACGCGGATTCGATGATGAGGTCGTTGCGCAAATTCTTGAACGACCGCCCCTTCGCGCTCGGATCATGCGTGACCACAGCATCCCAGAGCATGACCCTGGCGTCCGGGTGCAGGCCGACGCGAACCCGATTGTCCAGGTGGGCGTCCGGAAACAGGATCGTTGGATCGGGCAAATATTCCAAGAGGCTGCGCGCACCGGTGTCGATTCGGACATCCTGGATGGCGGCGCCCGTGGGCATGCCGTGAACAATGGTCGACGCCGAAGTGGTAACGTGCGCCATCGCACCAGCGGCGCAGACGATGCGCATTCCGACAGCGTCGTGCTCGAACAGACCCCCGGAGCAATTCTGCACGTAGACGGTTGCCATTCCGGCTGGATCTCCCGGCAGCGACAGGCAGCGGCCGACGTGAAACGGATAGGCAGCATGCTGCGTGGATAGCCACGTACGCCCAACGGGGTCGGCGGCAAACCCTAGCTGTACCTGAACGCCATTGTCTGTTGGGGCGCTGCTTGGAACGTCGATCGCCGAGGTCACGTCAGCGAGGCCGCGGCAGAGGACGGCGGGGCGAACAGTGCGGCATCCGAGATTTGATCAACCACCGCATCGATGCCCTCGCCGGTGTGGCAATTGGTGAGCAGCACCGGACGATCGCCCCTGACGGCACGCGCCTCGCGGACCATCCGTGCGAGATCGACTCTGACATAAGGTGCCAAATCAGTCTTGTTGATAACGAGCAGGTCGCAGCGCAATATCCCGAGTCCTCTTTTGCGCGGGATGTCGTCCCCGCCTGCAACGTCGATTACAAACATCCAGTAATCGACCAGATTGGACGAGAAGCTCGAGGCCAGGTTGTCGCCGCCGCTCTCGATCAAGATCAGCTCGAGGCCTGCGAACTTGCTTTCCAACTCGTCCGCTGTTTGCATATTCAGCGTCGGGTCCTCGCGAATTGCAGTGTGTGGACAGGCACCCGTTTCCACTGCCATGACGCGCTCGGCATCGATGAGGCCGCTGCGCTTGACGCGCTCTGCGTCTTCCTTGGTCACCAGATCGTTGGTGATCACCGCCAAGTTGATTCCGCGGGCGATGAATCGCGGGATGAGCTGCTCCAGCAGCGCAGTCTTGCCCGATCCCACCGGCCCGCCGATGCCCACGCGCGCAGCGCTGACGCGAAGCTGCTGGAAAGTCTCGGGCGCAGATGGGGCGAGCACGCTCATCGGTCAGCGCAGCAAATATCTCTGCGCCAGCGGGACCACCTTGGCTGGCTCGCAGGTCACGATCTTGCCATCGATCAGTACGTCGAAGGTCTGTGCATTGACCGTAATGTTCGGGCAGGCATCGTTGTGCAACATGTGTTTCTTGGTGAGCTTGCGCGTCCCGCTTGCCGGCAAGCACGCCTTGCTCAAACCGAGTCGTCCCTTAAGGTCGCTATCGCTTGCCGACCGCGTCACGAAATTGACCGCGAGCTGGCCGCCGTTACGGCCGAAGGCGCCCCACTGCGGGCGCAACAATAGCGGCTCGCAGGTCATCAAGCTGGCAGCGCTATCGCCCATCGCACCCCAGGCAATAAAGCCCCCCTTGACCACCAACTCAGGCTTGACGCCAAAAAATGCCGGGCGCCACAAAACAACGTCGGCGAGCTTGCCCGGTTCGAGCGATCCGATGTATTGATCGATTCCGAAGGTGCGCGCTGCGTTTAGCGTGTACTTCGCGATGTAGCGTTTGATGCGCTCGTTGTCCCCGATGCGCGTGAGCTCCTCGGGCAGGCGACCGCGCTGATCCTTCATCTTTGATGCGAGCTGCCAGGTGCGGCAGATAACCTCGTTGATGCGCCCCATGCCCTGGCTATCGGAGCCCAGCATGGAGATCGCGCCCAAGTCGTGCAGCACGTCCTCCGCGGCGATGGTTTGGCCGCGAATGCGCGACTCTGCAAACGCTACGTCTTCTGGCACCGCTGGGTTGAGGTGATGGCACACCATGATCATGTCCAGGTGCTCGTCGAAGGTATTGACCGTGTACGGGTTGGTCGGATTGGTCGACGAGGGCAGGCAATTCATCTGACCGGCAACGGCAATGATGTCGGGCGCATGGCCACCTCCTGCCCCTTCGGTGTGATACATGTGAATCGTGCGCCCATTGATTGCCGCCAGTGTGTGCTCGAGAAAACCCGACTCGTTAAGCGTGTCGGTGTGCAGCTGGACCTGGAAATCAAGCTCGTCGGCAACCGCCAGGCACGTGTCGATCACTGCAGGCATCGCACCCCAGTCCTCGTGGATCTTAAGACCGAGGCAGCCGCCGCGCAGCTGATCGAGCAGAGAGCGGGGCTTGCTCGAGTTGCCGCGACCCAAGAAACCGAAGTTCATGGGCCATTGCTCGGAGGCTTGCAGCATCCTGCCGACGTTCCACTCGCCGCCGCAATCGATGCCGACTGTGATCGGTCCGAGCGAGCCACCGATCATCGTGGTCAGCCCGGAAGCGATCGCGTGCTCAACCAATTGAGCGCTGTCGAAGTGCACGTGCACGTCGATTCCGCCGGGCGTGGCGATCAAACCCTCGGCATCGCGCACGGTCGTGGAGGCGGCGCAGATCAGCTTCGGGTGAACGCCGTCCATGGTCGCCGGGTTCCCGGCCTTGCCGATCGCGACGATCTTGCCGTCCTTGATGCCGATGTCTGCTTTGACAATGCCGAGCACTGCATCAATGATGACGGCATTGGAAATGAGCATATCGAGCGCCCCTTGGGCGCTGTCGAACCCAGGCGTGAGACCGAGGCCATCGCGCAGGGTCTTGCCGCCTCCGTGCAGGCACTCGTCGCCGGGAACGGCGTAGTCGTGTTCGATCTGCGCAACGAGCGAGGTGTCTCCCAGCCGCACGCCGTCGCCCTTGGTCGGGCCATACAGCTGGGCGTAGTCTTTGCGCGAGATGCGAGCCACCCTATGCTCCGCGGTAGCCCTGCTCTCTTGCCTTGCTCAGCGCCTCGGCCTTGCGGCTTGCGCTTCGCGTCGAGCCGTTGACGAGCCCATTTAGTCCAAAGATCTCCCCGGTCCCTCCAAACTGCACCAGTGTGACGTCCTTGGTCTCGCCGGGTTCGAAACGCACCGCAGTGCCGGCGGGAATGTCAAGATGCATCCCGAAGCTGCGCTCACGGTCGAACTCGAGCGCCTTGTTGACCTCGAAAAAATGAAAGTGGCTGCCAACTTGAATCGGGCGATCCCCTGTATTGACCGCGCGCACCGTGGCCTTTGGCCGATTCGCATTGAGCTCGATATCGCCGTCCACGGCGATGATTTCTCCGGGCGTAATCGAGGCAGTCGGCGGCACGCGCCCAGGGCGAATCGGCTCGTGCACGGTCACAAGTTTGGTGCCGTCGGGAAACGTGGCCTCCACCTGCAGCATGGGTAGCAGCTCCGGGACGCCAGGCATGACATCGCTCGAATCGAGCACTGTCGCGCCAAAGGAGATCAGATCAGCGACGGAGCGCCCCTCGCGTGCGCCCTCCAGGATCTCGTCCGCGATATAGGCCGTCGCTTCGGGATGATTGAGCTTGAGTCCTTTGGACTTGCGCTTGCGGGCCAGTTCTGCGGCCATGAAGATGGTGAGCCTTTCCAGTTCAGTTGGCGTAAGCAGCAATTGATCACCCTCCCAGAGGATTCAGAATCCAGTCAAGGTCTGGCGTGACCTGTGAGCTCTAGTTTGCAAAGAGGCGCGATGGGTACACTTCATGGCGCATGGCCGCGATCTCCGTCATCGGTGCAAAGCTGTGGCATTCGCCCAAGCACGACGCGGGCGCTTCGAGGATGTCGGACAGTGCCGGCCTGACTGCGAGCAGCGCCTGTTGCGCCTGCAAGTGGCCCGCGGCCCCCAAGCGCAGGACCGCGCCAAGCAGGGAGATGCAAAACCCATGGGCCGCGGCCGCCTCGGCTTGCGGCAGAGTCAGCCCGGCTGCGTTCCACACCAGGCCTTGGATCACACACAAGTGGCCGGGGACATGGTGCGACTGGATCGCCGCGCGATACTGTGCGGCACCGGGTGTCGCCAGGCGCTCGTGCACCGCAATGAGCGTGCTTCCCGCGCGCTTGGAGCCCTCGCGGAGTTCGCGCGCAAGCGACATCGCTTCGATCTGCAGATCGACCTGAGCGACGGCATCGAGGTCGGTGCCGCAGCCGAATGCTGCCGCCAGCGCGCAGCGGTCGTACACAGCCCAACGCTGCTGCAGCTGCCCGAGGAGGAACTCGCCCAGGCGATGAGCGGGGAGCAAACCATCTGCAACCAGGCTTTCGACCCCCCAGGAAAATGCGATGCCGCCGCCGGGAAAGAAGCTGTCGGCATGCTGCAGGGTGACGAGCAACCCGCGCGCTGCACCGTCCATCGGCGTGGTCGATCCTGGCATGATTCGCTTCGCAGGCCGGCGGCGAGCTGGTGCGCTCGCTCGCCGCCCGAGCCGCACGTGGCCGCGCTAGGCGTGCGTCACATCCTTGCTGCTGGGAATGCCCGGGATGGGGCACTCCTCGGTGCCCACCGTGGGACGCGTGATGCCCTCCACCATCTTCTTCGTGCCCTCCGGGTCGGTGATCCACTTCTTGTAGAAATCGTATGGGCATGCCGCCACGCCCTCAGCTCCTTCTCGAGAGTTGATCTTCCCGGTATAGCCGCGGTGCAAGAGCTTGAACAGATGGTTCTCCGACTGCATATTCTTGCGCGAATCGCGGATCAGACCTTTCGATAATGCAGCGTACTGGATGCCATATTCTTCCTCGCCGCACTCGCCGAGGGTGCGACCGTCGAACCCGATGATCGCGGAGTGGCCAAAGTAGGAGTAGACCCCATCGAAGCCGGCGGCATTGGCCACGGCCACGTAGGTGTTGTTGGCCCAAGCCATCGCTTTGGCCATGATGACTTGCTGCTCCTTGGCCGGGTACATATAGCCCTGGCAGCGCACGATTAGTTCCGCGCCCTTCATTGCGCAGTCGCGCCAGATTTCGGGATAGTTGCCGTCGTCGCAGATGATGAGGCTCATCTTCAACCCCTTGGGCCCGTCCGAGACGTAGGTGCAATTGCCCGGATACCAGCCCTCGATCGGAACCCATGGCATGATCTTGCGGTACTTTTGGACGATCTCACCCTTATTGTTGATGAGCAAAAGCGCGTTGTAGGGCGCTTTCTTCGGGTGCTCCTCGTGCCGCTCGCCAGTCAGCGAGAACACGCCCCACACGTTGGCCCTGCGGCAGGCGCCGGAGAAAATTTCGGTCTCCTCGCCCGGCACGCTGGCCGCCGTGTCGTACATCTCCTTCGAGTCGTACATGATCCCGTGCGTGCTGTACTCGGGGAAAATCACCAGGTCCATGCCAGGTAGCCCGATCTTCATGCCTTCGATCATCTGTGCGATTTTGCGTGCGTTGTCGAGCACCTCTTTTTTCGTGTGCAGCCGCGGCATCTTGTAGTTGACAACGGCCACACCCACGGTGTCGTTGCTGCTGGAAATGTCTCCGTGTAACATCGCTTGTCTCCTTCTTGAGGTTGGGGAAACGCTCGCCTTTGAGCGGACTTTGTGCCGTTCCGGCGCCCGCGCCGGAGTACTAAACCGTCAGGTAAGCGTGGATTCTCGCGGTGTCCACCTTGTCCTTGGTCTCGCCGTATACGAACTCGCCGCGCTCCATGATCAGAAAGCGATCGGAAATCTCCATCGCGAAACTCAGCACCTGCTCCGAGACCACCATTGCGAATCCGCGCGCCGCCTTGAGCGCATTGAGCGTGCGCGCGATGTCCTTGATGATCGAGGGCTGGATGCCCTCGGTGGGCTCATCGAGCACCAGCACTTTGGGGTTGCTCACCAGCGCCCGGGCGATGGCCAGCTGCTGCTGTTGACCGCCTGAGAGGTTGCCGCCGCGACGATTCTTCATCTCCTTCAACACCGGAAACACGTCGTAGACGAACTGCGGCACGTACTTGTCGCGCACCGGTTCCATGCCGGCAAGGATGTTTTCTTCCACCGTCAAATAAGGAAAGATCATGCGCCCCTGCGGGACGTAACCCATGCCATGGGCAACGCGCTCATAGCTCTTCGCGCCGGTCAGGTCGCGCCCGTTCAGGCGCAGCCGCCCGCTTCGCACCGGCAGCAAGCCGATGAGCGACTTGAGCAGCGTGGTCTTGCCCATGCCGTTTCGCCCCATGATCGCGACCGTTTCTCGCTCCCCGGTCTCGAAGGCGACGTTGCGGATCACGTGACTGTCGCCGTAGTAGACGTTGAAGTTATGCACGCTCAGCACATGCGCACCCGGACCCTGGCGGCTAGTGCCCCAAGTAGACTTCGACCACGCGCTCGTCGTTTTGGACCTGCTCCATGGTCCCCTCGGCGAGCAGCTTGCCCTGATGCAGCACGGTCACCTTGTGTGCGATGTTGCGCACGAACGCCATGTCATGCTCGATTACCACCATCGAGCGACCGTGCGAAATGCTCTTTAGAAGCTCGGCGGTCTGTTCGCGCTCGCGCGCGCTCATGCCCGCCACCGGTTCGTCGAGCAGCATGAGCTGCGGATCCTGCATCAGCAGCATCCCGATCTCGAGCCACTGCTTTTGTCCGTGGGACAGCAGACCGGCTTTGGTGTGAACCTGATCTTTGAGAAAGATTTCTTCGGCCACCGCCTCGATCTTGTCCTGAATGTCTTCGCTGCGCTTGAAGAACAGGGAGCCCAGCACGTTGCGCTGGTTTGGATAGGAGATCTCAAGGTTTTCGAGCACGGTGAGGTCTTCGTACGTGCTCGGGTTCTGGAACTTGCGCCCCACACCGATGCGCGTGATCTGGTACTCGATCATGTCGGTGAGCTCGTAGCTCTTGAACTTGATCGTTCCGGCCATAGGGCGGGTCTTGCCGCAGATCATGTCGAGCAATGTCGTCTTGCCGGCACCGTTGGGCCCGATCACGCAGCGCAGTTCGTCTTCGTCGACGTAGAAGTTGAGCCCGTCAACCGCCTTGAAACCGTCGAACGACACGGTCAAGTCCTCCACCTGCAGGATCAGGCTCAAGGCTTGGCGCTCCAGCGCTTGGCGCGCAGCTTGTCGACGAGGCCGGCGAGACCCTGCGGCAGGAACATGACCACGACAATGAACAAAGCGCCGATGAAGTAAAGCCAGTAGGACACGAAGTTCTCCGAAAAGTAGGTCTTCGCCGCTCCCACCAGGATCGAGCCGTAGACCGCCCCGATGAGCGACAAGCGCCCGCCAACGGCGGCATAGATCACCATCTCGATCGAGGGCACGATCCCAACCAGCGAGGGCGAGGCAAGCCCAACCTGGAGGGTGAACAACGCTCCGCCGATCGCAGCGAGCAGCGCGGCGACCGCAAAGATGAAACCCTTGAACAAGGCCGGGTCATAGCCCGAAAAGCGCACCCGGTCCTCGCGATCGCGGATTGCCACCAGCACCTTGCCGAGGCGGCTGTGCACGACGAAGCGACATGCGACAAGCGCGACCAACAGCAGCACAACTGTCCCGAGATAGAGCTTGGTGCGGATGCCCTCCTGCTCGAGGCTCACGCCGAGCACGCTCTTGAAGTCGGTAATACCGTTCACGCCCCCGGTCACCCCCTGCTGGCCGATGATCACGATCGCCATGATGGAAGACAGCGCCAGAGTGATGATGGAGAAGTACACGCCTCCCACGCGCTTGCGGAAGTTGGCGTACGCCAGAACGAAAGCCAGCAGTGCGGGCAGCACCAGGATGGCGGGGACGGTGAACCAGATCGAATGGAACGGTTCCCACCACCAGGGCAGCTTTTCCACGCTGTTCCATACCATGAAGTCGGGCAAGTTCGAGCCGAAGAACGAGGAGAGTGCCTGCGCGGAACTGCCGCTCTCGGTGGACTCGAGCTTGAGAAACATCGCCATCATGTAGCTGCCCAGCCCGAAGAAGATGCCTTGGCCCAAGCTCAGAATCCCGCCGTATCCCCAGATCATGA
>Ga0187778_10003045_pt1 | contig 11305 bp, 10 predicted proteins | sample 1015_Q2_SP5_20_M_FD_132418 | JGI IMG/M metagenome (GOLD analysis project Ga0187778, IMG submission 132418) | Tropical peat soil microbial communities from peatlands in Department of Meta, Colombia - 1015_Q2_SP5_20_MG | ecosystem: Environmental > Terrestrial > Soil > Wetlands > Peat | place...
AGGAGGGGCTGTTATGAAGGGTAGATCAGTTGCGGTTCTGGGAATCTGCGTAGTCTTGCTGTACAGCACTGCCAGTGCAGACTTCAAGTACAGCCAGCAATCCAAGATCACCGGCGGCGCACTCATGCAAATGACGCAGACGCTGGGGAAATTTAGCAAGAGCATGCGCCAGGCGAATGAACCCCAAACCAGCACCACCATGGTGAAAGGCAACCGCATGCGGGAGGAACATGCCGATGGCACGGTGCAAGTAATCGATCTGGATGGCCGGCGTTTTATCTACATCAACCCGACAAGCAAGACGTATTCGGTGGTGACCTTTGATGAGTTCAAAACCTCGATGCTGCAAGCCCAGGAGCGCGCCAAGGAAGCCCGCCAGCAGCAGGCGGCGAAGAACCCCGATGCTCAGAACGCCGCACAAAATGTGAAAATCACTCCCAAGTTCGATGCACAAGTAACTGGGGCCACGCGGAACATTCTCGGTCTGCCCAGCAATGAAATGAAAATGAAAATGGAGATGCAGTTCCAGGGCACCGATCCGAAAACCCAGCAACAGCAAAGCGGGTCGTACATAATCAATTCCGATGCTTGGATGGCGCCTTCCGTGCCGGGGTATACCGAAGTCCAGGACTTCCACTTGAAAATGGCTAAGGAACTCAACTGGCTTCCCGGCACCATGGGCGGCACGATGGGCGTAAACATGGGGAACCCACAAATGGGTTCAGCGATGGAGGAATTCCGCAAGAATGCGGCTACAGTCAAGGGTCTGCCGATGCTGCAGACAATCAGCATGACTTTTGGGGGAAATGGAACCGCACCGCAAACTCAGAACCCGCAAGGCAATCCTCAGAGCAATGCCCAGGCGCAAACTCCTCCGCCCCAACAGCAGAGCGAAAACGCCTCCGTTCCTACCAGTGCTTCGGGAGCGATCAAGCAAGGACTCGGCGGTATGTTCGGCGGCTTCAAGAAAAAGAAGCAGCAGGATGACCAGCAGCAGCAACAACAAGCGGCAGGGAACCCGGCGGCTCCAGCTGGCCAGCCCGGCTCGCTGATGGATATCACCTCGGAAGTCACCTCATTTTCGAGTGCTCCGCTGGACAGCAGCCTATTCGATGTGCCCAGCGGTTACACGCAAGTGCCAGGGAATGCTGATCAGATCAGTGGTGGTGCGAGACAACGCCAATAATATGTTTCTCGCCAAACGGGCCCTTTGTTTGGCTAATCTGCCCGCAAATGCTAAAGCTAGGCAGTAGGCAGCCAACAAACTGCAGGCGGGCATTTCCTCGGCCTGGCCGCCAGTTCCTCCCATCCTGAGACATTAGTCACATCGCGATCCCCAGTGACTAGATTGGTTCGAGCCTTTTCCAACCTCACCGCAGATAGCCATGATGGTGATGTTCTATTTTCGTAACAACTCTGTGGGGGTTGGCAGCGCAACCGAATCTTCGTCGGATAATCCAGCTGACGGGTTTGGTCTCCCAGCGAAGCCGCTGTCGGAGAATGGACGACGGTTTCGCGCACCTAGCCCGTCAGCCACTCTCTAAACTACGTTCCTATCATGGTCGGCAGGAATGGCCTTAGTGTGCCGCCACCGATGGCACACCAGTGCCTCGAGAATCTGTTTGCGTGGTCAGTAATCTCGTTTCGCGCACGGCGGGCCGCTCGAAGCGCGCGCCGCAATTCTATTCCAGAGCAGCAGACCAACTTCCGGTTCCGCCATTCAGAAGGCACGATCCGGCGCTTGCGGTGTACGTTCCCGATGCGGAAGTGAACGCCAGGTTCGCCGTGCCTATGAAGTCGATGACACTCTGTGATTGGGTGAGTTGGAGGGTCAACGCATTGCCTTTCACTGTCCCGGAGATCAATGCCTCGTTCCCGCAGGAGTCAGGATTTCCACTCAGGCTGACGTTGCCAGTAATCTGATTTCCGACTTGTGTCAGATTGGCCGTAGCTTCAAGCGCAACAAAGGCGGAGCCGGTCGGCGTCAGTGCGAACAACCATGTCCCTGTCATGGCAGGATTGTTCGCCGGATTGCAGCCGTTCAGAAAAGCCAAAGCGATCACTAGGATTGTGCGTGAAGCGGTTCGCATTTTTTGACCTGTGGTTATTTCGTTCATAGAAAGTTTTGTCTATTTTCCGTGAGCGCGCAACCCGTAAGGGAGCCGCGCCAGCTTGGCAATCGGGTTACTGTTAAACGGTAATTCCGGTACAACGTAAAACTTCGTAAAAGTGATATTGGCATGCAACTTCCAACGGGATAGGTGGGTTAAATCACTGTGACAGTTCGAAGCTCCGGAGGGAGATATTATGCTCAAGCGTTGTTTACTCGTACTGATGTTGGCAGGCCTGGTATATGCGATGACGCCTGCCTTCGCGCAGGATGCCAGCGGTAAGGATCAGCAAGCTACACCATCCGCCGCTCCACGCGAGCACGGTCCCGGACGCGGCCACATCGATCCGGCAAAACACGCGGCTATGCTCGTCAAAAGGTTGAAGCTCAATTCAGACCAGCAAACGAAAGTGGAAGAAATCTTCAAGTCAGAACAATCTCAAATGGAAAGCTTGCGCTCGGACACTTCTGTTTCACTACAAGATCGCCATTCCAAGATGATGGACATTCGCAAGTCATCGAACGATCAGATTCGCGCGCTTCTAGATACTGACCAACAGAAAAAATGGGATGAAATGCAGAGCAGGCGCGAAGACTGGATGCAAGGACACCAAGGCTCAGGAGGTACACCCAACCCGGCCCCTCCGCAGCAGTAATTGGGAAGTCAGCGGGCGAACTCACTATTTCGCCCGCTTTCTCTATCCGCTACGAATCCCTGCAGAATGCCTTTCCGGGGTATCCCCTCCAAAGGAACCATCCAATTTGCTATTCTCAGTCGGCTTGCTTTCGTTAGCTTCGCAATAGAATATAAGGTCGTTTTACAGTCGTGTGTCAGCTCACAACACGTTTGCATTAATGTTTAACTGGGCTCCTGTGTCGCGTCGTACCTGAGAAATGGTCAACCTGCTCTCTATCATCGCACTCGGCTTTTTTCTGGGTATGCGTCACGCGACCGATCCCGATCATGTCATTGCCGTCACTACGATCGTGACGCGCCAGCGCAGCGTGCTCAAATCGGCAGCCATTGGGGCGTTTTGGGGCGTCGGTCACACGTTGACCATCTTTGCGGTGGGCGCCGCCATTATTCTCTTCGATCTGGTAATCCCGCCGCGGGTGGGTCTCAGCATGGAGCTGTCCGTCGGACTAATGCTGATCATACTTGGCGTGATGAACGTAATTAGTTTCCGCCGCTCTATTCCCGACGCAGAGCTAGCCTTGTCGGGACCCACAATACATACCCATGTTCACAGTCATGGCGATTACGTGCACAGCCATCCCCACACTCACGGAGCCGAGGGCCACTCTCACTCGCACTCGGTAGTTTGGTTGGACCGGCTTCTGGGAAAAACGAGGGTCTATCAACCCTTAAGGCCGCTGCTCATTGGCATCGTTCATGGCCTCGCAGGTTCCGCGGCGGTTGCACTGCTGGTTCTAACCACCATTCGGAACTCTCGCTGGGCAATCGCTTATCTGCTTGTCTTTGGGGTCGGCACAATTGCAGGCATGATGCTGATCACTATGAGTATTGCTTCCACTTTCCGCCTGGCAGGCCAAAGCTTGAAGTTTTCTCGTCGCCTCGCGGTAGCGTCTGGCCTGCTTAGTCTGGCTTTCGGCCTGGTTGTGGCTTATCACATCTGCTTCGTAGATGGCTTGCTCACAGCTCATCCGCATTGGACGCCACGGTAGTTTGAAGTGCTGGAGCCGCCGAATAAAAAGCGATAAACGCGGATACTATCGCACAACCCCAAGCCGCATTGTCCTTCTGACACAAACCCGGCACCCGTAAGACACAGCTACCAGTGACGGATGTCACGGGCGAATTCTCCGGGTCCTCTTAGCATAGAAACTGGCCCTGAAATTGGAACGACGGAGCACACGAGAAGCTTGGATTACGTCTATTTCGCGTGCCGCTTTCATATATATAAGAACGCCGTAAAGAACGGCTGTTCGAGGATTCGGGGCCGCACATGCGTTTACGAAGCACGCGGAGAATCCTATGGCAACCGATGCCATTGCAGCCCTGCACTGGGACCTCGAAATCGCTGGCCATTTGTCGAAGCCCCGAGAGTCAACCGGTTGGAAAGAACGACTCAAACAAGAATTGAAGAAAATCTTCCGGGGCTACGGCGACAACTTCTTTGATGGATACTGAGGCTAGTTTGCTCAATCCTGGCGTTTCGTTCCCCTCGCTGATAATGAATCAGCCTCAAAACCAATTGCCCACATAAGTGCCGGCGGCGCTTTGCAAGCCATTCTTGTCAACAAAAACGAGCGGCTGATGACATGCCATCGCAGGATGGCACGGTGCTCAGCCGCTCCAGATAATTTCTCAACGCCAGCGGACTGCGCGCTAAGCGTGCGCAAGTTCTTTCTCTACCGCGGCCTTCTCTGCCCTGGCCTTCTCGGCCTCGGCGCGTTGCATCGCTTCTGCTGCGGCGATGGTGCGAGCGGCAACGGGCTTCAGCCAGAGCAGCGCCATGAATGCAGCGAGAATGTCACAGGCAATCATGACGTAGAACACTGGCACCCAGGAGCCAGTCTTAAGCATTACGTAAGCCGCGACCGGTGCCGCAAAAATGGATGCGGTACCCTTCGAGGTGTAGACAATTCCGTAGTTCGTCGTGGCCCATTTTCTGCCGAACAGGTCTGCGGTGATCGATGGGAACAGAGAGAAAATCTCGCCCCAGGCGAAGAAGACCAGGCTGGAAAGCAGCACGAACATTACCGGCTTATGAATGGTCTGCAACCAGGCCCAGATCGCCAAGCCTTCGATCAGAAAAGCGGTGAACATGGCATTCTCGCGGCCGATGTGGTCGGAGATCCAGCCCCACAGAGGCCGGGTCAAACCGTTAACGATTCGGTTCAACTGAATCGCCAGGATTGCCGCTGACAGGCCCCAGGCCACGATCACCTTATCCACTTTGTAGAAACCCGCAATCTCTTTCAATTGCGAGGTGACCACAAGGCCCCCGAAAGCCACCAGTGTCATCATGATGTAAATCACATAGAACGATGGCTGCTTCAGCATCTCCCACCAGGTCATATCGCGCAGACTTTGGCGGACCTTCGCAAGCGGCTTCCAGCCTTTCGGGAACCAGCTTTTCGCTGGGGCCACGATGAACATCGCAGCCACAAAAACGATGATGCCTTGCAGGATGCCCCAAAAGACAAACGCGTGGCGATAGCCGGAGGTCTTAATCATGGTTTCAATCGGCGCCACGGTGACGGCTGTGCCGATCCCATAAGCGCCCGAAACTATGCCAGCGCACAGTCCGCGATGATCAGGGAACCACTTGAGAACATTCCCGGTGCAGCCGCCATAAACGGCCCCTGCCCCGATTCCACCGATGGCATACCAGATATAAAGCCCGGTGGTGGTGGTCGCGTAGCCGGAGCCGATCCAGCCCGCTCCTACCAGCAATCCACCGATCCCGATCACCAGCCGTGGCCCGAGCAGATCGATAAGGTATCCTTCGAAGGGCACCAGCCAGGTCTCGCAGAAAATGAATGCCGCGAAAGCGATCTGCACGGCGGCGAGCGTTGCATGCAAGCTAGAAGTTAGAGGTTTAGTGAAAAGCGTCCAGGCATATTGCAGGTTGGCGATGGCCATCATCGCGATTATGCAGGCGCACATTTGAACCCAGCGGTTAACGGGCTTGGGTTCGGGGCGAACAAAGGAGGTTACATTTGTAGCCATAGCACCCTCCCGGGTGTTAGATAGAGTCGGTCGTTACGTCATTTTTCCTGCCAAATCTTCCTTTTTGAAAACAGCCCGCCTCTCTTGGAGGCGGGCTTTCTCAATTAGATTTCCTTGTTGAGCGGAATCACTCCCGGCACCAGCCACTTCTCCCACATCTCATCCACTTTGCTTTGGAAGAATGCAATGTCTTCATCGGTAAAGTGAGCGAAACGGCCCTGCTTGAGCAGGTAATCGCGCACCGGCAGACGTTTCATCCTGCCCTTCGCGATCGCCTCGGTTTTGCCGTAGAGCGTCAGCTTGCCGCATTCGACTTCATACAGAGGCCAAATGCCGGTATTCACTGCCAACTCGCCGAGTTCGAAGGAAAGCACCGGATCAAAATCCCAGCCTTTCGGGCAAGGATTCAGGCAATGAATGAAGGTCGGGCCGCCGATAGATAGCGCTTTGCGAATGTTGTTCATCGCTTGCAGCGGATACGAAGTGGAGATCGTTCCCACGTACTTACAGGTGGGATGACCCGTCAGCATCAGCCCGGCGACGTTCTTTTTCCAGCGATGATGCATAATCCGCTTCACCTTGCCAGGCGTGCTGAACGACGTATTCGCGCCCCACGGCGAAGTTCCGGAAATCTGGATGTCCGTGTTGGCATACGTCTCGTTGTCGTACAGCAGGATTAGCAGGTTGTAGTCGGGATGCGTCATGGTCGCCGAGATGGCATTGAGACCCATATCGGCGCCACCACCGTCCCCGCAGAATGCGATGACGTTGATGGGCTCGTCTTTCATGGCGCCTTTACGCATCTGAGCGCGCAGTGCCGCCGCCACGCCCAGCGCCCCCGAGCCGGCGCTTCCCAGTTGCGTATGCATCCAGGGAACGCCCCAAGGCGTTGAGTAATAAGAGGTGTTGGCCACATACATGCACCCGGTGGCGCCCAGGACAATGGTCCTCGGGCCTGCGGCCTTCGCCATCAGTTTCATGATTTGCGCAGACTCGCAGCCCTGACAGGTGCGGTGGCCGGCTGTGTAGTATTCCTCGTGCGGAACCTTCTTGACCCCCTTAAAAGGTTCCAGGGTTTGGGTCGGTTTCTCATCTATAAAAGTTGTGCTCATTTTGTTGTTCCTTTCCGGCTCAGCCCCGCAGCCCGATCCATTGCGTTAAGGGTTGCGCTTTACCTTTGGCAGCTTCGAAAATGATCTCCGTCATCTTCTCCACGTCGGGCACGGTCACTTCGCGTCCACCCAGGCCGCAGATGAAGTCCAGTACTGGCGGCTTGGTGCTCGCGCCGGTATACATCGCCGAGCGAACTTCGGTCGCGACCACACCGCTCAGATTCGGAGACCCGAACGAGAAGTCACGATCGATTACGCCAACCGCCTTGAACCGCTCCAGGCACTTCGCCAGTTCGGGACCGGCAAACGGCCGGAACCAGCGCAGCCGCACAAAGCCGACTTTCTTGCCTTGCTCGCGCAGCTTGCGAATCGCCACTCGAACCGGTGTTGAGAGCGTCCCCATTCCCAGCAGCACGACTTCCGCATCCTTCGTCATGTATTCCTCGAAGAATGGGTTGCCGTACTTGCGGCCGAAGGTCTTCTCGAAGTCGGCATAGACTTCGCGAATCACGTCGCAAGCCCGCTCCGTGACTGCATAGTTCTGGCGCCGAATCTCCATGACCCAGTCTTCGTTGGCTTGTGGAGCTACCGAAATGACATTATCGGGATGGAGCAGCAACTCGCCGCGATCGTATTTCGGCAGGAACTTCTTCACCTGCTCCGCGCTGGGAATGTTGACCAGCGACTGGGAGTGGGTCAGGAATGCGCCGTCGCAGCTGATCGCCAAGGGTACGAGGATGCGACGGTCTTCTGCGACGCGGTAAGCAATCAGGGCTGTATCCAGAGCTTCTTGCGCGCTGTCAACCCAGGTCAACAGCCAGCCCAGATCACGAACCGCCAGAGCGTCGTTGTGTTCCACACCGAAGGCTCCGGGATCATCAAGCGCTCGGTTGCCCACCATGCAGACCATAGGCACCCGCAACGCCGGACTGACTGTGAGCGCTTCCATTGCATACATCCAGCCCACGCCGCTCGACCCGCAAAACACGCGCGCTCCGCAGACCGACGCATGCTTTACGATTTCAAATTGTGAATGTTCCCCCTCGGCCACGATGAACTCGCAATCCAGTTCGCCGTCAGCCACTAGTTGGCTCATATATTGCATTACCGTGTCATAAGGACGAATCGGATAAGCCGTGACTACGTCGACGTTGGCCAGCTTGCAAGCAATCGCAATGGCTTCGGCTCCAGTAATCAGGGCTTCCTGCTCGAAGGTTTTCTTCTTTTCCTCTACAGGCATAGTTAGTGTCGCCATCTGAATCTCCTTTGTCTTTTCTCGGAATGCCCTCCGGGGCCATCAGCCTTTTGCTACTTCCAAGGCCTCAGGGACCTGTTCTTTGTACTGGCCGCGATAGCGGAAGCCTTGCGATCTCTTCTCGATCGGCTCTCGCTTCGCGATGGTTTTTTCCAGCCAATTCAGGTAGGCGTCCTGATCCTGCTTGAACCGTGCCCACTGGCTGTCGTTATCGTGGAATTCGGATTCGTTCACCATGGTGATGCAGTCCTTCACCGGACAAACGGCTTCACAAATGCCGCAGCCGCAGCAGCCCTCCAAGTTGGCATCATAAGTGCCATCCGGAGTGACATCGAAGGAAGCATCGGGACAGTTGAGCCAGCACAATGTGCACTTCGTGCAAGTCTTGAAATTCACCACCGGACGGAAGCTGCGCGTGGTGTATTTCTTGAACAGCTCATTGCGTACCGGCCGGAATCCGCCAACTTCGTGGGTGATGGGATTTTCGTACGGGCCACCTTGAGGTTGACCCTTAATCGAGACGCCCAGCCGCATGTCCTCCCACTTGGGGAAGGCATAGTGGGCAAGGTCCTCGGGATTGCCCTCACCGGGCTTCACTTCAATCGTGGTGAAGCGGTCATAAGCGGTGCGCGCGGACGTTACCTTCAGCGTGTTCTTCAGCTTGTCCTCGATGAATTTCTCCACCGACTTCAGGCTGACCAACTGCGGCAGCGCCTTGGCAATTGCACCCAGAATGCGAACATCGGTGTGGTCATCCTTGTAGACCCACATGCCTGAGAAGCTGGCGATGCCTTTTACGATTCCCAGCTTGTAGGGCTCCTCGCGCCGATGAATGAGTTTGATCAGGGCAGGCGCGTCCTGTAGCGAAACCACAATCAGCGGGCATCCCGGTTTCAGTGCATAATGCACGGGATGCAACCCGTACCAGGCCCAGGACTCCCCACCCTTGCAGAGCGTGTCGTCGAGAACGACCGTCAGATCGACCTGCTTCGGCTCGTATTGCGCCATCCCAGCTTCGAGCGTCTGATCGTCGTTGGCGACGATGGCGAAGCTCTTCGCGGGAATGCCATTACGTTCCGGAGAATCTCCATAACGGCCAAAGGAAATACCCAACTTGCCCTCGTTGTGCGCGGCCAGAACAATGCCGCGCGTGGTGTTTTTCGCCAGGGTCTTTTGAAAGACCCCCCGGTAAATTAGTTCAACCGCGAATAGCTGGCCCATTTGGCAACCTCCATTTCTATTAAAGCTTTTGCAAAACAATTCTTTCGATTTCTGCCAAGTGCTGGCGCATGGCGGCTTCTGCCGCTGCTGCATGGCCCAGGTTCAGCGCCGCAAGTATGCGGCGGTGGCCGGCCAGTGACTTCTGCTGACGGCCCGGCGTTTGCAAACTGCGCTCCCGAGTCTTGCGCAACAGGTCCATCAAAACGTCGAGTACTTTCAAAACCACTTCGTTTTTCGCTGCCAGGGCAATGCAAAAATGAAATTTCGAGTCTTCATCAACAGCGGTTTTACCCAATTGCAGCTTTGCCTCCTGGCGCCGCAGGATTTCCTCCATCTCGGCAAGCTGTTTCCGCGAAACGTGCAGGGCGGCGCGGCGCGCCAGTGCCGGTTCCAGCATCTTGCGAAAGTCCAAAAGTTCAGCCAGAACCTCGCGTTTCTGCAGTAACACACCGGTAAGCGGGGTCGATAGTGCTTCGGACGAGGGTTGGCGCACGATAGTCCGCGAACCCTGCCGTTTTTCCACCAGGCCCAGCAACTCCAGTTTCCGTATCGCGTCGCGCACGGAACTGCGGCTGACCTTAAACATGCGTACCAGTTCGCGTTCGGGCGGCAGGGCATCGCCGGGTCGTAGATCCTCGACGATCCGCCTCTGGATCTGGTCGGCAACAGCTTCGTAGATCCGGGTGTGGTCCTTGCGGATTGCCTCAAACTGCATGTGGGCGGGGGCGGCCACGTCTGCAGAAACTGGTCCGATAACCGACATCAGACCTATTTCACGCCCCCGGCCGTGGACCAGCAGTGATTCCGGTCACGGGACAACGTGACATGTTCGCCGGCCCTGCTGAGGTTACGTGTTTCGGCTTGCCATTAGACACAATGCGGCATTTGAGGTGGGTGGTTCCTGAGCAGTGTAGACAGAATGCTAGTGAATACAGGCTTCCGCCGCCTGCAGGATCGCGCCTTCTTTCGCGACCCGGGCCAGCGTGTTGATGTCTTCGTGCAATGGCCGGTCTTCATCCAGCTTCCGGACGTAGCTTCGGATCACCTCGTAAACCGCTTGCGTGGCCGGGGCCGGTTTGACCGGAGCACGGAATTCGAAAGCTTGCGCCGCTGCAATAAGCTCGATTGCCACCACATACCACGCGTTCTCGATAATCTGCCGGGTTTTGATCGCGGTCGTCATCCCCATTGACACGAAGTCTTCCTGGTCAGCTGCCGCCGGGATGGATCCGGTTGCGGCCGGATGACTGAGCACCCGATTTTCGCAAACCAAAGCGCCCGCCGTGTATTGCGAAAGCATCAATCCGGAAAACATTCCCGCACCTTTCGTTAGAAACGCCGGCAATCCCATCGACAGGTGCGGATTCATCAGCCGATTCAGCCTGCGTTCAGAAAGCGCAGCCACCGTGGTCACCGACATGCCCAGCAACTCGAGGGCGAACGCCATAGGCGTGCCTTGGAAATTCGCTCCCGTCAAAACCAGCTCTTCTTCAGGAAAGAAAGTCGGATTATCGGCTGCGTGGTTCAGTTCGATTTCGAGCATGTAACGAACCCACTTGAATGCTTCGCGGGCAGCGCCGATCACTTGCGGACTGGAGCGCAACGAGTATGCGTCCTGGACCTTCTTGCCGGGGAGCTTAAGAAGTTCGGAACCCTCCGTGAGCTTGCGAATTCTTTCTGCACATTCCTGGGCGCCGGGATATCCGCGCACAACATGGATCCGAGGGTCGTAGGCTTGCATGTTAGCGTTGAGTGCTTCCAGCGTCATCGCCAACGCGACCTCCTGAGTTTTCAACCAACTCTCGGCATCGTAGAGTTCCAGGCAACCCATGCCACAGATGAAATTCGAGCCATTGATGGCGGCCAAACCGTCTCGCTCATGAAAGGCCACTGGTCCAATGCCCGCTTCG
>Ga0187778_10003046_pt1 | contig 11305 bp, 3 predicted proteins | sample 1015_Q2_SP5_20_M_FD_132418 | JGI IMG/M metagenome (GOLD analysis project Ga0187778, IMG submission 132418) | Tropical peat soil microbial communities from peatlands in Department of Meta, Colombia - 1015_Q2_SP5_20_MG | ecosystem: Environmental > Terrestrial > Soil > Wetlands > Peat | place...
AGGCGCTGAAACGCAGCCTGGATGTCCTTCACCTGGAAATACAGAATCGAGCTGGGATGATCGAATTCAGGCTTTTCGGGCATGTCGAGCATCAGCCGCACTCCGCCGCAATCGAAAAAGCTCAACTGGCCGGCGCGGAAGAGGTGAGTCAACCCGAGAACATCGCGATAGAATGCCGTGGCGCGGTCGACGTCGTGGGCGTTTATTGCGATCTGACCGATGCGGGAGAGAGCCGAAGAATCCAGTGTAGTCATGGCGGAGCGACCTCCTTGACATTATTGGTTAGCATAGCTAACTATATTCTATGCACGAACGCAAGCACAATATAGCGCCCCAAGACGAGGCCCACCGCATCGGGGACCTGCTGCACTCCGCGGCCATCCACCTGCTCCGCAGAGTCCGGGCGCAGGATCGCACCATGGGCATTGGTCCGGCGCAGCTTTCGGCGCTCTCCGTGCTCGTGTTTTTGGGGCCGCGCTCGCTGAAGGAATTGGCCGAAGCGGAGCAGGTACGGCCCCCGACGATGAGCAGGATCGTCGCGGGGTTGGTGCGCGCAGGGCTGGTCCGCCGTCAGACGACCACGGATAAACGGCGGCTTAGTCTGGAAGCTACCGACAAGGGAACGAAAATTCTTTGGAAAGGGCGGCAGCGGAGAGTGGAATTGGTCGCCCGGACGCTGCAGACTTTTTCCGAAGATGAGATTCAGGAAGCTGCGCGGGTGGCGGAATTCCTGCAGAAGCTCGTCGCTAGGTTGTAGACTCACCGCGCATTCCAGGCCCGGAGTGCAGAAAAAACCTGGATCCTTTGCCTACAAATGCGTGAAGGAAAAGCCTCTCACTTGCACCACCAGCCATTACAATGTAATTTTCTGGTCAATCTATCCATGAGGCCCTTGATGACTTCCTCCCCATTCAGAATCCTGGTTCCGTCCGTTTGTTTGCTCCTTTTTGGCCTGTCATCCTTCGACGCGCAGGAGGCGCCTTCCTGGAGCGTAGCGCGCTTCTCCGACGATGCAGCTGCGGTGTACCAAGCGGCGTCTTCTGCGACGGCGAAGAAAGGCAGCAGCGTCCTGGTGCTGTATGACGAGAGCGCGTTCACGTTTGACGCTGACGGCAAGTCGGTCGAAAAAACGTACAAGGTGTACCGCGTGATATCTGAGAAGGGTGCAGAGGGCTGGGACAACGTCGACGTCGAGTGGGAGCCTTGGCACGAAGAGAAACCCGTGGTGCGGGCGCGCGTCATCACCAGCGACCATGTGATCCATCCGTTGGATCCGAAATCTATTACCGACTCTCCCGCAAGCGATAACGACGAGAAGGAGTATGGTGACCGGCGCGTGGTCCGCGCGCCGCTGCCGGCGATTGCTCCGGGCGCCGTAGTAGAACAGGAAATCACAGTCCGGGAGACAGCTCCCGTTTTCGGCGCGGGAATTGTCGACCGCGTTTATTTTGGCAGTTTCTCTCCGGTGCGGGAGGCTCAGGTCCTTCTGGACGCGCCTGCTTCGCTCAACCTGCAATACACGACGCAACTCTTGCCGCAAGTGAAAGTCGAACGCAAGGCGGAGGACGGCCGTGTGCGCGTACGATTCGTTCAAGGCCCCATGGAGGCTCTGGAAAACGCAGAAGGGTACCTGCCGAGCGAGCAGCCCGTTTTTCCGCAGGTGACGTTTTCCACCGCTGCGTCGTGGCAGAAAGTTGCCGAGAGCTACGGGAAGATCGTGGACGAACAGATTCAGAAGGGGAACACGGCCGAGCTGGCAGCGCAATTAACCAAAGGCAAAGCGACGACCGAGGAGAAACTTGCCGCCATTGTGCAGCACTTGAGCAAGGAAGTTCGTTACACGGGCGTGGAGTTTGACGAGTCCAGCATCGTGCCGCACCCGCCTGCCGAAACGCTGAAAAAGAAGTACGGAGATTGCAAAGACAAATCAACATTGCTGGTGGCGCTGGCAAGGGCAGCAGGGATTCCCGCGTATGTCGCGTTGCTGCGGGTCGGCAGACGGGAGGATGTGCTACCCAACCTGCCGGGCATGGGCATGTTCGATCACGCCATCGTGTACATCCCGGGCAATCCGGCGCATTGGATTGACGCCACGGACGAGCACGCAAGGTTGGGCCAACTGCCTGCTGGCGATCAGGGAAGGCTTGCACTCATTGCGCAGGCGGAGAGCACAGCTCTGGTCCACACTCCGGAATCGGCCTCGAAGGAGAACCGGCTGTACGAAGAAAGAGAAATTTACCTTGCGGAGAACGGTCCCGCGCGGATTGTGGAGATCTCCGAGCCTTCCGGCGTTTTTGAATCCAGCTTCCGTTCCTATTATGGAGACGCTGACGACAAAAATACCCGCAAGGAATTAAACGACTACGCCAAGAACGAATACTTGGCGGAAAAAGTGACGAAGTTCGAGCGGACCGACCCGAAAGACTTCTCGCAACAATTCCGCCTTACGCTCGAGGCCGCTCCGGCGAAGAGAGGAATCACGGAATTGGACGATGCGGTGGCGGCAATCCGCGTGGAATCCCTGTTCTCAAATCTGCCCAACGAATTGCGGCAGAAGGAACCGGAAGAAAAGAAGAAGCCGGGAGAGGAAGACGATACGGCCACCAAACCCAGGGTGGGAGACTACGAACTGGGCGAAGCTTACATAGCAGAGTGGGACTACAAGATTGTGCCTCCTCCAGGCTTCCGGCCGAAGCCTCTTCCTGACAAGAAGAGCGTGAACCTGGGACCAGCCGTTTACACGCAGGAATTCAGCGCGGATGCGGAGGGAATTGTCCATGGAAAGATCACCTTCGACACAAGGAAGCGCCGGCTGACTCTCGCCGAATCGAAGGAGCTGAGGAACAAGGTTGGGCAGATGAAGGACGAACAGGCCATCCTGGTCTTGTTCGAGCCGGTCTCGAACGCGTTGATGGCTGAGGGGAAAGTTCGCGAATCCTTTCAGGCGACCCGCGACCTGATAGCCATGCACCCGAAGGAGGCCGTCCACCACCTGCAAATGGCGAAAGCGCTGCTCGCCGCTGGGATGGGACAAGCGGCACGGGAAGAGGGCCGAAAGGCGGTGGAACTCGAACCGAATTCCGCTCTTGCCGAAAAGACGCTAGCGGAAATTCTGGAGTACGACCTGGTCGGCCGCAAGATGCGTGCGGGGAGCGACTATGCGGGCGCTGAGAAGGCCTACCGTGCCGCTCAAAAATTGGATCCCGACGATAAGGAAATCACCGCGAATCTGGCGATCTTGCTGGAGTACAACGATCATGGGGAACGCTACGGGCGCGGGGCAAAGCTAAACGACGCCGTGACGGAGTACCGCAAACTCAAGGACGATCAATTGAAGGAATGGGGAGTGGGGAACAATCCCGCGTTTGCGCTTTTCTACGCGGGGCGATTCGCGGAAGCGCGGAAGGAAGCGGAAGCGCTCAACCCTCCGCTGAAAGGCCTGATTGTCGCAGCGGAAGCAATGGCCAACGGAACACAAGCGGGCATGGCGGAAGCGCGCAAGCGCTCCAGCAGTGAAGCGGAACTGAAGTCGGTAGTCAAAACGGCGGGAGAAATCGCCATGCGGCAGCGCGCCTATGCCGTGGCGGCGGACCTGCTGGAAGCTGGCGCTTCCGGGAATGAATCGTCCAACACCATGGCTATGGCCGCAATGCTGCGCAAGGCGAGGAAGCGCGAAGAAATCGTCTACAAAGACGATCCCGCGGGGCTCGTCGGCAAGATGTTTTCGGATGCGCTCGACGGGAAAATGACCGAGGAGTCCATGGAAGCGATGAGCAGCCGGAATGCACTGATCGTCGAGAAGCGCAAGGACCTGGAAGAACGAAAGAGGGACCTGAATGCGGCAAAGCAGGTTACCGGAATGTTCTTGCGGCAGGGACTGCCCGTGGATGCGATGACGGATATTGTCGTCGAGGTGCTGCAGATTACTTCGGAAGGGGATGATACGAACGGCTACAAGGTGTCGTTGCGAGTACCTGGCGAAACCAACCAGCAAATGTTCGTGGTGAAGGAGGGCGGCCACTACCGAATCCTTGACAGCACGGAAAAACCAAACTCTGTGGCCCTGGAAATTCTGGACCGCGTGCAGGCCAACAACCTGCCGGGGGCGCGCATCTTGCTCGATTGGGTGCGCGACGTGCAGCATCTCTCGGGCGGGGATGACCCGCTGGCAGGCCAGAGTTTTCCGAGGATGTGGACCAAAGGGAAAGAGGGCGACGCGCGCCAAATCAAGCTAGCGGCGGCCGCATTGGCTTGCGAGACCAAGGAGACTGCACCGGAAGGGATCGCTATCCTCGAGCCCGCAGGCAAGGAATCTACTGCCGAGAGCGAAAAACTGAACATTTCGCTAGCGCTTCTGGACGGCTACAGCGCTTTGCGCAACTACGACAAGCTCTCCGCACTGGCGACCGAGCTCGCCAAAGACCATCCCGAATCGAAGCGGCTCTTCCTGGACCGGGAGTTTGCTTTGCGTGGCCTCGGAAAGTTCGCCGAAGTTGATGCCCTTGCACAGGAATGGTTGAAGAAAGATGCGGGAGACGTGCAAGCGATGCGCGCGCAAGTCTTCTCGGCGGCGTGGGCGGGGAATTATGCTTTGGCGCGGGAACGAGCCGTCAGAATTTTGGCGACGGACAAGGCCGAAGCGACGGATTACAACAACCAGGCGTGGTATGGCCTGTTCACCGGCAAAGTCGATGCCTCGGACCTGGAGGCTGCGACCAAGGCCGCGCAATTGAGTAAGGCGAGCGCCTACGCCTTGCACACATTGGGCTGCGTCTACGCAGAGGCCGGGAAGACCAAAGAAGCTCGCGAGGTCCTCATTCAAGCCATGGATGCGCTGTACCTGGATGAGCCGGACGACAATTACTGGTATGCATTCGGCAGAATCGCGGAGCAGTACGGGGAGTTGCAGTCGGCAGAAGCCGATTATAAAGCCGTGAAAAAACCCAAGCAGGCCGAATCGATTCCGGGATCGTCTTATCGCTTGGCGCAAATGCGCTTGCAAGCCATGGGAAAAGAAATCAAGGCACCGGGAAAATAGGCCGTGGTGTTTCGGGTTTAGCCGACACGAGAGAGTTTCGGCCGGCCGCTCCAGTGGCTACAGCGCTCTCGCATTATCAGGTGCCGCTCTACTCCTCGCGCAGGGTATTGGCAGGGTCGATCTTCGCGATTCTTAAGGCGGGCAGCACGGTGGCCAGCGCCGTTATCAACAAAAGAGTCAGCACCACAGTAACCAGGGTTGGCGCATCATGGACCCCTACGCCATAGAGCACACTGCGCATTACCCGCAGGGCTCCAACGGAGAGGCCTAGACCAAGCACCACACCCACCAGCGAAGCGCTGGCGCCGGAGCGGCCGATCTGTACCATAGCCTGCCCGACTCCCGAGCCTAGTGCCATGCGGATGCCGATTTCGCGCGTCCGCTGTGCAACCAGATTTGCTACCAGTGCGAAGATGCCAACCGCGCTCAACAGCAATGCCAGCCCCGCCATCGCACCCAGCAACGCCACTTCGATCCGTTGTGTCGCCAGCGTTCTGGCCAGAAGGTCTTTCATGGAGTAAAAGCCGGACGCAGGCAGGTTGGGATCAGCGCTGGCCAGTGCGCGTTGCATTTCTGCCGTCAAGCCTTCCACTGGACCCACCGTGCGGACAATCCAGTCGGGTTGAAACCACACGTGCACGAGTGACAGGAACGGCGCGCTCATTTGCGCGGCTGGAACATACATCGCCTGCTCGCTCATGAGAGGAGCTCCCTCATATAGGCCGGAAGAGACAGAGACATCCGCTACCTCGCCCACGATCAGCGTGCCGTCGTTGACGTAGCGGCCCACTGGATTGCTTCCGCCATAAAACTTTCGGGCAAAGGCTTGATTTACCACGGCCACGTGTTGTGCCATCGGGCCGTCTGCGTCCGTAAAAACGCGGCCCGCAAGCACGGGCATCTGCAAGGCATCAAAATATCCCGGCGTGACGTACACCACGTCCGTCGCGTCCTGCTGTCCCGCTTCCTTGCCATCGCTCAGTGTGACGCCGTCGTTCAGGGCGCGCTCGTAAGGGAGGCTCAATCCGACCGCCGCATTTTGCACTCCGGGAATCTGCCGCATGGCGGCAGTGCTCTCTTCCAGTAGCTTTCGGAAGGCTGCGGGATCGTGATAGCGGGCGTCGTCGAGCGAGGCTTTGGCGATCAGGACTCCGTAGGGATTGAAACCTGGCGGCAGAGTCTCCAAGTGGAGGAGGCTACGGAGAAGCAGGCCGGAAGCGGCTAGCAGCACGACCGTGAGCGCGACTTCACCTGCGATCAGCGACTGCCGCAGTCGCACGTTTCCGGCTCTAGCCACGGCGCGGTCGGCCATCGAGGAGCGTAAGTCCACTTTCCTTGCGGCGAGCGCGGGGAGCATGCCGACCAGGACGCTGGTCAATAGCGAAACGACCAATGTAAAGGTCAAGACGCGGGCGTCGAGGGGTACGCTTGCAACGGGAAGGAAGTGTTCGGGCAACAAGAGCAGAAGGCTTCGCAGGGCAAAGAACCCGACGCCGATGCCAACCCCTCCACCCAGGAAAGCCAGGAGCAGATTCTCGATCCAGAACTGCTTCTGAATCTGCCAGCGAGTGGCTCCCAGCGCGAGCCGTGTGGCCACTTCCGAGGTGCGACGCAGCATGCGGACCAGCGTCAACCCGGCCAGATTCGCGCACGCGATGAGCAAGATGAAACCGGCAGCCAACATCAGTGCAAGGACCTGCGGACGCAGTGGGTCGGTCTCGCCTTTTTGGAGTGGCACCGAGTAATAACTTATCCGCGCGCCCGGGTTGTTCTTCTCAAAACGCTGTGTGCGGAGAACCCAGGCGCGGTTGATCTCGGCGTCTGCCTCCTGCCAAGTCGCGCCCTCATGCAACCGAGTAATGGCGTCAAAGTTCGTTCCACTGCCTTCACCCTCCCGGCTCGGTTGGAGCGGGGTGTATACGTCGGCGTTCAAAGGGGTCGTCGCGCCCTGAGGCAGCACACCGACGACAATGTAGGGCTCGCTCCTTAGCAAAATGGCTTGCCCAAGGATGTTCCTGTCCGCACCGTAGAGACTGCGCCACAGGCCGTAGCTCAGGATTGCTACCTTGGGTCCGTGGGGACGGTCCTCGTCTTCAGAGAAGCTGCGCCCAAAGACCGGTTGCAGGGCCAGCACGTCAAAATAGTGAGCTGAAACGCGACCGTCTCGCACGTACTGTACGTGCGAGCCCGCCTGGAGGTTTACGCCCGAAGTTCCCCCTGAGACAGCAGACATCAAAGCCGGTGCGTTGTCCCGGAGCAGTTCCCACTTTTCCCCGTCGATTCCGGTGCGCCCATCGGAATTGTTGGGCCCGGTCACTCGCGCATAGATCGTGGCCATGCGCTCTGGATGCATGTACGGCGGGTTTTTCAGCATGAGCGCGTTGACCAGGGAGAAAATCGCCGTGTTCGCGCCGATGGAGAGCGCCAGCGTGATAATGACCGTTGACGTAAACCCGGGATTGCGACGAAGCTGCCGCCCAGCAAACCGGAGATCGTTCCCCAAACTCTCCATGGCCAATCCTCCCCCACGCAAAATCCGATTCGTGGCCTCTCCGATAGACTACGTCGCCGGTCCGCCCGATGTTCCGCTTCCACTGGGCTTAGATGAGAGCACAGTGTCGTTCCGAGTGGAAGATGCTTCATTGAGACCCTATCCAGTTCACAAGGCGCGAGATAATGACGCATCTGCGAACCCCCCGGCCAACTGGCCGAAAACCGTTCTTTCGGCCATTGATTTTGACTCGTTATTCAGCTATCTATTAAGGCCTCTGTTGTCCTTCGGTAGGCCATTTCTCCATCGGTCTCGAGCTGGGATAAGTCTTGTCCTGACAGGAGTTCTCGGCGATAAGGATCCGGCCATCGAGCATTCCCCGCTGACTCGCAACCCGCGCTTGGCTGGCTCAAGCCCTTCATCCCGAGAGGTGTCTGAGGCAGGTCGGTGTCGAAGAAAGAAGGGAACCCATGTCTCGCTCACTGAGTTTCTTCGTTGTGGCTGTTGCCACTTCTCTGGTCACCGCGCCAGCGGTCTACTCTCAAATCGAGTCCGAGGCGCAGGCTCGCCCACGAATCACGCAAAGCGTAGATGAAACGAATCGCGTCGTGCTCCAAGGCAACACCCGCCCCGAAGCCATTTCCGCGAACGATCGCGGTGCGGTGGCAGGTGAATTCGCTCTGGAGCACATGCTTCTTCAACTGAAGCGCTCTCCTGAACAGGAACAAGCTCTCCAGTATTTCATCGAAGAGCTTCAGACCCAGGGTTCTCCCAATTTTCATCGCTGGCTTACGGCGCAGGAGTTTGGCGAAAAATTCGGCGTGGCGAAGTCCGATCTCGAGACTATCGCAACCTGGCTTGCATCTCAGGGGTTCCGCGTCAACACGATTTATCCGAGCGGCATGCTCATTGATTTCTCGGGCACTGCGGCCCAGGTGCAAACTGCCTTCCAGGCTGACATTCACCATCTCGAAGTGAATGGCGAGAAGCATTTTGGCAATCTCAGCGATCCCCGTATCCCTTCGGCGCTGGCGCCGGTAATTGCTGGGATCGTTTCACTCCATGACTTTCGCCCGCGCGCCATGTTTCGGATGCGGCCTGCCCACGTGAATTACACGTTTACCGACATCTACGGTGGAGACGATTACGCCGTTGTACCCGCGGACCTGGCGACCATCTACAACCTGAATCCCCTCTTCGGCGCGGGTTATTCAGGTCAGGGCCAGACCATAGTCCTGATTGAAGACACCGACGTCTTCAGCGCAGCCGACTGGAGTACCTTTCGTTCCGCCTTCGGCCTCTCCTCGTACACCTCTGCGACGTTCAACTCCCTGCACCCCGCGCCCCCCAGCGGCCCCAATAATTGTGGCGCTCCCGGAGTCATTTCTCCCAATGATGCTGAAGCTATCCTGGACGCCGAATGGGCCAGCGCGGCTGCGCCCAGTGCGGCCATTGTGATGGCCGCTTGCGCCGACACGGCGACCACCTTCGGCGGTCTGATCGCCATGCAGAATCTCCTGAACGGCCAGAACCCGCCTCCGGCTCTCATGAGCATCAGTTACGGCCAATGCGAGACAGTAAATGGTGCGGCTGCCAATGCCTCCTACAACTCGACCTATCAGCAGGCGGTCACTCAAGGCGTCTCCGTATTCGTTGCTGCGGGTGACAGTGGTGCGGCCGGCTGTGACAATAGTGTTGCCGCGGCAACTCATGGCATTGCGGTCAACGCCTTCGCCTCGACTCCCTACAACGTTGCCGTGGGCGGCACCGATTTCAGCGATACTTTTTCCGGTACCAACGGCACTTACTGGAATTCCACGAACACGCCCACTTACGGTTCCGCCATTTCTTACATCCCAGAAATTCCCTGGAACGATTCTTGCGCGGGTGCGCTCCTCTCCGAATACGAGGGTTACGGGCCGCCCTACGGTCCGAACAGTTTATGTAACGATCCGCTCTACGGCCTTTTTCTTCAAACCACGGTCGCTGGTGGCGGTGGGCCGAGTGGTTGCGCCACGGGCACTGCGTCAACCAACAGCGTCGTGAGCGGCACCTGTCAGGGCTGGCCCAAGCCTTCCTGGCAAGCGGTCCTGGGCAACCCTAACGACGGCGTGCGCGACACTCCGGACGTATCACTCTTCGCTGCCGATGGTCTCTGGGGCCATTTCTATGTCTTCTGTTGGTCGGATACCGCGAATGGCGGCGCCGCTTGCACTGGCGCTCCGAGTGGCTGGTCTGGCGCGGGTGGAACATCGTTCGCGTCGCCCATCATGGCGGGCATCCAAGCGATCGTAAATCAGAAGACCGGCTCGCGCCAAGGCAATCCCAATCCGGCTTATTACCAGCTTGCAGCCTCTGAGTACGGCTCCAGCGGCAACTCTGCCTGCAATTCGAACAACGGAAACAGCGCTTCTTCCGCGTGCGTTTTCTACGATGTGACGCAGGGCGACATGGATGTGAACTGCACCGGCAACTTCAATTGCTATTTGGACGGTACCGCGTCGGGCGTGCTCTCTACCTCCAACAATTCCTACCAACCAGCCTATGGAACAGGCACGGGTTGGGATTTTGCTACAGGCATCGGCAGCGTCAATGCCGCCAACTTGGTCAACAACTGGCCCGCGTCAACTTCCCAACCCGGCTTCACTCTCTCGGCGTCTCCCGGTACCTTGGCGATTCTCCAAGGCGGCGCCGGTTCCACGACCGTCACGATCAATGCCCTCAATGGGTTCACTGGCAACGTGAATTTGACAGCATCCGGCCTCCCAAGCGGCGTCAGTGCGGTCTTTGCCACAAATCCGGCGACAAGCGCCAGCTTGCTCACTCTGTCTGCCAACCCCACTGCAGCGGTGGGCACAGTCAATGTGACCATAACCGGAACCTCAGGCACCCTGACGAGCACCACGACGATTTCTCTCAGCGTGAACCCTCTGGGAAACTTCACACTTTCGGCTTCGCCTAACAGTTTGACGCTCACACAGGGCGCCAGCGGCTCCAGCACTATTACGGTCACGTCGCAGAATGGTTTCAATGGCAGCGTCACCCTGTCGGCGTCGGGGCTGCCGAGCGGCGTGACAGCATCGTTCAACCCCAGCAGCGCAACCAGTACGAGCACGTTGACGCTGACGGCCAGCAGCACGGCCACGACAGGAACGGCCACTGTGACCGTGACGGGCACGTCCGGCAACTTGTCGCACACGACGTCCATGTCCCTGACGGTGGCTGCTCCACCCAACTTCGCACTCTCTGCCTCTCCAAACAGTTTGACGATTACACAAGGCGCCAGCGGCTCCAGCACTATCACGGTCACGTCGCAGAATGGTTTCAATGGCAGCGTCACCTTGTCGGCGTCGGGGCTGCTGAGCGGCGTGACAGCATCGTTTAACCCAACCAGCACAACCAGCACAAGCACGTTGACGCTATCTGCCAGCGGCACGGCCGCGACGGGAACGGCCACAGTGACCGTGACGGGCACGTCTGGCAGCCTGACGAAGACCACCACGATTTCCTTGACCGTTCAAGCGGTCCCGACGCTTCCTTCAGTTTGGACCGACGGGGATATCGGCTCGGTCGGCGTGGCAGGGAATGCCAGTTACGCAAGTGGGACGTTTTCCGTGGCGGGAGCCGGCCAGGGGACTTTCTCGACCACCTCCGACAGCTTCAACTTTGTCTATCAGCCGCTTTCCGGCGACGGGGCCATCGCGGCCCGGCTGGTGAGCTTGCAGGGCAGCGGTGCGGCGCAGGCCGGCATCATGATCCGCGAGACGCTGAATCCA
>Ga0187778_10003049_pt1 | contig 11302 bp, 8 predicted proteins | sample 1015_Q2_SP5_20_M_FD_132418 | JGI IMG/M metagenome (GOLD analysis project Ga0187778, IMG submission 132418) | Tropical peat soil microbial communities from peatlands in Department of Meta, Colombia - 1015_Q2_SP5_20_MG | ecosystem: Environmental > Terrestrial > Soil > Wetlands > Peat | place...
CGGGCGCGCGGCTCCGTGTTGATCGCCTCGCTGCGCGCGGCCGCGATGTCGCGGTTCCAGCGCGTATCGATCTCTTTGAGGTTGCGCAGGTCGGTCACGATCTGGGTTTGACGCCTGAGATCGCCGCCCTGACTCATCAGGTAGAGGAAGGCGAGAACCGCCACCAAAACTACTGCCAGGAGGATCCGCAGCACTCGGCCAATCATGATTAATCCGGGTTGAGGCGGTGGTTGTTGGTTGAGCCGGCCATGTGGCACTCCCTTGAGCCGGTGTAAGCATTGAGCTTACAAAGTATTATCGGCAAAATGCACGTCCCGTGCCAGGGTATCGTTTTCCAGCCTTCCGGCATGGCGGCCCCAGGGCAAGGCGGGCCCCGCAACGGACGAGCTAGCCGTGCAGCCAAGGCCGCGCCTTTGCCTGGTTGCCGGTGTTTCCCGTCAACTCAGAAGTCAGGTAAGCAAGAGTTTTCTTCAACTTCCCACGTTCAAAGAGTTTTTTCTGGCCGGTCGGCCCCGGGCGACACCGGGTCCGTCGCGCGGCGAGCTTACATTTCGCTCCGCAATCCTCAGGCAGCACGCTCGCCGGGCGCAGCACCGCTGATGCCAGCATCGACCTCCCGCTGCCGGAATTAAAGGCTTTTCGGTATGGAGTGATTGTCTGGCGCCCCGGCATTGGCAGGGTGCGGCCGGTGGGCCAAGGAAAGCCACTTCGCCGATTCCACCTTGGGACCCGGTCGGCTGAGCGGGCTCGCTGACTGGCTCGCTCCACGAGCTCATCGGTGTGCACAATGGCCAGGCCAATAAACGGGCACAATTTGAGTTGGGAATACAGGCGTTGTGTCCCCTCCGAGAAAGGCGCCGCACTGACTTAGCCGCGAGGAGTGAATGGCGAAACTGCGCGTCCGAAGCTTCGCGATCTCCATCGATGGCTACGGCGCTGGGCTCAACCAAGATCTGCACAACCCGCTGGGCGTGACAGGGCCCGAGTTGATGGAGTGGTTCTTTCACACACGCCTGTGGCGCAGAATGCAGGGCTGTGACGATGGAGAGACGGGCGTCGATAACGCGGTTGCCGAGCAAGGCTTCGCCGGAATCGGCGCCTGGATTCTCGGCCGCAACATGTTCGGTCCGGTTCGCGGGCCCTGGCCCGACGACGCTGGGAAGGGTTGGTGGGGCGAGGAGCCGCCGTATCACACCCCGGTTTTCGTGCTGACGCATCACCCGAGGGCGCCGCTTCGCATGGCGGGAGGCACAGAGTTTCGCTTTGTTACCGACGGCATTCACGCGGCGCTGGAGCAGGCAACCGCGGCGGCGGGCGGGCAAGACGTGCGTCTCGGCGGCGGAGTATCCACCATCCGGCAATACCTGCGCGCGGGTCTGATCGACGAGTTGCATCTTGCCATGCGACCCGTATTGCTCGGAGCCGGGGAGCATCTTTTGAAAGACATCGATCTGCGTGCTTTGGGCTACGAGTGCGAGAAGTCTCTTGCCGGCGAACGCGCGAGCCACGTTTTTCTGCGCAGGCGCAGGTGATCGGGCACGGTTTTCTGCCGCCTTCGCTTTGGGATTCGCGGCGCTGAAAAGCGCGGCGGGCCCGCGCTGCACGAGGATGTATTCGACCGGCAAGCGCTGCGCAGCGGGGCGCGAACCTCCACACGTAGCGCGCCGCGCCGATGCTACCGCTCATCTTTCGTTCGCTGGAGAACCGACACATGGCTGCTGAGGTTAATCAATTCGACGGGGGTTGCACCTGTCGTTTCGTGCGCTATCGCCTCTTGTCGAATCCGCTATTTGTCCATTGCTGTCATTGCCGCTGGTGTCAGCGCGAGACCGGTGCGTCTTTCGCGCTAAATGCGCTCATTGAAGCCGACCGCGTCGCGCTGCTGAGCGGTGAAGTTGACGCAGTCACGACGCCGTCGAACAGCGGCGCTGGACAGAAGATTTCTCGCTGCCCCAAATGCCGTATTGCCGTCTGGAGCAACTACGCCCGCGCAGGCGATGCGTTGCATTTCATTCGAGTCGGCACCTTGGATGAGCCAGATCGCTTTGCGCCGGACGTTCACATTTACACGGCCTCAAAGCAACCATGGATCGTGCTGCCGCCCGGATCAACGGCTGTTCCTGAGTACTACAATTCCGCCGAGCTTTGGCCAAAGGAAAGCCTCGAGCGCAGAGCACTACTGTTCAGGAAATAGCCAAAAGTTGCCCCTGCTCCACTCACATCGCCGCTCGCACCTGCCGAACGCGGCGCTCCCGGCTGTCGTTTCGACGCCGTCTTCATGGGTGTGCGCGGCTCACGTTCGGCTCGCGGACCGGCCACGTTGAGGCACAGCAGAAGCACGGACGTTGGACAGGAAAGACTCAAATAGCGGCGGGTTGGATCACACCCCGATGATGCAGCAGTATCTGCGCATCAAGGCCCAGCATTCCGAGCTGCTGCTTTTCTATCGCATGGGCGACTTCTACGAGCTGTTCTACGAGGATGCCGAAAAGGCGTCCCGGCTGCTCGATATCACGCTCACCCAGCGCGGTGTCTCGGCGGGCGCACCGGTCAAGATGGCCGGTGTGCCCTTTCACTCGGTCGAGCAATATTTGGCGCGCCTTCTCAAGCTCGGTGAATCGGTGGCAATCTGCGAGCAGATTGGAGATCCCAGCGCCTCCAAGGGGCCGGTGGAGCGTGAGGTCACTCGCATCATCACCCCGGGGACGCTGACCGACGCCGCACTCCTCGACGACAAGCGCGACAATCTGATTGCCGCCATCGGGCCCGGCAAGCCGCTGCTCGGCATCGCGTGGTTGAGCCTCGCCTCGGGCGATTTCCGGGTGCTCGAAACCACTCCGGAGAGACTGACCTCTGAGCTTGAGCGGCTGGCTCCAGCCGAGGTTTTGCTCCCCGAAGGCAGCGAGGCTCTGTTGCCGAGCGCACTGGGCATCCCGCACAAGCGCCTTGCGGCGTGGAGTTTCGATCGCGATTCTGCGCTGCGCGCACTCACCAAACAGTTCGGGACGCAGAGCCTTTCGGGCTTCGGCTGCGACGGCCTGGGGCCCGCCCTGGGCGCCGCGGGCGCGCTGCTCGAATACTGTCGCGCCACCCAGCGCGGGGATTTGGCGCACGTGCTCGCACTGCACGTTGAGCTGGACTCCGCTTATCTTCGCCTCGACGCGGTGAGCCGACGCAACCTCGAGATCAGCGAGACGCTGCGCGGCGAGCCTGCACCGACACTGCTCTCGCTGCTCGACACTTGCGCAACGAGCATGGGAAGCCGCCTGTTGCGACAGATCCTGCACCACCCGCTGCGCGATCGAAGCAGCGTAGAGGCGCGGTTGGATGCCGTCGAAACCCTGGCCGGTTCCAACGCGAGAGGGCCCTTCGAGGCGCTCCGGCGATTGCTCGGACAAGCGGCCGACATCGAGCGCATCACGGCTCGAGTCGCGCTGCGCACTGCCCGCCCGCGTGATCTGAGCGGGCTCAGAGCCACGCTGGAGCTGCTTCCCGAGCTGCAGGCCACACTGACAGGGATCACAAGCCCGCGCCTGGCGCAGCTCGCGGGCTGCGCTGCGCCGCGCGGCGCACTCACGCAGCTTCTCGGGCGCGCGATCAAGTCAGAGCCGGGCGCTTTGGTGCGCGAGGGCGGCGTGATTGCAGACGGCTACGATGCGCAGCTCGACGAACTGCGCGCAATTCAAAACGATTGCGGCGCATTTCTCCTCGACCTCGAGACGAGAGAGCGCGCGCGCACTGGCATCCCCAATCTGAGAGTCGAGTACAACCGTGTGCACGGTTTCTACATCGAGGTCACGCACACCCATGCCGGGAGGGTGCCGGAGGATTATCGGCGCCGGCAGACGTTGAAGAACGCCGAGCGCTACATCACCTCAGAGCTGAAGGCCTTCGAGGACAAGGCGCTATCTGCGCACGAGCGCGCGCTGGTGCGCGAAAGATTGCTCTATGAGCAGCTGCTCGACTTGCTCGCCGAAGAGATCCCTGCGCTGCTGTCCATGGCAGCCGCGCTAGCAGAGCTCGACTTGCTCGCGGCGTTCGCCGAGCGTGCCTCGGCACTGAACCTCACCCGCCCCGAGTTCACCGACGAGGAAGCCATCGAGATCGTCGCAGCCCGCCATCCGGTCGTCGAGCGCCAGGTGGAAAGCTTCGTAGCCAACGACCTGCGCCTTTCCGGGGCGCGCAAGCTGCTGCTCATCACCGGGCCGAACATGGGCGGCAAGAGCACCTACATGCGGCAGGCAGCGCTCGTGGTATTGCTCGCGTATTGCGGGTGCTTCGTGCCCGCCAAGGCGGCCCGGCTGGGCCCGGTGGACGCCATTTTCACGCGCATCGGCGCGGCTGACGACTTGGCGGGCGGGCGCAGCACGTTCATGGTGGAGATGACCGAGACCGCCAACATCCTTCATAACGCCACCGCGCACAGCCTGGTGCTGATGGACGAGGTCGGGCGCGGCACGTCTACCTTCGACGGTTTGGCGCTCGCCTGGTCCATCGCCTGCCGTCTGGTCGAAAGGGTGCGCTCCTACACGCTGTTCGCTACGCACTATTTTGAGCTCACGCAGCTCGCCGCAGAGTATGCAGAGGCGGCCAATGTGCACCTGGGTGCGATCGAACACAAGGACCGCATCGTGTTTCTGCACAGCGTGGAGGAAGGGCCCACGTCACAAAGCTACGGGATCCAGGTCGCTCAACTTGCCGGGATCCCGGCGACGGTGGTGAGAGCGGCGCGTCGGCGCTTGGCCGAGTTAGAACAGCAGGCGGCAGAGCACACCTCGCAGGGCGACCTGTTCGCCAGGGCGCCCGACGCGCAGCCGAGCGAGTCTGTCAATCCGGTGCTCGAGCTGCTTGCCAGCATCGAGCCCGATGCGCTGAGCCCCAAACAGGCGCTCGAGCTCGTCTATCGGCTCAAGAAGCTACAAGCCGACGAGAGCTGACGCAGCTGTCGCAAAACCGCGTAATTGCGCGACTACGCGCTGCGTTGCCGTCCCTTCGCGATGTACCCGTAGTAGGCGTTGCTGCGCTCGATCCCTTGCCGCCGGTACTGCTCTCGAATCTCCACCAGCTTGTCAGCGCCCAATGCGGGTCCGAGCGCTTGGCCGACGTTGTAGCGGTACAGGCGCGCCGAGTTGAGACCGAAGATCGCGCGCTTGGTGGGGCTGTCCGGTCCGCCGAGCGGCTGCCATTTGTTCTTCCTGAGCATGTCGTCGGGGATTTCGATGCGGCGCATGGCCTCGATTTGCCACTGCGGAGAACCCCAGAACACGGAGTCCGTGCCCCACACGACGTGGTCGGCGCCCATCATGTTGACGAGTTGGCCGAGCACCGCGGCGCAGAAGCGCGGATTGGTCACACAGGTGCTGGCGAAGGTCGTGCCGATCTCTCCGTATACGTTGGAAACATCGTAGCGCTCCGCAATCCGGGCGAGGTCGGTGACCCAGCGGATGTACCCGGTTCGCTCGAACTCGGCCATCTCCTGTTCGGGAGTGTTCCAGGCGAACGGGCGAATCGCCGAGTGGTAGATCACGAAGCGCATCTGGGGCCAGTCCTTTGCTGCCTTGCCCACGTCATCGGGCGTAGCGTGCTGCCAGGTCCCAGGGAAGGCTTCCTCATAGTCCTTCGGCATGATGCCCTTGTGGATGCAGATGATATCGATGCCCGCCTTGAGCGACTTCTCGTAGAAGGGATACATCAGCTTCTCGTCGTCCAGCCGCCACGAGAAATTGGACGGCGGATAAAACGGCGCCCCTAAGGTGTAGGCCTTCCAGCTTGCTGGCCTCAGCGTGTCGATGGCGCGGTCGACCTCATCCATCCAGTTCGGGTACCTGGGCGTGATGACGAAATGCCCGAGCATGCGGCGAGTGCCTGCCACATCGTTGATCGTATCGACCGCCTGCTTGATATTGTCGTTGGACAGGAACCACCAGCTTGGATCGTCGCCGGGCGCCCCCGACAGCAGCGCCACCTTGGTATCGCTGTCCAGGAACATCTCCTTGACGTAGTTCTCGAACTTGAAGAGCGCCAAGCTGAGCGGCATACCCTTGAGCATGTCCGGATTGGCCCCGACCTCGACCACCCATTTGGCGCCGCCCAGCATGCCCTCCTTGTCGAAGCCGTCGTGCACGAAATGGGTCTGGACATCGAAGATGAATTGACCGGACAGCGCCTTGGCACGCTCGGCGGCAAGCTCCAGGTCTTTGGCTTCCGCCTCGCTGACCGAAAAGGTCGGGCCAAACACCTTGTTCATGGCGACAAAGGCCGTGGCGAGCCCAGCGCTACTCGCAAGGAACCTCCTGCGGTCCATCTTCAGCCGCGCGGCCTGTTCGTCAGCCAGAGACTTGATCAACCCTTCGACCCGACGCTGCTTGGCGCTCTGCGGCGGCGGATTAAACTCACCGCTCGAGATCACTTGCGTGGGGATTGGGGAGCGAAACGCGCAGCGCTGCGCCGGAAGCGTCTCCTCGAGCTCACGCTCGCTCAGGTGAACGCCTGGGACCGGATAGGCGCGGTTGTCCGTCATGGCTTGGCCTCCGTGAGTGTCGGTTGGGTGGAGCGGGTCTCAAAAACCCGATGCTGAGCAGCTCCTTCAAGTGCGCTATGGTACGGCGAAGCATCGGGCGCAGCACAACGGGAGCTCGCGATGCGTTCTCGGAAGTCTTTCCAGGACGGGAAGGCAATCGCCTCAGCCCGCGCCGCGCTCAGGCGTTCAACTTCGACTGCGGCTTGCGGGAAAGAAACGCCTACTCCGGCTCGGCGGGAGGCAGCGTGCCCAACCGTTCGCGCTCGAGCGTGATCTCGCGCGCGAGCTCCACGATCGCCATGGCGTAGTTGCGGCTGCGGTTGTATTGCAACAGCGCATAGAAGTTGTCGAATCCGAACCAGAACTCGGGGCCGCCGGCGAGGTCGACGGAGAACACGCACGCTAGAAGCGAGTCGGGCAACGCCAAGGTGCTGTCGGCGCCGCGCGCGCGCCATTCGTCGAGCGTGAGCGAAGGCTTGAGGCCCAGATCGAGCAGCGGCTGCGCATCGGCCACTTGCACCCGTGCTGGCGCAACCACCGGCTCGCCATCTTTCCAGCCGAACTCCTTGAGATAGCTCGCGACGCTCCCGATCACATCGGGCGCATTGCGCCACAGGTCGATCTGCCCATCTTTGTCATAGTCGATCGCATAGCGGCGATAGCTTCCCGGCATAAACTGGGGCATCCCCAAGGCGCCCGCGAAGGATCCCTTGATCGCGAGCGGATCCCAGCCTTGCTCGCGCGCAAGCAGCAAGAACTGCTCGAGCTCGCGCCGAAAAAAGTCTCGGCGCGAAGGCCAGTCGAATGCCAGCGTAGTCAGCGTATCGATGACACGGAAGCCGCCGGTGTTTCGACCGTAGCGCGTCTCCACTCCGATCAGGGCGACGATGATCGACTCGGGGACACCGAACTCGTTGCGCGCCTGCGCCAGGACCTCGCCGTTGTCGTTCCAAAACCTGACCCCGCCGACGATGCGCGCCTGATCCACGAACAGCGGCCTGAACTCGTACCAAGGCTTGGCCGTGGACGGTGCAGACATCGCTTTGATCACGTCCTGGTTGGGTTGCACCTTGGCGAACAGCACGCGCAGGTCGCGAGCGCTAAAGCCGTGGGTCTGCACCATGTACCCGATGAATCTCTCGATCTCGGGGCGCAGCCTGCTCGAATCGTCCGCCGCGGTCTGCGCTTCGCAATCGAACATGCAGCAAAGCGCGAGTGCCAGGTACCCAAACAGTTTGCGGCGCGCCGGCAATCGCTCTGTCATCAGCGCACCGGACTGTCGATGATGACCTGCACGCCGGTCGCGCCCGGCTCGACCACCCGGCTCGAACCCTCGAGGTCGCCCGGCTTCGGTGTCGCGCTGCCGGATTTCGAGACGCGCGCGCCCACCACGACGCGAGCGAACGAGGACAGCTCGCGGCCGGGTGTCATTGCCATGCTGTCGTCGAGCTCAAAGCGCAGCGGCAGATCCTTGACCTGCTTGCGCAGCACCGCGAGCGGCATTTTCGGTCCTTGGACCGCACGCGCAAAAACAAAAACGGCGTCTTCCGGCGCGGCATTCGCCGCGAGCGCCGGCGAAAGGCGCACCGTGCCACTCACGGTCTTGGACGCGTCGGGGCTATGCTGTGCCGGGCGTTGCGCAGCGCTTTGACCCGCGCCTCGCGCCCGGGCTTCGGCAATGCCCGCAGACAGCGCGCGACCCAACTCCGAATCGGCTTGCACGTGAGCAATCAACTTCTCCCAATAGCGGACGGCTGCGGGGTAGTCCTTGCGCGCAAAAGCCGAAGTGCCGGCCAACGTCAACGCCTTCCCATTGTCCGGTGCGATCTCGAGCGCACGCTCCAGCAGTCGCGTGGGCTCGCCAGCAAGATCTCCGCCATGTACGAGCGCCAAGGCCTCAGCGTATTCCACGAGGATCTCGGGGTTGCGCGGCTCGAGCTGCTGCGCCTTCTGCAGGGCCTGCGCCGCGTCGGGGTAGCGCTCGAGCGCCTTGTAGGCGCGCCCGAGCATCATCCAGCCGACCGCATCGTCCGGGTTGCTCCGCATGCGTGCCGCCAGCTTCTCGGTCATTTGCCTGAACTGCTCGGCGGTGATGGAGGATGCGTCCAGCGCGGCGTGCTTGGGTGCGGTGAGAGCCTGCGGATTGCCAAGATGAAGATAAAGGGCCCCCGCACCGACTGGAAGTGCGACGGCGACTACCAGCGCGACCCGCCAGGCAGATCGCGCCGTGGGCGGGTTAGTGGGTTTGCGACTGTCCACGTCAGCGAGCAGGCGCTGCTCGAGCTCGTCTCGCGATTGGGCGTATTGCTCCGAGGTGAGCGTGCCAGTCTTGAGGTCGCGGTCGAGCTCGCGCAATTGGTCCCGATAAACGGAGACGTTCGCGTCGCGGCCCGACTCAGCGGCTGCGCGTCGTGGCCGCAGCAGCGGAAACACCAGGAGCAAGATAGCCGCGCCCGTCAGCGCGATGGCGATGAGGATGAACCAGCCCATGATCGGCCGCCCCGGCGTCTACCGACGCGAAGCATATGTCGCCCGAAAAAGCGGCGAATTATAGCGCGGCGCCGTAGATATTCCTCGTCAACCGCGCGCCGCTGCGTCCGGGCGATTGACGCCCTTCTCGGTTTCCAGCAGCAGGGCCTGCGCGCGAGCCTGCTCTTCCGCGGTCAAGTTGGGCCGAGTCACACGCGCGCGGCGGCGCCGCACATAGAACAGCAGGCCCGCCAACCCGGCGAGCAGCAGCACGAAGGGTCCGAACCACAGCGCCACCGTCGTCGCCTTCACCGGCGTGCGATAGAGCACAAAATCGCCGTAGCGCTGGGTGAGCCATGCCTTGATCTGCGCGTCGCTGTTGCCCGCCTTCATCTGCTCCCGGATCTGCTGGCGCAGATCCTCGGCGAGATCGGCGCGCGAGTCCGCGAGGGACTCGTTCTGGCACACCAGGCAACGCAGCTCCTTGGCGAGGTGCATCACGCGCTGCTCGAGCACCGGGTCCTCGGCCGCCGGGGGAGCCTCCTTCGCCAGCCCGAGCACCGGCAGCACTGCGAGCGCGGCTGCGAAGATCCAGCGCATCAGGATGATTGCAACCGCTTCACCAGCGGCAAGATGCGCTCGCTCAGCACCTTCTGCGTCACCGGGCCGATCTGCTTGTAGCGTATGACACCGGTTTTGTCGATGACATACGTCTCGGGCACCCCGTACACGCCATAATCGATGCCCACCTTACCGTCTGGATCGGCGATCGACAGCGTATACGGATTGCCGTTTCTGGCGAGCCACGCCTGAGCCGCAGGGCGCTGATCCTTGTAGTTGAGTCCATAGACGGGTACCACGCCTTGCTTGGAGAGCTCAACGAGCACCGGGTGCTCCTCCATGCAGGACACGCACCAGGAGGCCCATACGTTGAGCAGCCACACCTGACCGTGCAGGTCCTTTTCCGCAAGGGTCTTAGCCGGGTCGTCGAGCCGAGCAAGTCGGAACGCGGGTGCAGGCTTGCCAACGAGCGGCGATGGCACTTCGCGCGGGTCGAGCGACAGCCCCACCCAGAGGAACATGAGTAGCACGGCGAACAAAAGCAGCGGCAGAAGAAAGCGCAGGCTCTTCATCCCGCGCCCCGCGCGGCTGGGGTCGCGGCGCCTGACGCGAGCGAACGCTCAGAGGCGCGCGCCACGCGGTAGCGTCGGTCAGTGACCGCGATGATGCCGCCCAACGCCATCAGAAAAGCCCCTCCCCAGATCCAGTCGACGAACGGCTTGCAGTACACGCGTACGATCCAGGCGCCGTCGGGGAGCGGCTCGCCTAGGGAGACGTAGAGGTCGCGCGCAAAGCCGCTGTCGATGGCCGCTTCGGTCATCGGCATCTGCTGCACGGTGAAGAGGCGCTTTTCCGGAAAAAGGGTTGTCACGGGGTGCCCGTTTCTGGTCACGCTGACAACTGCGCGCGTCGCCTCGTAGTTGGGGCCTTGCACCTGTTTGAGCGCGTCGAGACGAAACTGATAGCCGCCCGCGCTGACCGTGTCGCCCGGGTTCATGCGCACGTCTTTCTCGACCTCGTAGCCGCGTACCAGAGTCACCCCCACGATGAATACCGCAACACCGAGGTGGGCGACCAGCATCCCCCAGTAGCCGCGTGGCAGCTGGCGCAGCGCCGCGCTCGCGGCGCTACCCGTCGCGGCGCGCAGCTGCGCTAGGCGCTCCGCGAGATTCACGAAGCTTGTCGCAGCGACCCAGATGGCCAGCAAGATCCCCATCGCCACCAAGATGGACCCGCCGCCCAGCGTCACGGGCACGACAACGGCACCCACGACTGCCGCGCCTGCCGCCCATTTGAGCCGCAGCAACGCGGCTCCCAGCTTGTCCTGCTTCCAGCGCAGCAGCGGACCGACGCCCATCAGCAGCACCGCCGGCACCATCACCACCGGAAAGGTGATCTCGAACCATGGCTGCCCAACCGAGAGCTTTCCATAGCCGAGCACCTCGTGGAACAGCGGGAACAGCGTGCCAAGCAATACGAGTGCGGCCGCTGCCACCAGCAGCACGTTGTTCACAAGCAGTGCAACCTCTCGCGACACCAGCTCGAACAAACCTCCCAGTCCGACCTTGGGCGCGCGCCACGCAAACAGCAGCAGTGAAGCGCCGATGACCAGCGCGAGGAACGCGAGGATGAAGATTCCGCGTTTCGGATCGGAGGCGAACGCGTGCACCGAGGTGAGCACCCCGGAGCGCACAAGAAAGGTGCCGAGCAGACTGAGCGAAAAGGCGCTGATCGCGAGCAGCACGGTCCAGA
>Ga0187778_10003050_pt1 | contig 11302 bp, 8 predicted proteins | sample 1015_Q2_SP5_20_M_FD_132418 | JGI IMG/M metagenome (GOLD analysis project Ga0187778, IMG submission 132418) | Tropical peat soil microbial communities from peatlands in Department of Meta, Colombia - 1015_Q2_SP5_20_MG | ecosystem: Environmental > Terrestrial > Soil > Wetlands > Peat | place...
CCAAGCGCCTGGTCGGTCGGCGGCGCCTTCCCATGTGGATGGCGCTTGCGCCTATCTCCGATACCAGTGGACGCCCAAGCTCGCGCTGGCAAGCCGCGCGGAATACATGTCGGATCGCGGAGGGCTCTTTAGCGGACTCACGCAGGCGCTGAAGGAAAATACCGTCACTCTCGATTACAGCCTGACGAGCGGATTCCTGATGCGCTATGAGTGGCGGCGTGATTATTCGAATCAGCCATCCTTTCTGACGGATGTGCAGGGCATGCGAAGCAAGGAACAGAGCACCGCTACAGTCGGCCTCATCTGGTGGTGGGGACAAAAGGAAGGCGCCTGGTGAGGGTAGAGGAGTAGTTTGCGGGGCAGAAAGAGATTCTTCGCGCTCCCAGTGACATTTCATTTTTCGGGCTGCCCCTACTGGCATCCTCGATTCAAAAAAATGATGCAAGTCCTTTGAATTTTTCCGCGAAACGCTAACGGTTTCCTTACGCCTCCTCTCTTATTTTCCTTGCACCAGGCGGAGCAACGCTGGGGTGAAAGCAAGGAGCCAATTCAAATGAACAGGTTTCGAGTGGTTTTTCTGCTCATGGCAGTGTTGTGCTGGTCAGGCCGCAGCGCAGCACAATCCACATTTGGTGACATCATCGGAGTCGTGAAAGATCCGGGAATGGGAGTCGTTCCTGGAGCGCAAGTCACGCTAACCGACATCGACGAGCACACGCAGCATATCGCGACAACGGATGCAGATGGCGCGTTTCACTTTGTCAACCTCAAACCGGGACACTATGAGTTAGTGGTGACCGCTGCTGGTTTTGCGGATTACAAGGTTGCGGCGTCGCAGTTGGATGCGCGGCAGACGCTTCGGTTTGACGTGGTAATGAAGCTGGCCACCGCGGCGCAAACCATCGAAGTGGGCGGAGACGCCGGGCCGGTGATCAACACGGAAAACGCTACTCTCTCTAACATCGAGAGCAACGTGGAGATCACCACGCTGCCGATCAATTCCCGGGCGGTCACCAGCAGTCCGCTCTCAGCTCTGGCTACGAACCCCAATGTCACGTCGGACAGCCAGGGAAATGTGAGTGTAGGCGGCTCGACAGCGGCTCAGACGGGTTTTTCCGTCGATGGCATCTCGACCGCTAACGTACGCGCGAATGGGGCGCTTAAGGATGCCTATCCGTCGATGGAAGGAATTCAGGAAATGAGCGTGACGGCGTTCAACAACAACGCGGAGTTTGCGCAGATGGGGGACGTCACCTTTACTACAAAGAGCGGCAGCAGCCAGTTTCACGGAAGCGCGTTCGAGTACTTTCAGAGTGACGCCATGGATGCCACCATATACAACTTTCCCACCAAGGCGCCAAAGCAATTCAATAGTTTTGGAGGCAGTTTGGGCGGGCCGGTGATCCTCCCGAAGCTCTATAACGGCACAGACAAGACGTTTTTCTTTTTCGATTATGAAGGGAACCGCAAGACCACGTCCTCGCCTGAACTGCTCCTGGTTCCGACGGCGGCGCAAAGAGCCGGCAATTTGAACGGCTTGGTGGGAGCGGCGATGGATCCGTTCACTAATACGCCTTATCCGAACAACACGATCCCAGGCGGTCCGGGCAATCCGTGCAACAACTCCAAAGATTGCATTAATCCTGTGGCGCAGGCAGTGTTGAATAACTACTATCCGCTACCAAACGCGAACGGAAACGGCTTCAACTATCAGACACTGGTGCCCATCCCATCCAACTCCAATGGCTGGGACCTTCGCGTCGATCGGACCCTCACCTCGAAGCAACAGCTTTACGCGCGCTATAGCTGGAAGAATGTGTTTCTTAACGAGTACAACAACGATACGATCATTTCGCCCGCGAATGTTTTTCTGCCGAACGACCAAGCTCACGAGCAAAACCGCAGCCTGGTGGTGTCTCACAACTATGTCATTACGCCAAGCCTGATCAACGAATTCCGCTTTGGACTTACGAATTTCACGGAAAATGAAACCTTCCCCATCCAAGGAGCGCAGGCTCTTTCGCAACTTGGGCTGGTCTTAAACAATGGGGTAAACCTCGCCATGCATCCCACGGGCCAGGCCTTTCCGACATTTGCGTTCGGTGATGGGACCATTACCTCGATTGGCCAAGGCCGCGTTGGAACCACCATTTCACGAACCTACCAATTCACCGACAATGTCGCTCGCGTGTTCCGCCAGCATGCGCTGCGTTTTGGCCTGGACGTGCGCCGCGTGCTCTACAACGCTCCGTTGTACTACGCTCCGTCCGACGACTATGGCTCGTTCCAGTTTACCGGCGGCCTCACGGGTTCGTCCTTTGGCGATTTTCTCCTTGGTTTGCCAACGCAGTCGTACTTCGCGATCACCAGTCCGCAGGCTAATGCCTACAGTTGGCACTGGGGCCTCTATGGCCAAGACCAATGGCAGGTCAATCACCATCTGACCCTCAGTTTCGGGTTGCGTTGGGAATATCTCCCGGCGTTCGTAGAAACTTTGGGCGACCTGGCCAGTTTTGATCCCAAACTCAACAGCATTGTCTTGCCAGACAAATTCTTCCCCGTCGTGGGAGCCCGCCCGCTCCTCACCAGCGTCTACACGGCAGTTTTGGAGTCGTACAATGGCTGTCCGCTTCAAAACAAACTCACTTCGATTCCCTGCACGCCGGTGGTCTCAGCGAGCAAGGCCGGCCTGCCACAAGGTTTGAGGAATACGCCGAGGCATGATTTTGACCCGCGCGTGAGTGTTGCTTATCGGCCATTTAATAATGATAAGACCGTGATTCGCTCGGGATTTGGGCTCTTCACGATGACCACTCTAGGTCCGCTGTCGTTCAATAATGCGGGTGTCGGTCTTTCCGACCTGCTTAGCTTCACCAATTCGGTGACCAACGGCGTTCCGGCGTTCCAGTTTCCCCAGACTTCTGTCCCCGGACTAGTGGCGCTTGGTGGAGGGTCCTTCGAGGAGGGAAACAACATAAATCTCAAGGACGCCACGTCGGCACAATGGAACCTGACCGTGGAGCGGCAGCTTACTCCAGGCACAACCATCCGCCTTAGCTACGTGGGTCAGGGCACGTGGCATCTTCCTATCACCGTAGACCTGAATCAGATTCGGCCTAGTACCACCCCGTATGTGGCCACTCTTGCGCCCGGGGAACCAAACGGCATTCCGGCTTGGGCCGACCCACGCTCTCCCTATCCACAGTTCGGCATGCTGATGTATGCGAACAGCATCGGAAATGCAAACTATGAGGCCGGTGTGGCCGAAGTGCGGCATCGAACCTCGTATGGATTGACGTTTCTCGGGAGCTACACTTGGGCGAAAAATATCAGCAACGCGCAAGGCAGCGATGCACCCTCGGTGTTCGCAGGCGAAGAGCCTTACGCGATTGAGATTGCGAACCGCTTCAATCTGCGGTACGACCGGGGCAACGTGGTGGGAACGCCGCGCCAGCGTTTTCTGTTCACCGGCATGTACGAATTGCCCTACGGACCGGGGCGGCACTGGTCGGGCGGCGGCAAAATCCTGAGCACCGCGTTTGGGAACTGGAGTTTCAGCACCGTGACACAGCTGCAGACCGGACAATGGCTCACGCCCACGATGAATCCGGCCTCCGATCAGTCGAACACGGACCTCAACAACCTACGCTACTTGGGAGGGGCGATCGCGCGGCCCGATTGCACGGGCAATCCCGTCCCTACGAATCGATCAGTACTGAACTACTATAACTTCAATTCGTTTGCCACTCCCCCGAACGACGCAGGCCGGTTCGGCACTTGCGGTTTGGGGATCTTGCAAGGCCCTGGAGAAATCAACGTAAACGCTGGTCTCGCCAAGCAGTTTTCACTGACGGAGCGTTTTCGCTTGCGATTCGAGGCTACTTTTACGAACGTGCTCAATCACCCCAACTTCGCGCCACCCTCGTTGAACATCAGCAACCCAAGCACCTTCGGCGTGCTGACCAGCACATTGCCGCAAGGACTTGGTGGCAATCGCACGGGACAGTTGGCTCTGCGCTTCGATTTCTAAGCGTGGCGCCATAGCTTTCAAGCCGCGGAAAACAGCGGAAACCGCACCGGGCAATTGTCTTTGCGGCTGGATTTCTAGCAGCCGCAAAGAGCGAATCGCCGGCTCACTCACGGCAGGGTGGGCCGGCGATTTCCTTTGTAGCGAGTATTTCCTCATTAAGGTGAGGGGCGTAGAATGCAAGGCCATGCGACTTGAGTAGGTGGCGGGGCAACACAGCAGTGGTGCGGCGATGAAGAAAAAGAGGCCAAACAAGAAGAGGTCATCGAATCAAATCAAGGTTGCAAGGGCACTCCAGCGGGCCAGCTTTGCGGAAACGGCTGGCCGCTTGACGGACATCGGGAAAGGATTCCACGCGCGCGGATGGGCGCTGGGAACGAGCGGGAATTTCAGCGCGGTAATCAAGCGGGAACCGCTGCGGCTCGTTATCACTTCCACGGGATTGGACAAGGGAGAGCTGGAGGCGGGGCAATTCCTGGAAATTGACGAAGATGCCGAGGTCCTTCGCGGGAACGGCAAGCCTTCCGCGGAAGCGCTGCTGCATCTCGCGATTGTGCGAAGTGTGGGAGCCGGAGCGGTGCTGCATACGCATTCGGTTTCGAGCACGGTGCTTTCGGGGAAGCACGCCCGGCGTGGCGGAATCGCCTTGGAGGGTTACGAAATGCTGAAGGGGCTCGGGGGCGTGCGAACACACAAGCACCGCGAGTGGCTGCCGATTTTGGAAAACTCGCAGGACATGGTGGAGCTGGCCGAGCGCGTTTCCCAAACCCTGCACAAAGAGCCGCGAATTCATGGATTTCTTTTGCAAGAACACGGGCTTTATACTTGGGGTGAGAACGTCGCGGAAGCCAAGCGCCATGTGGAGATTTTAGAATTCCTGATGGAAGTTCTGGTGAGGTCCGGTGTGGCGCAGCCTGCGTAGAGCATAGAGCTGGATTGACTTGAAGCTCGGGAGTTGATGGAAATGGCCGTTCTTCGAATCCCCGATGAACAAAGAGCTCTTCACGAGAAAGGAGAAATCCGCGGCTATCTTGCAGGAATAGGGATTGAGTACGAGCGTTGGGAGATGCCCGCAGATTTGCCGGTCGACGCAACATCGGAACAAGTCCTCAACGCGTATGGGGAACAAATCGAAGAGTTGAAACATCGCGGCGGATACCTCACGGCGGACGTGATTGACGTAAATCCGGGCACGCCTGGGCTCGAGACAATGCTCGCGAAATTCAATATCGAACACACCCACGATGAAGATGAAGTGCGCTACATCATCGCGGGGCACGGACTATTTCACATTCATCCGCCGCAAGGACCTGTCGTTGCGATCGAAGTAGAAGCGGGAGACTTGATCCGAGTTCCGAGAGGAACGCAGCACTGGTTCGATCTTTGCGGGGACCGGCGAATCCGCGCCATCCGCCTGTTTCAGAACAAATCCGGCTGGACTCCGCACTACACCGGCAGCGGCGTGGACCGCAACTACGAACCGGTTTGCTGGGGCCCTCGATACATACCGCCACAAACCGCTGCGAAGTAATCCCCGTGGCCATTTTCAACGACGAACAAATCCGAGTTCTCCTGCTCGACATCGAGGGAACAACCACACCGGCTAGTTTCGTTTACAAAACCCTGTTTCCTTACGCGAGCGAAAAGCTCGAGAAATTTTTGCGGGAACACGGGAGAAATCCCGAAGTTCAAAATGCTGTGGAAGAGCTGCGCGAGCAACAGGCCGTCGATTTGCGGAATGGGCTGGGGCCTCCCGCGTGGAAGAACGATTCGGAAGAAGAACGGTTGCGGGCATGTGTGGCATACGGGCAATGGCTGATCGAGCGGGATAGCAAGTGCACGCCACTGAAATTGCTGGAAGGAAAGATTTGGCAGCAAGGTTACGATAGCGGCGAGATTAAAGGTGAAGTGTACATGGATGTTCCGCGGGCATTCGAACGGTGGAAGCGGCAAAAGCGAATTATCTGCATCTATTCATCGGGGAGCGCGCTGGCGCAAAGGCTTCTGTTTCGCTCGACAACATACGGGGATTTGACGGACCACATCTCTCTTTATTTTGATACGCGCGTGGGGCCAAAGGCGGACGCGGAAAGTTATTGTCGAATTGCAGGGTCCTTTGCGCATCGGCCGGAACGGTTTTTATTTATTTCAGATGCCATGAAAGAAATTGAGGCAGCGCGAGCTGCGGGAATGCGCGTGCTGCTTTGCGAACGGTCGCCCCAGCCCGGAGCGGGCGGCTCACTTGTGGCAATACATAATTTCGATCAAATCTTTCCTGATTAGCGGCGCAGCTACTTGTGCTGCCACTCCGCGTAAAGCTTCGTGATGGCGGGCCCAATGGTGAACCCCCAGGCGTAAACCGGGAAATTTTTGAACCTGTCAGGAACCGCATACCGATGCTGCGCTTCGTCCACGGGAACGCCAGCTTTGAACATTTTTTCCGCCTGCCCCGCGATGTCGTCAAAGACTTCGCGGAGAGTTGCGATACCTTCCTGGCCGCAAAGTTGGCCGTGGCCGGGAACGAAGAGCGTGTCCTTGTCGAAGGCGGCGAACTTTTTCAATGTCTCGCGCCAGCCCGAGATTGTAGCTTTTTCATCGAAGCACACCGGATACCACCCGCTGAAAAGAAGATCGCCGGCGTAGATAACATTCTGGGCAGGAACTTTGACGATGACGTCCGTACCGGAATGGCCCGGAAGAGATTCGAGAACCGCCGTCAAGCCGCCGAGGTCGATGGACATCGGAAACTTTGCGGGATCGAGGGGACGATTGGGCAAGCCCAGTATGCTGGAATTGGCAATCTGGAAAAGTCCCGTAACCGCATTGAGGTCCGTCTGCAGATGGGCGCGTTCCGCATCGGACTTGGCGTCTTTGATGCGCTTCTCCAGCGGACCCACGACGGCCTCTTTGTCCGCTCCTTGCAAGGGACTGTAGCTGTCCACAATGCGTTTCGCCGCTGTGGCATGGGCCATGAGCGGAATGCCGCTCGCGCCGTAAAAGGAATTTCCCATCGAATGATCGAAGTGGTAGTGGGTGTCGAGCGCGGATTTGACGGGAACCTGGCTGACCATGCGCAGAGCATCCATCTGAAAGGAAGCTCCCGTGGCGGTCGTGTAACCCTCAATAAGGAGCGCAGCGTCTTTTCCGACAAGAAAGCCGCCGTTGCAAACGGTTACGTATCCTTTCGAAGGATCGGAAATAGTGGCATACAAGCCGTTGCCCACTTGACGCACGGAGGCGAAGCCTTTGTCGACAAGCGGAGTCTGCGAGATGCGCGAATCAACGGAAAGTTCGGCTGCCAAGGCAGGAAGGGGAATTAAGCTTGCGAGTGCGTAGTAAGAGCCGAAGCACGAAGTCTTCGCTAGGAATTCGCGGCGGGAAAAACTGGCTTGCTGTTCCATCTTGAAACCTCCGTGCGCTTCAATCTTTTTTCGAACGCCTGGGATTTAAGACGGCATTCTAGCAAATTCCGCGGTTTGGAAAAGGAAGAGCTTTAGAGGCGCAGCGCTCTACCCTATAATTTGACCGAAAAAAGAGCCGAAGAAGGAGGACGCCCGATGACCAAATTCGCGGGACTTGTTGCGGCAGCCATGGGACTCTTGCTTCTTCCCGCCGCGCAAAAGCCGGACGCGGCACGGATTGGCGCGTGCGTGCAGCGGTGCTATGCGCAGCCGGGAGACCCCGAACTGCAAAGGCAAGAGCTTGTGAGTTTGGAGAGAGAGGCCGCGAAGGCCATCGAACTGAAGAACGCGACCTTTTTCCGGCGCGTGTATGGAGATGATTTTGTTGGCACGCTTTCCCACGGGCAGCAGGTGGACCGGGCGGGCTGGATCGCAGCGGTGGAATCTCCGGACGTAAAATACGATTCGTTCCACACGTCCGACATCAAGGTGCAGATTTTTCAAGACACGGCGGTGGCCACCTGCTTGTGGTCGGCGCGCAGCGTGCTGCGAGGGCAGCGTACGAGCATTCAGATGCGCGTGATTCACGTGTACTTGAACACGGCAAGCGGGTGGCGCGTGGTTTCCGGGCAGACGACAAACCTGCCGCCCGATGTGCAGCAACCGCTATAGCGCGAAAGGAATTTCAAGGCTGGAGTTGCATTGACGCTCCCAAGGTCGAATGTTACCCTCGCCTTCACTTACTACACGCATGCGTGCCGTCGACTTGATCCGCAAGAAACGTGATTCCGGGGAACTCTCCTGCGAAGAAATTGAGTTTCTGGTTTCAGGCTACACGCGCGGAGAAATTCCCGATTACCAGATGGCCGCGTGGCTCATGGCGGTCTGGATTCGCGGGATGAATCGCTCGGAACTCGCCGCGCTGACGGAAGTGATGTTGTACTCCGGCGAGGTTCTGAATCACGCGGAGATTCCTGGAAAGAAAGTCGATAAACATTCAACCGGCGGAGTTGGGGATAAGACCTCACTGATTCTCGCCCCGATCGTCGCGGCGGGTGGGCTGACCGTTCCGATGATCAGCGGGCGCGGGCTCGGCCATACGGGAGGAACGCTCGACAAGCTCGAGGCAATTCCCGGCTTCAACGTGAATCTCTCGCTCGAGGAATTCCGGCGAGTCCTTCACGAATGCGGAATGGGATTGATTGGGCAGACCGCGGAAATTGCGCCGGCGGATAAGAAGATTTATGCGCTGCGGGACGCGACTTCCACGGTGGAAAATATCGGGCTTATCTGTGCTTCCATCATGAGCAAAAAACTCGCCGAGGGAATTGACGCCCTGGTGCTCGACGTCAAGACCGGGTCGGGCGCGTTCATGAAAAAGGAAGAAGATTCCGTGCGGCTGGCGGAAGTGATGGTGGAAACCGGGAAGCGCATGGGAAAGAAAGTCGTGGCGCTCATCACTGGCATGGACGAGCCGCTGGGCCGGATGGCGGGGCATTCCCACGAAGTGTGGGAATCGATAGAAGTGCTGAAGGGGCGCGGCCCCGCGGATCTTCGCGACTTGAGCTTGGATCTTTCCGCCTGGATGTTTTTTCTGGGCGACCGAACCAAAGATGTGGAAGAAGGGCGGCGGCTGGCGGAAACAATGATCGCGACCGGCCAGGCGCTGGACAAACTCCGGCAGGGAATTCGCCTGCAGGGCGGAGACGAGCGTGTGGTGGACGAGCCCCAACGGCTGCCCCAAGCGCGGTTTCATATGGACGTCGCGAGCACAGCAGCGGGATATATTACGGCCACGAACTGCGAGCAATTTGGCACAGCGCTGGCGATGCTCGGCGGCGGACGCGAGAAAAAAGAAGACAAAATCGATCACGCGGTTGGACTGGAGTTCCACAGACGAATCGGGGAACGCGTGGAAATTGGCGAACGTCTGGCCACGATTCATTACAATAGCGACGCCAAACTGGCGGAGGCAAAAGCGCTGATTGCCGGAAGCTATGTAATTGGCGACAGCGCGCCCGCGGAGAAGCGTCCGCTGGTGCGGCGCATCCTCGGCGCTTAGAAGAGAACTCATGGAAGGCGCTCGCAAGCGGGCGCTTATGTTCGAAGATCGTTTGAGCAGGAGATGGACGAGGAGAGCGAATGGGAAAATTCACCGGAATACTCGGCATGGCCGTGATTCTCGGGCTGGCGTGGCTGTTTTCGACGGACCGGCGCGCTGTGAAACTCAAAACCATTGGATGGGGACTTGGTCTGCAACTGGTGCTTGGCTATTTTGTGCTCCGTTCCGACACCGGACGGCTGATTTTCCAAGTCGCGGGTGACGGCGCGAAAAAGCTGCTGAGTTTCTCCTACGCAGGTTCGGTTTTCGTATTTGGAGAATTGGGCAAGGAAACCTCGTCGCTGGGGTTGATTTTCGCTTTTCAGGTTTTGCCGACGATTATCTTCATCGCCGCGTTTTTTGCGGTGCTGTATCACCTTGGGGTGATGCAGTTGATCATTCGCGCAGCGGCATGGGTGATGACGCGCGTCATGGGAGCGAGCGGGGCGGAGTCGCTCAACGTGGCGGCTAGCATTTTCATGGGACAGACCGAAGCGCCGCTCACCATCCGGCCTTTTCTACCCAAATTAACAAAATCCGAATTGATGACCGTGATGACCAGCGGCATGGCGCACATTTCCGGCGGCATGATGGCGGCGTATATGAAGGTCGGAGGCGCGGACCCAAGACATCTGCTCACGGCGGTGATCATGACGGCGCCGGGGACGCTCTTGATGGCCAAAATGTTGGTGCCCGAGACCGAGCAGCCGCTCACCGCCGGCCATGTGCAGATGCCGTCGACGGAGAAGGAATCCAATATCCTTGGAGCGATAGCGCGCGGCACCCTCGACGGCTTGCATCTTGCGCTGAACGTCGGCGCCATGCTCATCACATTTCTCGCGTTGCTGGCGCTGGTGAACGCCATGATGGGCTGGGGCCACAACCACATCTCCTGGTTTCCGCAAAACCTGCAAACTGTTTTTGGATGGGTTCTCGCACCCGTGGCTTGGCTCATCGGAGTGCCGTGGCACGAAGCGGCAAGGATCGGGAACCTGCTGGGAACGCGCATGGTCATCAACGAATTTGTGGCGTTTTCTCAATTAGGGCCGATGCAGGGCGAACTCTCCGCGCGGACATTCACGATTGCGACCTACGCGCTCTGCGGCTTCGCGAATTTCAGCTCGATTGGCATACAGATTGGCGGAATCGGCGCTCTTGCGCCGGAACAGCGCGGGCAACTCGCGAAATTTGGAGTTCGCGCCATGCTTGCGGGCACGATGGCGAACCTGATGTCCGCCTCCATCGTCGGAATGTTCACATGAGCCCAAAAAAAGTTCCGAGAAAGAAGGCGGCCAGAAACACCGCCTCCGCCGCATCGCCCCGAAAGGGGGATGCGGATGCAGGGGTTGGCGAATTCGAGCGGGCAGGCCAAGCGGCGGATTTTGTTTTTTCGCGAACAAAGCTTCGGCCCAAAATTGCTCTTGTGCTCGGCTCGGGATTGGGCGCGTTTGCGGACGAATTCGCCGAAGCAGCGAGAATCCCTTACGCGGAGATTCCGTATTTTCCGCGTTCGACGGCGATTGGCCACGCAGGGCAGCTCGTCATCGGAAAGGTGGGTGCGGTTCCCGTCGCGGGGATGCAGGGCCGCGTGCATCTTTACGAAGGGTATTCCGCGAAAGAAGTGGTCTTTCCCATTCGCGTCTTTGCGCGCATGGGCGTGCAGGCGGTGATTCTGACGAACGCGGCAGGCGGCATCAAGAAGGAGTTTTCGCAAGAACAACTGGTCGTGCTGAGGGACCACATCAATTTGCAAAACATGAATCCTCTGAACGG
>Ga0187778_10003052_pt1 | contig 11296 bp, 9 predicted proteins | sample 1015_Q2_SP5_20_M_FD_132418 | JGI IMG/M metagenome (GOLD analysis project Ga0187778, IMG submission 132418) | Tropical peat soil microbial communities from peatlands in Department of Meta, Colombia - 1015_Q2_SP5_20_MG | ecosystem: Environmental > Terrestrial > Soil > Wetlands > Peat | place...
CGCCATCCTTCTCTACCTGGTTGCCTTCTGTCTTTTCCTTTACTGCGCGGTCCGCGGGCTTGTTCCTGTCGTTTACATCGTCGTTCTTAGCGCAATTTTGACTTGGGGCATCTTGGCTCAACTCAGGTCCATCTACCGCTTGCGCTCCTCATTAGTCAGTCAAGAATTGCAATCTCTCGCAAATCCACCGGCTGAGTCCGGCGAACGGCCCGAGATCTGGAGCATTTGGGGAAGAATTCCCGTGATCGTTACTAGGCGCAACTTCCCTCTCTTCGTGATTGCCGTCTTCATCCTCTGGCTCGCCGTTTGGATCATCGGGACCTGGTGGCGGCATCAGATTCAATAGGCATTGTGTTCGAGGGGCCGGGGCAGGCGGGAGACCCCATTCTCTAACGACTGGGCCGAACCTTACGAGCGCGCTTGCTGGCTGAGATAGTCGGTCACAATCCAGGTCGCACCGAGGATCGCAGTGTTCTGCGCATTGCCTCCCCAGTTGATGATGCGATGCGGATCGGCGAAAGGCGCGGGCAGCCAGACCAGCAATCCGAAGCCGGCGATCATTTTGGTCGTTAGTCGAGACGCCAGCAAGGCCCATTGCCCGGAAAGCAGGGCGATGGCTGCCAAAGCAAACGCAATCGGGGCAGCGGCAGCCCAGAACATCAACAAAATTCCACAATCATTAACGCATCAAGGTCCGCGTCGCACCTATGCTGGATCTGGGATTGCCCGTTAGGTCAATCTGAAATGTGTCGCATCCCGAGACGTGCTATATGTTTCAGAAAGGTGCGATACGGGAGGGATTTTATGTTCAGAAAGGCATCTCCCTTTGTCCTTATTCTGCTCGGGTCGCTTGGAGCGAATGCTCAGATGCCGCCCACCGGCTTGTTCAATGGTCCCGGGCGCTACGAGATTGAGAGTGTGGAAAGCGGTCAGCTCCTTGATGTGAGCGAAGACCAGGAAACCGTCCGGCAATACCCGCGGCGGGGCAGCTTGAATCAGCAATGGGATATCCAGCCGGTCGGCAACGGCTACTTCACACTGCAACTCGCGGAACAGGGCAAGCTCCTGTCATTGGCCAGAGGCGGCACTCGGGAAGGCACTCACGTCGTGGTCTCTCCCCGCCGTGACACCGAGGATCAGCTTTGGCAGGTTGTCTCCGTGGCACCGGGAGAATTTCAAATCATTTCCAGGTTTGGCAGCGCGCTAGACATTCCTCATAAATCGCACGACAAAGGCGAACACCTGCAAGTCTGGACGCGCACTGGCTCGGAAAACCAGCGCTTCCGCCTGATCTTTATCAACGCAGCGCCTTCTTGGGGTGGCGGGGGCAGCTCCGGATTTCCGCCTTCGCAGCGGCGTCCGATGGATTCCGATGACGCGCCTCAGGCGTGCCGTACCGAAGTCAACCGGCGCATCCTGGATTTACGCATGAGCGATATTTTCGTGGAGTCAGTTTCCACCGATGCGGAAGGAAACACCATCGTGATGTGGAAGACCCCGCGAGGTTCTTCCGGGTATTGCCGCGTGGATCGCCGAGGTCGCGTGGCACAATTCAAAGTACAAGAAATGTCACAGTAGCGGGCGCATCGCGTCCTCCGAACCATAGCTCTGTCTTCTCCCCAATCCGCCACCCCGTAATAGGCTGACCCGCGGCCCACAAGGAGTTTCGCTCGCTCATCGAAGTCAGCAGTCGACTGGCACGGCTGCTCGTACATGAGTAGAATTGGCCCTTCATCCAGGGGGCGCTATGCCAGATTCAACGAAGACCGTGTTGATCACCGGCGGGACCGACGGACTCGGCAAGGCCGCCGCTCTGCTCCTCGCCGCGCACCACTACCGCGTCTTTGCCGGAGGCCGCTCGCGAGAAAAACGCGAGGAGTTAGACCGCATCGCGCACGAGCAACGCCTGCCCATTCGCACTCTGGAAATGGATGTCTGTGACAGCGCTTCCGTGCAGATTGCCGTCGAATTGGTTCTCGAAAAAGCAGGCGCGATCGACGTGCTGATCAACAACGCCGGCGTGGGCTACATGGCGGTCGTCGAAGAACTTCGCATGGAGGACTTCCGGAAGCAGTACGAGACCAATGTGTTTGGACTCTTGCGGGTTACACAAGCGGTTGTGCCACACATGAGGTCGCGCCGGAAGGGCCGGATCCTGATGATGAGCAGCGCGGCGGGACTGATTTCCCCGCCCACCTATGGCGCCTACAGCAGCAGCAAACACGCGGTCGAGGGCCTTGCCAATGCGTTGCGCCTCGAGATGTATCCGTTCGGCGTAGACGTCATCCTCATCGAACCCGGCTACATCACAACGAATTTCCAGCAAACCGCCCGGGCGCTCGCGCAGCCCTACGCCGAGCGAGCGCAGTCCAGTCCGTACGCCAAGATCTACTCCGGTGCGTGGGCCGGCGCGAATGAAAGCCGCAGCAAGTCCAAGACGACGCCAGAGGATTGTGCCCGCGTAATCTTGCACGCCATCCAATCGCCGCATCCGAAAGCGCGCTACCCCGTCACTCCCCTCGCGAAGTGGCTATCCTTCGGCAAGCGGGTTCTGCCAGACACAATCTTAGATTCGTTTCTGCGGCGGAAATTTGGCGTCACTCGGGAAAGATAGCCTGCGTCAATTGGAAGCTTGGAACGACAAGCTGTTCTCGCGCAGTTGTTCCCACTTCTTGCGCCAAACGTCGTGAATCGGACTCTCCGCATAGTCAGCGGCGGCCTCGGGGCTCGCAAACTCGATGACGTAGACGCCGTCGAAATCGCGGATCTGATTCCGCTCCGTCTTAAGCCAGATGTTCTTAATCCCTGGAATTTTTCCGGCCATGTCTTTGATTCCGGCGATGGCTTGCTGCTGATCGTTGAGAGAGGTGGTAGGGCGGAATTTGTAGGCGACGGTGTGAATGACAGTCTTGGGCTGGCCGAACTTATTCACTGCGGAAACGCGTCGAGTGGTCACCGACCCAACCAGCATGCCTGCAAGAAAAAGAGCTATTCCAGCCAGCAGGGAAAGCCACGGACGTTTCCGGTTCGCCATACAATCCTCCCTAAGAAAATCCCATCCAGTCTAAGCAAGTCATTCCGATGCGGCAACCTGGTCAGAAGTTAATTTGACGCTCTCTTAAGCTGCGATTAGTCTGAACTGACCGAAGGAGAAGTGAATGAACTTGAGAGTGAGCTGGATGGCGCTGCTCGGCGGCGCATTGATAGCGGCAACGCCGGCGCCGGCACAGACGAAGGAAGAAATTGATCGTGAAGCGCGCGCGATCTTTCAGCAATTAATTGAAATCAATACGACGGATTCGGTAGGTAACGTCACCGCTGCTGCTGAAGCCATGGCGAAGCGCTTTCTCGATGCCGGATTTACCGCAAAGGACGTTATTGTCGCCGGCCCGAACGACCGCAAGAAGAATCTCATCGTCCGGCTGCGCGGCACGGGTCGGCGGGCCCCCATTTTATTCAACGGCCACCTGGATGTCGTCGAAGCACGCCATGAGGACTGGACCACCGATCCTTTCCAATTCATCGAGCGCGACGGTTACTTCTACGGCCGCGGTACGCGCGATATGAAATCTGGGGATGCTCTTCTGGTTATGGGTTTTCTTCGTCTGAAGCGCGAAGGCTTCCAACCGGATCGTGACCTCATCCTTGCGCTTACCGCGGACGAAGAAGGCGGTGATTTCAATGGCGTCGAATGGCTACTGAAGGAGCACAGGCAATGGATTGACGCCGAATACTGTATCAATCTCGATGGGGGCGAGTTTGAAAGGTTCAATGGAAAGGCCGTGCTGGCCAGCCTGCAGGCTGGGGAGAAGGTCTACGCCGATTTCCAATTTGAAGTAACCAACCCCGGCGGCCACAGCTCCGTCCCTGGTCCCGAAAATGCCATTTACTCGCTAGCTGCGGCGCTCAGCAAGCTAGAAAAGTTTGCATTTCCAGTTCGGATTGACGACGTGACGCGCGGTTATTTCCGGCAAACTGCAGGCTTGACCCCTGCGCCCTTGGCAGGGGAGCTTCGCGGCGCAGCACAGCAACCTCCGGACGCCTCGGCAATTCAGCACCTCTCTGCCATCCCTTATTACAACGCGCTCTTGCGCACCACGTGTGTCGCAACAATGCTTTCTGGCGGACATGCGGCAAATGCGCTTCCACAATCGGCGCGCGCCACCGTGAATTGCCGAATCTTTCCCGGAGAGGATCCTGAGGAAGTGCATCAAACCCTGGAGCGAGTGGTGGCAGATTCCAAAGTTCGGGTGACCTCCCTCCGGGAGAAGACTGCCGGCGGCCAGCCTATCCCCCTCGTGACAGTGCCGCCCTCCCCGCTCCTCCCCGAACTGACGACGGCTTTGAGCAGCACGCTATCCACTATGTGGGCGGGACTGCCCGTAGTTCCCACGATGTCCACCGGAGCGACTGACGGAAAATATCTGCGTGCGGAAGGTATTCCCACGTACGGAATTGCCTGCATGTTCTTCGACATGGAAGACGACCGTTCGCACGGCAAGGACGAGCGGGTCGGCGTGCAAGACTTTTACGACGGCGTAGAATTCACATATCGCTTTATGAAGGTGCTCTCGTCGAAGTAGTCCGCAAAGTCGAGACAGTCCGAGGAGCCCCATGAAAAGAAAAAGCCCCCGAGATTTCGGGGGCTCTTTCATCTTTCGGATTTCGTTTCAGGGTTTCGTTGGATCCGGCGTGTCTCCCGCCTTCGCAGCTTGGGGAGCAGCCGCACTGGCCGCAATCGGCTTGCCCGTGTCCGAACCGTAGCGCATCAAGTAGGGCATGAACGGAGTCACCTCGAAGGGCATCTTTTCGCGTTCCGCAACCGCACCTACTGGCTTGCTCTTGATCAGCTCCAGTTTGTCGGTCCAAGGATCGATCTTCACGCGACCGCCAATAGGAAGTGCCGCGATCTTTTGCGGGTTTTGCTTCGGATCGAGTGGCGCGGCAGACTTCAGATCGTTAATTTGAGGGACTCGGTTCCCCAGGTGGCCGCTGATGAGGTTGGGAATTTCTTTCTGGCGGCCTTCCAGGGCTTGCAGGAAGAGCCCGGCATTCCCGAGCTGGTTCTTGTAGGGTGAATTGTTCAGAATCTGGATAGCCTTGGCATTGGCGGCCGTTTCCTCTTCCGGTGTGCGGGAGAACCCAAAGTGCCTGAAGGTGTCCTTGTCCTCAACTAACAACTGGTCGAAGAATGCATATTGTGTGTCGAGGCGGTGGCCCAGGACGACGTGACTAAGCTCATGTGCCAGCATCGTGGCTAGGCTGGCTTCATCAGGAAGTACGTCGATCAAGCCGCGGCTCAGCACGATCGTGTGTCCGAGGGTAAAGGATTCGAGCGTCGAGGTCATGAGCACGCGGCACCGAACTTCTGGGTCGAGATCGAGGTTGTTGGTGACTTCGAGGTTGTTGACCACTGTCTCCAACACTTTGTCCACTTCGCCCTTTGGCGCCATCAAGCCGATGCGCTCCAAGCGGTCCGTGATGTTGTCCTCCGCCTGGTGGTCCCACGAACGCTGCGCCTGGATGGGAGAAAGATCATTGGCGGTCTTAGTATCGTCATTGACCGGAGTTTCCACGAGAATCTTGCTCAACTCCTCTTCCTTCGAGGAGCCACCCAGGTTGTAGCCCCACAGGCGGGTCTGCGCTTTGAAGTCCAGCTTCTTCGAAATGGCGTAGTGCAGGTCCTTCTCTTCGCTGTAGACAAACGTGGGCATCCAAAGGCCGGGCTGCACGTTGGTGCGCCAGCTGTCAAAGTGAAAGTACCAACTGGCGTGCCCGTTCCCTTCGTATCCCCCGTTGAACCTCACAATGTGGAAATCCTGATCTTCCACCCAGATGCGGCCCAGGAAGCGGCCCCGGTTGTTCTTTTCCGAGGGGGTCACGTCAAAGACGAGGCAACGGACTTCGCCGAGGAATTCGCGGCGCACGTAGTCGAACTTGTAGTGCTGCTTGTCGAAGCCGCTGGTGTCGATGAAGATCATCTGCAGGAATCCATCTGGCAAAAACTGCATGGCGAAACTGAAGAAATTGCCGATGGAGCCAAAGACCTTCTTGCCCTTGCCGGAAGTTTCGGTGAGTGGCACTAGGCTGACGCCCTTTGCGAAGTTGGCGCGGCCAAGGAAATACTTGTCCCCGGCGGGAACTGAGCCCAGGTCTTTGTCGGCTTTGAGATTCTGGATATACGTTTCGACCAGCGGGCTGTATTCGCGAATCTGGCCGTACAGCCGCTGCTCGTTATTGATGATGCGATCCAACACCTGATCCATCGTCCGCGGCTGATCGGCCGCCGGAGAAGGAGGAGTGTTCGCTGCCACGGACAAGCTTGCACTTGTGCCAAGCAGCAGCACGAGGATGTATTTCGACAGCGTTCGCATGTTCATTCTCCCTCAGTAGGCCAGCCGGAATTCGATTCGGACACGAGCCGGAAAATCGACTGGCTCGCCATCGCGCTTTGCCGGCTTGAACTTGATCTGTTGCGCAGCCCTCACCGCCGATTCGTCGAGCCCGTGTCCAAGGCCGCTGACAACGCGGTTAATCTGGATGCTGCCATTCGCCTGAAATACCATGTCAATGACGACGTCGCCTTCGATCTTCAAGCGGCGTCCCTCGGCAGTGTACTCCGGCCGGGGTTTATCCAAAATGTTGGGAGGGGTATCTGCCTGCCCAGACGGAGTGGCCTTCTTCTTCGGGGCTTCGGCTGGCGCTTCGGCAGCATTCCCGAATCCGCCTGATACCACGGTACCCTTCTTTGCGGTCGGTGTGGGAGGAGGAGTCGCTATGCCATTGCCAAAACCCGTGCTGGCAACTATGCCCGGAATCCCGTTTTTTCCCCCAGTTCCATTTCCATAGCCTTCGCCGCCCGGCAGCGCCGGGGAGCCGAAACGGTTCACATTGGTCGCATGCTTCGGATCGCCGTCACCCTTGATTCCATTCGGATCGCCGAATCCGCCCGTCTGCACTTTGTCCACTGGCGCTTTCACTGTGGGGACCGCAGCGCTTCCCGTACTGCCTAGGGAGCCCACCTTCACGTCCTCTTTCGGGCGCTTCGGTCCGCTGTTTTTGGTGTCGATCTTCACGGCCTCAAACTTCGGCGTCATGTCGGGGGCTTTGGCCTCGATTTTCTCCTGCTTGGGCTGCATTGCTTTGGGCGCCGTAAAGTTGGCAAAAATGTGAGGCTGTTGCGGACTCAGTTTCACCGGCTCAACCGGCGTAGGCTTCACCTCAACTTTGTGAGGCGGGGTCTTCACCTTTGGCGGTGGCGGCGGCTCGGGTGCCACGGGAATTTCCGTCTGGGGGGTCGTCAGCGGCGTGAACGTGTAATAGTGGATAGCCGTTTTCATCCCTTCCGGATAAAGCAGGGGAACGAGAAGGAAAAAGCCCAAAACAGTGAGCTGAAGAACAGCGCTCGCGCCAACACGCCCCCAATTCGGTTTGGCTTCCGGGAGCAGTGATAGCCGGGCAGGCACGGGCCGGGTTCCGATTTGTGCTTTCCAGGCCTCGGCGCTCGCAGCGCGCCCGCGGGAGGCGTTAAATCCAACGCCAAGCGCGGTTCTCCTCGGTGGATCAGCAATCATGGTGGTCATCCGCTCGCCGCCTCTTGCGATAGTCCTTCCCGTGAACTCGATTCCGGGGAATCAAGTCCCATAGGGTCCGGGAGGTTTTTGCTTGCCAGTACGAGGGTACTGGCTGGCAAGGAACCCCCGAATAGGACTTTCGTACTAAGGACGCGAACTCGCTAATGACAGGGCGAGTGCATGCTTGAGGACGAAAGGACGCCTAGACTAACCCGCCGAGGCTGAATTCGTTGCGGAGCGGGGAGCGCAACACCCCATAGGATAACGCATCCCCGGCCTGATGAACCGTGGGATTTACGCACCGGTTTCCTCCCGTGGGGGGTACAGCGTAGGATGCACGACGGGCCGGAGACGTTGGTTGCGCGCAGGTGCTTGCAAAGTGTAGGAATAAGAGATGTAAGCTTGCAGTACGAGAAGCCTGTGCCCCACCCACCCTCGCCCAACGCGCCTTCCGACATCGCCAGCTTGTTTCGCGAACTGGCGCCTCGCCTGGAGTCTCTCTACTCCGCATCACGCGCCGCGGAGTGGGATCTTCCTCCAAAGCAGTTCGCTGCGGCAGTCGAGCGCAGCGTCCGCAGACGGTTTGCAGACTGCCAACTGACCCGCTGGATGCTGGAAGAATATGTGGAGACACTTCACATCGAGGACTTGGTGTTGGCGTCCGCATGCATGGGTGGTTCTGACTCAGCGTGGGAGTATTTTGTGGGGGAGTACCGTGGTTATCTCCGGGCAGCCGCCGGTGCCATTACAAAGGGCAGCCACTCGGGTGCAGATGCGCAAGAACTCGCCGATTCGCTTTTCGCCGAGCTTTTTGGCCTGGTCGACGGGAAGCACGGCGAAGCATCGCTGCTGCGTTACTTTCATGGCCGGAGCTCCTTGAAGACGTGGCTCCGTACCGTTTTGGCACAGCGCCACGTTGACCATTTGCGTCAAAGCCGCCGCTGGGAGTCTCTCGAGCAGGATGGTGGAGAGGAAAAGCCTCTCTTTACTACGCCACCCACGACTCCTCCCCCTGATCCGCACCGTGAGCTGTATCTCCAGCGGTTCATCCTCGTTCTCACGATCTGCCTGGAAGCGCTTGACGCGGAAGATCGCAAGCGCCTGGAACTCTACTACGCTCGGGAGAACACTCTTGCCGAAATAGGCCGTTTGCTCGGCGAGCACGAATCGAGCGTATCGCGCAACCTCGAGCGCACGCGCCGCGAATTGCGCTCCAAAATGGAAGAAATCCTTCGCAATGGCGGCCCCTCCGGCGAGCCCGTGAGGAGGTTTCCCCCGATGGATGACGCGGCAATTGCCCTCTGCTTTGAATACGCCTCAGAAGATGCGCCCATCGACTTCCGGCAGATTTTCCCGGAGAAGCCATCTGGCCGCACAGAAATCCGGCGAAAGGAATCGTCGTAATGTTCCGCAAGAAACGATTCCGGGAACGTTCTATGAAAGGAGAGCGCCATGCCGAATGACGATCGCGAAAAGCAATTTGAACGCGCTCTGGCGCGGCACTTGAATAGCGCCTCCCCATATTCGGACTGCCCGGATCCGGACGCCCTTGCGGCCTATCATGAACGCTCTCTATCCCTGGATGAAATGGCCAAGTGGAAAGAGCACGTTGCGGGTTGCGAGCGTTGCCAGGAAACTCTGGCCCTCGTGGAAGAGTCCGAGTATGTGAATGCGGAGGCATGGCAAAACGCGAACGTTCCGGCGCCCGTGGAGCAATTGGTTCGGACAGAAACTCCTCAGCTGACAAGAGTGGAGTTCGGGGAAGAAACCGCTCTGAAAGCTCCACTGCCCGCAAGCGCGGCGCCATTGGCCGATAAGGCAGTCGCACACATCCGCTGGCGCTGGGTCGTGCCCGTTGGGGCCCTCGCCGCGGGTGTCATTGTGTGGATTGGCGCTCGCGAAGTCCTCATGCAACGAGCTCAGATGAAAGAGACCATTGAAACGGCGCAGAACCAGCCTGCGCCGTCGCAATTGCCCTCGACGTATTCTTCCTCGCCGGACCGGCAAGAGAAAGCAGATCACTTGGCGAGAGATTTTGAGTCCCGCACTCCGTCGCAGCAGGCGGCACCCGTGCTTGCCGAGAAAGTGCCTCCTTCCGATGGGACGCTATCCCGGAGAATTGTTCCGGCCCCAGCCATCCCTGCCAAGGAACTCGACAAGGATGAGTTTGTTTCCAAGCAAAAGGGTGTCGGCGAAGGTGCAGGTGGGGCTGTCGGGGGAATTACCGGCGGCGCTGCGGCTACGCCGACTCCGCAACCTCCTGCCTTGCGCTATGACTACAAAAGTGCCAATGGACCGTCCGCCCCAGTTCCAGCTCTCACTGCCCCTGTGGGGGCAGCCAGGAGCCGCTCGGCGCCGGAAGCAAAGAAAGCGCCGGGGCCCTCGGCCACACAAGCGACTCAAGTGCAAGTGCAGTCGCAGGCACAGACTTTGACCGCGGGGCCGACAAATACGACAGCATCTGATCTAGCCATCAACGGTCGCAATGCAGTGGATCTTCTGAAAGTCGCTGCCAGTGATCACCGGATTATCGTCACGCCGAATGAGAAGTACGTCTGGCGCGTGGGAAGCGCCGGGATCATCGAGAGAAGCAGCGATACAGGGCAGACCTGGAGACCGCAAAACAGTGGTGTCCCCGCAGATTTGACGGCCGGCTCGGCAACCTCAGAGAAAATTTGCTGGGTTGTGGGAAAGACCGGAACCGTTCTGCTCACGACGGACGCTGGCAAACACTGGAAAAAGATGTCTTCTCCGATCGCGGCGGACTTGGGAGGAATCCACGCCACTGACGAACAGCACGCGTTGATCTGGGACGTTCATAACCGCCAGAGTTTTGAAACCAATGACGCTGGTTTGACCTGGCAGCGAATTGCCAATAAATAAAACGCTGCTGCAAGAATTTCACCAGTCCACGTTCTAAGAGAGAAGCAAAATTCGGATCGAGGTGACTTTATGAATCTCTTCTTGTTCTTAAAGCATTTGTCAGGCCGGTGGGCTGCCGCGTGTGTTGCCATCGCCTTGGTCGCAGTCGCGGCAGTTGTTCCGTCCTTTCTGGCTGGGCAGAAATCAGAAAGCCAGGAGAAAAGTGCCCCACAAGCGGCTGCTGCGGATCAGTCCACGACGCTCAGTGATCAGACCGATCTCGCCGTGACTGTCTATAACTCCAACATCGCGCTGGTGCGCGACGTCCGTCAGTTGCAATTGCCCGCTGGCACGTTCCGGCTGAAATTCATGGATATTGCCGCGACTGTGAACCCTGCCACGGTGCATTTCCGCTCGCTGACCGAACCCGAAAAGGTTGGCGTTTTGGAGCAGAACTACGAGTACGACCTGCTCGAACCCAACAAACTCTTGAACAAGTACGTCGGCAAGGAACTAACCCTCGTGCGCAGCTACATGGACAACAACACCACCAAACGCGAAGAGATCAGGGCTACCCTACTCGCCAATAACAACGGCCCCGTCTGGAAAATCGGCAATGACATCGTCACAGGTCTGTACGGCGAGAGCTACCGCTTCCCCGAGGTTCCCGCTAACCTTTATGACCGGCCAACACTCTTGATGTCGCTGGAAAATTCCGGGGCCCGCAAACAGTCCATCGAAACTTCCTATTTGGCCAACAATCTCTCCTGGAATGCGGACTACGTATTGACGGTTGCCCGCGACGACAAGGCGGCCGACCTCGATGGCTGGGTCACGCTGGTCAATAATTCCGGCACCGC
>Ga0187778_10003055_pt1 | contig 11290 bp, 9 predicted proteins | sample 1015_Q2_SP5_20_M_FD_132418 | JGI IMG/M metagenome (GOLD analysis project Ga0187778, IMG submission 132418) | Tropical peat soil microbial communities from peatlands in Department of Meta, Colombia - 1015_Q2_SP5_20_MG | ecosystem: Environmental > Terrestrial > Soil > Wetlands > Peat | place...
CGGCGCGTTATCACTAATACTGGGCGTGCTGGCCTTTCGCCACTTCGGCCAAGGATATGCAGTTCTGCTGCTGGCTATCTGGATCGGCGTCGCCTTCATATTCCAAGGCGTTACGGAATTGACATTGGCGATAAGCCAGCGCGAAATCCCTGGGCGCGGATGGCTTGTCTTCGGCGGCATCCTCGGCATGCTGGCCGGCATCGTCGTGCTTGGCTGGCCGTTCGGTTCAATTGTGGTGCTTGCGTTGGTGACCGGCATCTGGCTCGTGATCATTGGGATCGCACGAATCATCTCAGCGTTTCGGACGCGGAAAGCCGGTGAAGCCATCAAAGAAGGTGTCGAGCGGTTGCGAGGGCCGTCAGGTAGCCAAGTAGCTCGCTGACAACTGCGCCAAATCACCGGTTCCGGCCTCTACTGGTCGCCTTCAACGTGACGCCGGAGACCCAGAAGGTTTGGGAGCGCGCCCTGAACAATTTACTGGGGTACCGAACGTTTTGTGCTAGGACAGGAAATGATCCGACATGACAGACCTCATCGACGATGTTCGACAAAAACTCATCGAACGTCTCCGCCAGATCATCGAGGATCGCCACACGAGTGCTGGCGGTGATGCTGCTGAGGTGGCGTGTAGTTGTGGAGCGCAAAAGGTGTCCGATCACCCTGGCCATGTGGCCGAGCAGATCGTGGACGGGTTGGGGCTGAAGCCGACCGATATCGACGAGGTCAAGAAGCGCATCCGCTATGCGAGCGCATTGCTTGACTGGGAGCTGACCCTGCTCGAGGGCGCTGAATATTAGTGAAGCAGGCACCAGCCGACGTCCTCGATCCCTACGCAACCGGGCACTTCGACAGCGCATTGCGGGCACTTCGACAGCGGACTGAGGGCACCCGACGCTGCTGTCGCGAGTCGTTCACACCCCGGAATGTTCGCTAACGCTGTCGCCACCGGACGCGCCGAGGCGCCTCCTCAATCGGAGTCTCGTCAACCCAGCCGGTACGTCGTCGCGTTCACGCGTCGCTCTTGAGATGCTCGGTCCGCATGTCCTTCACTTCGCGGCCGCGCCTGCGGTACACGACGTTCAGCACCACCACCGCTGTGGAAAGGAGTGCCCCCACCACCGCCCCGACCAGGGTCGCCCCGCGGAACCCCGTGGCGTCGACATCCATGATCCGCTGGCCCGCGTGCGCGGCGTTGCCGCGACCGAATACGCCGTCGGGGAACAATGGAACGAAAAGTCACGCCAGACCGGCGTGGTAGCGCGTACCGTGCCTGGCTGTGCCGGTGGAGTTCCTTTCCGATGAGCAGGCGCGAGCGACTTGCTTGAGGCCAACGGCGCGATCTTTACCGCCCAGGGCAAGGCCCTAAACGAGGTCGCCGCGAGCGCGCGCTTCGCGCGCGATCTGCCGACGCAGCGCCGCATAACGTTCCTCCCCATTCTTGGCAAACAGCGGGTCGTCCATGTGGCGTATCGCGGCATCAATGGCGACCCAGTCACTGGCGCGCAGCAGCGTGGCCGCGAGCGGAAGGATCGCCGTCTCCTCCGTGTGCATATGGCGGCGGAAGTCCGCGACATAGGCCCGGGCGGGCTCCTCGACGTGCTCCCGCGCCGTGATCGAGCCGTTGACGATATCGTCGAGGGCATGAACCAGGGCGTCTCCGCTTTCCTTCAGTAGCGCGTGCTGCTCCGTTAGCTCGTCGATGATGCGACCGCTGTCGGCGGCGCGTTGCCTGATCCTTGCAAACGCCAGATCTTCTTTGGGATGATGCAGCACGTCCGGGTAATGCGTCATGTAGAGCATGATGTCCAACATCAACTCGTAGTCGGGCGACTCGCCTTTGTGGAGGAGGTCGAGCTGACCCTCCAGAAGGTCGAGTAGCTTCGCAAAATTGACGTGCTCCGCGTGCCAGAGTGCGATGGAGTCGGACATGGCTACCTCCCTACTGAAACGCTGCAGCACGCTCCATGAGCTCGGCCAGGTTCGACTCGTTTGGGTCGCGCGGCTTCCCCGGATGGATGATCGACACCTGGCAACTTTCGGCCGCCTCGACCAGCTGCGCGTAGGTGCCGGCCGTGATATCGGCGATATACGCCTGCTTGTTCTCGTTGTACGCGAACATTTTGTTGTTGATGCCGGTGCACTCGTTGCAACTCGTGCAGCGTGGGGTTTCAATATACGCTTCATCGGCGGCCGCTTCGGCTTCTGGCTCCGGACCCGCTTCCGGCGCCGCCGGCACAATGACCACGTTCGCCTCACCCGGCGCCGCGCCTGCGGCGTCTGCCGCGCGCGGTACGCGCTCGTCACGCGTCTCGCGCTCACGGGCGAGCAGGCGCTCGGCATGCGAGTTGTGGATGCCACCAAGTTCCTGCAGGCTGTGCCACATTTCGCGACAGCGGCGAGCTTCGCGCATCAGGTTCTCGTCGACGATGACCCGGTGCAACGTGTCGTCACGCCCGACCATGAATAGGTACGGAACGCTTTCCGGCGCTGCCGTGCCATCCCGGGCAAGACAATCTCCTGCTGGGACCATGTTCGGCGCCCACCTGGCACGCTCGACGCGCCCCAGGTGCCGTCCGTAACGCCGATCGCAGGCCACGAAATCGATCGGTGTAAAGGCAAGATCCTGCGCGATCCTCTGGTGCGCCTCGTCTTCGTAGGCGAAGCCGCGCACCGGCCAGTCCTGATCGACATCGGGATTGGCCTGCAGATCGAAGCGCGACGCCCAATTCGAGCCGGCCGACGGGTCATAGGTGAAAGCCGGGAACGCGCGCGAGTCCATCGCCGCTGCCGCGCACAGATAGGCTGGCAGGTCGCCGGTCGTTCCGGTCGCGCCGGAGAACACGCTGATTAACGCCGGCCCTGGGTAGGCCAAGCCACGGCGCAACTGCCCGCGGAATTGAAACAGGTTGGAGCTTGTCGATTGCAGCACGTAGACGTCGCCCAGCCCGATGGCCATGTGTACGAGCTGGCGGCTCTTCAGGCCGAATCCGAGATGTCCACCGGTGAGCGGCAGTTCGTCCAGGATATCGTCTGACTGGACGAGAACCTTCATTGGCAGGTCGGCGGAAAGGATCTCTCCCAGCGTTGCGGTTTCGGCCGCGTCGAGTTGCCGCGCATTGATGCATACGAGATAGTCGGGGAACAGCGCTTTGTCCGCCGGGTCGAGCCCATCGGCTCCATAGGTCTCGAAAAACGCCGCGTGCCTCGCCTCGCGAAATTCGCCGGCGATCTCGAGTTCCGCCACCACGAGGGCTCGGGCGACAGTCGTCATCTCTTCGAGTCGCTCACGATACGCAGCCAATGCATCGCCGCAGCTTCGGTACACGAACGAATACGCAGTCTCGGCTTCGCCTGCACTTGCCACAGCGGCATAGAATCGCTGGGAGGTGAGGACCGATAGCAGGGCACGGATGCGCGTCCGGCGGCTTTCCGACAGCGCTGTTTCCGGCTTGGCCTTGGTGAGAAGGCGCGACATCGCGCCAAAGTCAAACAGGTCGGCGTGAAAATCGCCGATCGACGCCTTGAGGCTTTCCGCACTCCGCCCCGCATCCGAGCGCATGAAGTCCGCGCGGAGGATGTCGGAAAGCTTCTGGATCAGGCTGGTGGCGGTGTCGCGAAACCGCACTGCCTTCGCCTCCTGCACGCCGCGCCATGCATGCGCGAGCAGATCGGCGGGCAGTGCAGCATCGCAATCGACCAGTGCACCGTCGACCTTGAGCGCGCCGCGGGCGCGCCCGAGGCTGTCGCGCAGCGATTCGTCATCGTGCACGCCGAGGCGCTTCGCGGCCAGGTCCCAGAGCGACAAGAGCGATCCTTTGGCGCCTTCGGCCAGCAAGCTGCGGAGTTGGCGCTCCAGACGCAGCACGTGCCGGGTCACCCGTTCGGCGTCCTCGCCGCGGGCGATGTCCTGCAGCAGCCGATCTATGAGACCGGAAAGGGCCTGCACGCGGTCTTCCTCCGGGCCTCGCTCGACCAGCAGCAGCGGAAAATCGTAACGCAGCGCGGTGAGATCGCGGTAGCGCGCAAGCAACGCGGGCCGCAGTACGAGCGGATCGACGGCCTCGAGGCCCGCAGCGGGCCGTTGGCCGGTCAGATGAAACGCGACTTGCGACTGCAGTTCGGCTTCCATCAGCATGTTCGGAAGCTCACGCCGTGTGGCGAAGCTCGCCGTCCTTCGGCCATACGGTGAACTTGTCGAATTCAGCTTCAAGCCCGGCCTTGAGACGCGCCGTGCTGCGCGATTCGCCGCTTGCGCGCACATCCTCATAACAGGGAACATCCGGGTTCTGGTACAGGATACCGACCGGAATGGGATCGATGCTCGATGCGACGTTGCGCGCCCGTTCGATGTCGGTCGGATCGTGCCGCTCCTGGTTCTTGTACACCTTGGCGAGGCTCGGAGAAATCTCCAGGCCCCGCTCGTGCTGCAGCAACTTGACGTTCATGGGGTCGTGCAGCCACGGCTCGAGCAGCGTCGGCAACCACTCAGGGCAGCGCTGAACGATGCGCACGAAGGAGAATCCCTTGTGGTGAAACGCCGCCTTGACGATGTCGTATAAGATCTCTGGGATCCAGTCGACGCACTGGGCGACGAACGACACGTTCTGCACGCCGAGCGTTACGGTCAGCGGATTGAGCGCATCGAGGTAGGCGCCACGGGGAGTGGTGTTGGTCTTCAGGCCTTTCGGTGATGTGGGCGAAGCCTGCATCTTGGTCAGACCGTAGATCTGGTTGTCGTGCAGGAACACCGTCATGTTCATGTTGTAGCGGATTGCATGGATCCAGTGTGCGGTACCAATGCTGCAGCAGTCACCATCGCCCGTGTTGACGAACACGTTGAGATCCGGGCGCGCCATCCGCACCCCTTCCGCGATCGGCAGCGCGCGGCCGTGGATACCGTGGAAGCCGTAGGTCTTCATGTAGTGGGGGAACCGGCTCGAGCAGCCGATTCCTGACACGAAAACGGTCTTCTCGGGACGCAACTGCTCGTCGCGGCAGAGGCGCTGGACGGCGGCAAGAATCGCGTTGTCGCCGCAGCCGCTACACCAGCGTGGCACACCGCTCTGATAATCCTCGAGTTCGTGGCGCTCTTCGTAGAGCCTGATCATGCATTCGGTGGCGGTGGTCGTCATCGTTATCGCCTCAATGTTGCAATCTTGTCGCGAATAACCTGGCACAGAATCCCGGGCTTGATCGGCGCCCCGTGCACCTGGCTCCAGCAGTCAACGTCGACGAGATAGCGTGCGCGCAGCAGCGTGGCCAACGCCGAATACCGGCGGTTAGTCTCATCGACGATCTCCTCTTCGGGGCTGTCGCTCCAGTTGCCTTCGATGGTCAGGACCTTGGAAAAGCGGCTCATCGTCTCCTTGATGCCTGGCGGCAACGGCTGCAGAAACCGCAGGTGCATCGATGCGACCTTGGCCCCTTCGCCACGTACCCGCTCGACGGCTTCCTCGATCGTCCCCTTGGTGCTGCCCCAGCCAATGAGCAGCAGGTCACCTTCCTGGTCCCCGAACAGTGGCGGGGCCTGAAGCGTCTTGGCCAGCGCAGCGAGCTTGAGGCTGCGCGCGCGCAGGCCCTGCTCGTTGCTCTCGGAGTCGTAAGCGACATGGCTGAGGCGGTCGTGCGCAAGCCCCGTCACGGTGTGCATGCCATTGGCTTGGCCCGGAATGAAGCGGCGCGCGAGGCCGGTGGCCGCGTCCCAGTCATACGGCTTGGCGCCGGGCGGCACTGGGCTCTGGTCGAGCGGCGGGGCGACCCAAGCGTCGCTGAACTGGGGCCGTGGAAACGGCGTGTACGAGGTCGCGAGATTGGCGTCAGAGAGCACGACCACGACCATGTTGAACATCTCGGCGATTTTGCGCGCAGTGATGATCGAGTAGAAACAATCCTCGATCGTCGCGGCCGCGAGCACGACCTTCGGCGCGTCGCCGTGGCTACCGAACATCGCCGTCAAAAGGTCGCCTTGCTCGGCTTTCGTCGGCTGCCCGGTCGACGGTCCTCCGCGCTGGACGTTGACCACGACCAGGGGGATCTCCGCCATCACGGCGAGCCCGATAGCCTCCTGCTTCAGCGAGTAGCCCGGGCCGGACGTGATCGTGACCGTGCACTTGCCGGCGTAGGAGGCGCCGATGGCGAAGGCGCAGGCCGCGATCTCGTCTTCGGCCTGGTGCACGACGCCTCCGACTTTCTCGAAAACGTCGGACAGGTAGTGCGACGCCGATGTGGCCGGCGTGATGGGATACATGGCGCAGATTTCCATGCCCGAGGCAAGTACGCCGAGTGCGAGAGCCGTGTTGCCGTTGACTACGATCTGCGCCTCGGCCGCCTGGACCGCGGGGATCGAGTACTTGAAATCGAGGTTCGCTTCCGCCCAGGCGTAACCGGCCTCCAAGAGCGCCACGTTGGTCTTGACCACCCCCGCGGCCTTCTTGCCGAAGGTGAGCGCGATCTGTTCGCGCGCGAGCTGCAACTCCAGGCTATAAAGGTTGCACAGCATGCCCAGAGCGAACATATTCTTCCCGCGCCGCGCGTCGGCGACGATGGCGCGACACTCGCGCTCCATCGGCACCTCGTAGACGTTGTAGCCGGAGGCGACGAGCCGTTCATAGGTTTCTGTGTACGAGTCGGCGATCTTCGGATCGGCATCGTCGCGCCACATGCACTCCAGAAGGATGATGCAGCCGGGCTTGAGCTCACCGGCGCGGACCCGGCCGAGGAGCACTTGCTCGTTGAACGCCACCACCAAGTCGGTCTCATCGCCACCGTTGGTTACCTGGCGTGATCCGAGCCGGATGCGGTTGCCGCTCGCCCCGGCGACGCTGCGCGCAGGCGGACGGATCTCCGCGGGGATGATTTCGACAGTCCACACGCCATTGCCCATGCGCGCGGCGATGGCACCGAGCGCTTGGCCGCAACGTTGGGCCCCCTCGCCCGAATCGCTGATTACTTCGACGACATGCTGGGGTAGCTCCGTGGTGCGCTTCCTCCGCGGCGCCTCCGGGGCCAGGCGCGGTTGCTCCGCGAAGGTCTTTTCAACGCTAACTTCGGTCATGGCCCTGGCTCGTGGTCGGTGTAAGGCGTAGGCGTCGGCTCGCTAGGCCACGCGGATGCGCACGAAATTTCGTTCTCTGACGTCGATGCCGAAGCATCGGCCGGCGCCGCCGGCGCCCTCGCCGAGATAAGGCGTGTCAGCGTCGCGTAGACCGAGGTAGGCTTTTATGCTGCGCGCTGCCTTGCGGCCTGCGCCCATCGCCTCGATTACCGTGGCAGCACCGGTCACGATGTCGCCGCCGGCAAACACGCCGGCCACGGAGGTGGCCAATTCCGAGTCCGTGTCGATGTAGCCGCGCTTGTTTAGGCGAAGTTTCGAGGTTTGGCCCATGATCGGGTTGGCGTTTGTTCCGATTGCAAACACGACCAGATCGACGTCGAGTTCGTGCTCGCTGCCGGAGATGGCCACGGGGCGCCGTCGTCCCGATTCGTCGGGTTCGCCCAGTTCCATGCGCACGCAGCGCATGCCGCGCACTCCTCCTTTGCCGTCGTCGAGAATTTCGACCGGATTGGTGAGCCAGCGAAAGTCGACTCCTTCCTCTTCGGCATGGTGGACTTCTTCGCTTCGTGCAGGGCACTCGGCGCGACTGCGGCGATAGACGCAATAAACCTTCTGCGCACCCAGGCGGAGGCACACTCGCATCGCGTCCATCGCCGTATTGCCGGCGCCGACAACGGCCACGCGCTCACCGAGTGGTAGCGGCGTGTCGTAATTCGGGAAGTCTTTAGCGCGCATCAGGTTGCAGCGTGTCAACAACTCGTTGGCGGACAGCACGCCGTTGAGCGAGTCGCCGGGAACACCCAGCATCGCCGGATAGCCTGCCCCGGTGCCGATGAAGACCGCGTGGAATCCGATTTCGTCGAGCATCTGCTCGATGGTAAACAGGCGCCCAACCAGAGTGTTGCATTCGAATTTGACGCCGAGCTTGCTGAGGTTTTGGATCTCGGCGTCGATCACCGGGTTGGGGAGACGGAAGTCGGGGATGCCGTACTTGAGCACGCCGCCTGCCTGGTGGAATGCTTCGTAGACGGTAACCTCGCAGCCGGCCTTGGCCATGTCCGCGGCGCAGGCCATCCCCGCCGGACCGCATCCGACGATGCCGACCTTGAAGTCGTTGCGCTCGATATAGGGCAGGTTGGTCCAGCCTTCGGCGATGGCGCGATCACCGACGAAGCGCTCGAGCCGGCCGATGGCCACCGGTTCCAGCGTCTGACCGACCGTGCACACGCCTTCACACTGGCTTTCCTGCGGGCAGACGCGCCCGCACACCGCGGGCAGCAGATTGGTCGCCGCGATCGTATCGTAGGCGGCACGGAAGTCCTTCTGCCCGATCTTCTCGATGAAACCGGGGATGTCGATACCCACCGGGCAGCCGCGCACGCACGGCTGGTCCGGGCAGAGCAGGCATCGCTCGGCTTCGACCAGCGCTTCCTCCTGTGCGTAACCGCAGGATACTTCAGCAAAATTCTTGACGCGTTGCGCGGGTTCCTGTTCGCGCACCGGTGTTCGCTGTTGGGGAATGGTCCGGATAGTACGCTTCTTCGTCACCTAACCTCCTCGGGCCTCATCGAAGGGATCGGGCATTTCGAGCAGCTCGCTCGACACGCTGTCCGCATCGGGGTCGGACGCCTGCGCCGCGAGCGTGCCCAGGTTGGGCTCGGCTTTCATGCGGCAGCTTTCCGACCAGCGCTCGCGCGCGACCTTCTCCTCCGCGGCAAAGCGCCGTAGCCTCGTCACCAGGTCGTCGAAATCGACCAAGTGGCCATCGAAGTCCGGGCCGTCCACGCAGGCGAATCTAACTTCTCCACCTACCTTGACCCGGCACCCGCCGCACATCCCCGTTCCGTCGACCATCACCGGATTCATGCTCACGATCGTTTTGATCTTGTGTGGGCGCGTCGCCTCCGCGCAGCCACGCATCATGACCGGCGGACCGATCGCCACGCATTGGTCGACATCGGGATGCTTGGCGATGCCGCGCTTGACGCCCTCGGTGACGAGCCCCTTGATTCCGCTCGAGCCGTCGTCGGTGCACACGATGAGCTCATCGCAACAGGCGTCGAACTTATCCGTCCAGAACATCAGAGCCTTGCTGCGGAATCCGAGCACGCCGATGACGTAGGCGCCGTGCTCCTTGAAGGCGCGTGCCTGGGGGAAAATCGGTGCTACGCCCAAGCCGCCACCGACGCAAATGACCTTTTTCGCGCCACCGACCGGGCTGGGGATGCCCATCGGGCCGACCACGGCATGCAGCGCGGTTCCGACCTTGCACAGCTGCTGCATTTCCTTCGTCGTCTTACCGACCGCCTGGATGACCAGCGTGATGGTGCCCTTGGCGCGATCAAAGTCCGCGATCGTGAGCGGAACACGCTCCCCGTGGTCATGCGCCATAACGATCACGAACTGGCCGGCACGTGCCGCCCGGGCCATTAGCGGATGCCGGATCTCGAGCAGATACGTCACGTCCGAGAAATCCTCGCGCGCAACGATTTCGAATGTACTCATCAGCTAAACCTCCGCCCGCCAGGACGGGCCGAGACTTCGTGGCCCGCCACTAGCAGGCGGCGCCGGACCGAGCTCGCGACAGATGGACTTCATGGGTGTCCTCGGTTAGTTCTCATGATTGTATCGTCGTTAAACAGGTGCGGATAAGTTGCCTAAGTCCCGGGTTGAATGGACCTAAGTCAGTTCGTACATGGCCACCGTTGACGGTGTGACCGCCCGGCGTTACCAGCCGCCGACGTGGCTATGTTGCTGGTGGGGATGGGCGCCAGCGTGGAGGACTTGCCGCTGTCGTCGCCGCCGCCAAGCATCCGTATGATCATGAAGCTGGCGAATGTCGCCCCCGCTGGTGCATGGAAGTCTGTGCTCTCCCGCCACTGCCTGGATACCTGGATAAAGGCGATAGTCCTGTCGGAGTCGCCATCTACAGTGATCTTGATCCTCACGTCGCGACCGGAAAAGGGAGACGCAAGCATGAGCCAGTGCCAGGAATGGACGCTGCACTGGCCGGATACGAATCGGATTCGCCCGGTGAGCGCTCATCCCGTTCTGCACGGCTGGGCTGACCTGCGGCAGCGTGAAGATGAGTTGGGTCTTCCCAGCGACCCGCGCGGCGTCGGTCTATGTTGAGAGCTCCACGACTCGAGAAAACTGAGACGTTGTCTCCGTGCGGGCGGGCTGCAACCACGACGTCAATCCCACCGGCCAGTCGCGCCCCTGCCCCGGCGCGACACGCTCGATCCCCGTAATCGCACCACAGATGATCCCGCGGGTTTGCCAGAGCGAGGCCATGACTGGCGAACGACCGTCAGTCGCCACAACCGCGCCGGTCTGTAAGAAGACCTCAAAGATCCGATAAGCCAAGGCGTTGAGCCACGGGACTGACGGTCGTTCGCAATAGGTAGGTAAGCGGCCCGCACCAGCGCCTATTAGCGAGCCCGCTAATTCTGATCTCTGCCGCAGCGGTGACCCTACTCGCCCGCCTTCTTTGCTAACTCCGCGATTTCACCGTCTTGTACTTGGGTTCTTTGTGTTTGGGGTGCTTGGCGAGTTGGTCGAGGAATCGTCGGCGGACGTTCCGCGGGGTGTGGTGCCGCTGTCGGCGGCGATCGGGGCGTTACGTAATGAGTTGATGCATGCGGTGTGGGCGGGGCAGTTCCCCTACGAGCTCAATGGGAAGCAGCGGTGGTTGCGGTTCAAACCCGCTGCGGTCGAGTTGACGTTGCAGCTTGCGGTCACCACCGAGGGAACGGCGAAGGCGGGGGTGAAGTGGTGGCTGATCGAGGCGGGCGGCGAGTTGGCGCGCAAGAAGGTGGCGACCCAGACGGTGAAGCTCTCTTTGGAACCAGTCCTGTTCGACGAGAACCGTAATCAGGTGGAGCTGTGGATCGACGCTGCTGATGAGGCTGAGGTAGCCGTGACCGGCGGTGGTGGTGGTGGTGGTGGTGGTGGTGATGAGCAGCTTCTGGATGCGCCGGACTGACCGACATGGGTAGGCGCAGCCGATGACGTTGGAGATCGAACGGGCGGTTTTGTTGCGGTACACCCGCGGCGCGGGTCGGGTCTGCGGATCGGCGGAACGTATGTGTTAACGGCGGATCACTGCGCAAACGGCACCGACCACACCGTCATCGTCGACGGACGGGACTATCCCGCAACCGTCGCGTTGCGCAGCGGGCGCAGCGATGTGGATATCGCGGTCTTGTCGGCGCCCGATCTGCCGGCGCTGGCGCC
>Ga0187778_10003056_pt1 | contig 11289 bp, 9 predicted proteins | sample 1015_Q2_SP5_20_M_FD_132418 | JGI IMG/M metagenome (GOLD analysis project Ga0187778, IMG submission 132418) | Tropical peat soil microbial communities from peatlands in Department of Meta, Colombia - 1015_Q2_SP5_20_MG | ecosystem: Environmental > Terrestrial > Soil > Wetlands > Peat | place...
CTGCGCACGCCGAGCAAGCAGCTCCTCAAGGCCACCCCGCTGCACAGCGAGGTCGAGCGCCGCATGGTAGTCGCCCGAATCGATGAGCGCGCCGGCCGCGGCGCGATACGGGAAAGCGTCCGCGCGGATGAAGTTGCGGCGATACACCTGCAGTGGATCGAGCTCGAGCTCGATCGCGATGCGCTGCATCAGGCGCTCGAGCGCGAAATAGACCTGTGGGCCACCGAAACCGCGCACCAGGCCCGCCGGGGTCTTGTTGGTCAGTACGACGCGGTTGCGCACCCGCAGGTGGCGGATGTCGTAAGCGCCAGTGAGGCACCCGTGCATGCGGTAGAACGTGGCGGGCTCTGGTGCGCGCAGATAGGCACCGCAGTCGTCCGTCTGGTCATAGGCGAGTGCGCTGATGCGACCGTCCGCCTCCACGGCCGCCTCGATGGTGCAGGTGCGGCCCGTTGCCGAGGTGGCCGCAAGCAGATGTTCCAGCCGGTCCTCGACCCACTTGACCGGCGCGCCCGCCTTGCGCGAGGCAAGGCACAGTGCAACCACGTAGGCAAAGACCGACTGCTTGACTCCGAAACTGCCGCCGGAATCGCGCGGGACCCGCAGCCGCAGCTTCGAAGCCGGCACCTTGAGCGCCATCGCCATGACCGCGTGCAGCGAGAACGGCCCCATGAAGTTCGCGAGGACCTCGTAGCCCTCCTCGGCGCTCATATGCTCCGCGACGACTACCGAGCCCTCGATCGGCGTACAGGAATTGCGCGGATAGCGCACATGCAGACGAACACGGTGCGGCGCGCTGGCGAAGGCAGCATCGGGATCGCCGTACACGAAGCTGCGATCGCTCACGACGTTCGATCCAACTCGCTCATGCAAGATCGGCGCGTGAGCCGCAATCGCGGATTCGATTTCAACTGCGGCCGCAAGCGCTTCGTACTCGACGTCGATCAACTCTAGTGCATCCTCGGCGAGGTAGCGGTCTTCAGCCACGACGAGCGCGACCGGCTCGCCTACGTAGCGCACCTTGTCCACAGCCAGGCACCAGTGCTCCATGGGCGCTTTGACCCCGACTACAAAGGGAGCCGCCCAGCGCTTGATGTCTGCGCCGCTTAGCACGGCGCGAACCCCGGGAACCGAAAACGCCCGTGTGGCGTCGATGGCGCGCAGCCGCGCGTGAGCATGGGGCGATCGGACAAAGGCCGCGTGCAGCGTGCCGGGGCGGGTGCCGAGATCGTCGGCATAACGTCCCCGGCCGGTGAGCAGCATGACGTCTTCGCGCCGCTCGATCGACCGACCGGTCCAGGTCTCTGCCGCCGCGCCGGCAGGCGTCACTGTCACCGGTTGGTCCACGCTCGTGCGCGAAGCAATACACGCTGCATCGTCCTGGAGCGCGGCGGCAGGCGCCAGTGAGGAGCGCTCGCAGGAATGACCGAGCCTAGCAGGCGCGCGCTATGTTCGAGCATCGGGTAGATGGCAGGCAAACTCAGCGCGCGACCGTGTAACGCCTGACCTTGTCTTCATCGAGCGCCACGCCCAAACCGGGTCCTTGCGGCAGGGGCATGCACCCGTCCGAGGCATCGACGCGAAGCGGCTCGGCCAGGTACCACTGAAAGATGTCGCTGGTGAACCCCGGCGGATCATGGAAGATCTCGACGAACGGGCAATTTGGGATCGCCGCGCACAAGTGCAGATGCGCCACGAAGCCGAGCCCACCCCCGCCGTGGTGTGGAGCGCACAGCTTGCGGTGCATCTCGGCCAGCGCGCAGGCCTTGCGGATCTGTGACATGGTCTCGCCGACCATCGCTTCGGGCTGGAGGACGTCGTAACAGTTGCGCTCGATCAGCCAGCGATATTCGTGCAGTCCACAGTTGTTCTCGCCGCCCGCGATGAGGATTTGCACCGCCGCAGCGAGTCGCGTCAAGTTGTCGAGGTCATAGCGATCGAGTGGCTCTTCGAGCCAATATACGCCCAGCCGCTCGAGCTCCCTTGCGGTGTCCAGCGCGCGCTCGTAGCTCCAGACTGGACCGGGTTCGGGCTGGAGGGTCCCCGGCAGCTGCGCCTGATTTGCGTCGACCATCAGGACGAAGTCCGGACCGACCGCGCGGCGCACCGCCTCGACCTGTGCGATGTCGGCCTTGACGCTCCAATCGTGGATGCGCAGTTTGGCAGCGCGCCAGCCATCGGCCTGGTAGCGCAGAACATCCTCGGCGCGCTGCGCCGGTGTGCTCACCTCGATGCACGAGGCGTACGCCGGGACACGGTCGCGAAACCCACCCCAGAGCTTGCAGACCGGCTGACCGCACGCCTTGCCGATGATGTCCCACAGGGCAATCTCGACGCCCCAGCCGGCCCCGGCATTGCGAAAGATCCGTGCGTGACGCTCCAGCGCGAACGGATCCTGCCCGATCAGCCTGGGCTTGATCCAGGATTCGACTGCCGCAGAGATGGTGTAGCCGGGCGAGCCCAAGCCGACAATGCCCTCATCGGTCATCACTTTCACGATCGTGCCGCCCCAGCGTGGCCATTGGCTGCCTGGGGCCCAGGCCGGCTTCATCGCCCGGGGCAGCTCCGGTCCGGAAAGTTGGAGGAGCTGAACATCGGTGATCTTCATCGTTGGTGATCCTTCAAGCTTTAAGGGACGACTGCGACCGAATCGCCCACCCGCAACTCCATCAGCTGGGCAGCACTGGCTCCGTTTACCGCGATCTCGACCAGCCGCACGCTGTTCTCATACCAGAACGCGCTACCCGACGAAGCCTCGGAAAAAACGCGCGCGTAGTCAAGCCGGCGCCCGGCGACCTCGACCTTCGCAGTGAGCGGCACCCTGCCGGCCCGGAGACCGGTCAGCGCGTTGCCGTAGTGATCGACGTAAATGATCTCGGCGAGGTCGTCCGCCCCGAATCGCACGCTCAGAGCGGGGGTGTGCTCCAGCCGTTCCTTCGCGAGATTTCCCGCTGCGATCGAGGCGGCGATTGGAGCGAACACATCGCGCCCGTGAAACGAAGCGGATTGGTCCTGAGCTCGCCACAGTATGCGCCAAGTGTGCGCCCTGCCGGCGCGCGCAGCGACCACGGACAGCAGGCCGTTGTCGGGACCAACGTAGGTCTTTTCGTCCGCCTCGAGCACGATCGCGTCGCGTGCGCCGCCAACGCCGGGGTCGACCACGGCCATAAATACCGATCCGGCGGGGAACCAAGCCTGCAGCGCAGCGAGCAAATGCGCCCCCGCTCTCGCGTTAAAGCTCGGAGCCGTGTGCAGCAGATCTTGGATCGAGGTGCCCCGGGGCGCTTGTTGCACCAATACCGCTTTGACCTGGGCGAGGTAGATGTCGTGAGCGCCGAAGTCGGTGAACAATACGATCATGGTTCGAATGCCAGGTGGCGGTGGTGGGCTTGCGCCTATTGTAGGCAAGCGTCAGAGCGCCCACACGATGCACTCGCGTCGGCTGATCGATAATGATCCGCTATGATCGATGCGGGCCGGGCCATACTCGACTACCACGAGCGCAGCAAGCATCACCTGCGCCGCTACGCGCCTGGGCCCGGGTATCTCGACTGGGCGAACCAACCCGATCCATTCCGCAGCTACCGCGGCGCGCCGCGCATCGAGCTCGACCTCGCCGCCGACAGGCTTCGCAGCCACTACAAGGACGTGCGGTGCGGACGCCTGGGCGAGCCCGCCGCGCTCGCGCGCGAGTCGATTTCGATTCTCTTCGAACTCTCGCTTGCCATCTCGGCGTGGAAATCCTACCAGGAGAGCTCGTGGGCACTGCGCTGCAATCCCTCGAGCGGGAACCTGCACCCGACCGAGGGGTATCTCGTCGCCTCCGATCTGCCGGGACTGGAAGGCGGGATCTATCACTACCTTAGCCGCGATCACGCTCTCGAGCGGCGCGCGCGCTGGAAGGCGCCAGCTCCGCAGATAGCAGCGGGCATTCTGATCGGGCTCGCGTCGATCTACTGGCGCGAGGCCTGGAAGTACGGGATACGGGCATTCCGTTATTGCCAGCATGACTGCGGACACGCTGTCGCGGCGGTGAGCTACGCGGCTGCCGCGCTCGGCTGGCAAACGACAATGATCGATGCGGCCGCGGACGAGGAGGTGGCCGCCGTGCTCGGGCTTGACGCAAGCCAGGGGATCGAGCAAGAACAGCCGGAATGCCTGCTGTGGGTGGGAAAAGGCGAGCCGCCCGCGATCGCGCCGCTCGTCGCCGCCGCTCGCGCCGCAAGCTGGTCCGGCGCGCCGAACCGACTGAGCGCCGAGCACCTCCACTGGTCTGACATCGACCGCGCACACGAGGCGAGCCCAAAACCGCACACCGCGCCAGCGCGCGCGGCGCTGACGCCTCACACGTTCGAGCTTTCCACGCCACGGCTCGATCTGCCCGCCGCCACTATCTTGCGCCAGCGCCGCAGCGCGGTGGACTTCGACGCCGTGACGTCGATATCGGCAGAGGCTTTTTTCTGCATGCTGGAACCGCTTATGCCGCGAGCCCTCACCCCTCCTTGGAACGCATGGCCGTGGGCCCCGCAGGTCCACCTCGCCCTGTTCGTGCATCGTGTGGACGGCCTTGACCCCGGGCTGTACGTGCTCGCGCGCGACACGGCGGCGGTCGCGCCGCTGTCGCACGCGATGGCGCGCGACTGGCGCTGGCGCAAGACCGGCCCGCCTCAGCTGCCGCTGTACTTTCTGTGGCCCCACGACGCCCGCGATGCCGCGAAGCTCATCTGCTGCCACCAGGACATCGCCGCCGATTCCTGTTACGCCCTCGGCATGCTCGCCTCGCTCCAGGATGTCGCGCACTCGCCGTGGCTTTACCGGAGGCGCTACTGGGAGTGCGGCATCGCTGGCCAGACCCTCTACCTGGAGGCCGAAGCCGCCGGGGTGCGTGCCACTGGCATCGGTTGCTTCTTCGACGACGAGATGCATCGGCTGCTCGGACTCGAAGGGCCCGCGTGGCAGAGCCTCTACCACTTCACAGCCGGTGGTGCGCTCGAGGATCAACGCCTGACGACGCTGCCCCCGTACGGCCGGCGCGCCTCGCGCCCGTAGCCCAACGCGCTCGATTCGAGTTACCCTAAGCAGGGTGTTGCTTCACGCCCCCGTCTGCCTAGAGTGCACCGGCTAACCCTGCCTTTGGATTGAATGATGTTCGCCGCTGCCCACGTCTGCGAGCTCGATCGGCAATTCCTGCTCGAGGACTTCGAGCCGTCCTATCTGCAGTTGCTTCGCGGTGGCGAGCTTGCCGCGCGCGTAGAGGCCGCCCTGGCGGAGCTCGCGGACTGCTGCGCTTGCCCGCGCAACTGCCACGTCGACCGCCTGCGCAACCAAACGCTCATCTGCCACACCGGCCGTCATGCCATCGTGTCCAGCGCGTTTCCCCATTTCGGAGAGGAAGACTGCCTGCGCGGCTGGAACGGGTCGGGAACCATTTTCTTTGGGCTGTGCAACCTACGCTGCGTGTTCTGCCAGAACTGGGACATCTCCCAGCAGAAACACGGTCGGGAGTGCACGGCCGAGCAGATCGCAGAGCTCGCGCTGGGCCTCCAGCGCAAAGGCTGCCACAACATCAATTTCGTCACGCCCGAGCACGTGGCACCTCAAGTGGCCGAGGCGATCGCCGTGGCCGCCGGCGCTGGCCTGCGCGTGCCGATCGTCTACAACACGAGCGCTTACGACGCGGTCGGCTCGCTGCGCCTGCTCGAGGGGCTGGTGGACATCTATATGCCGGATTTCAAATTCTGGAGCCGGGAGAGCGCGCGGCGCTTCGCCAAAGCGAAGGATTACCCGGAGCGGGCGCGCGCGGCAATCCAGGAGATGCAGCGTCAGGTCGGGCCGCTCAAATTCGATCGCAACGGGCTCGCTAAACGTGGGGTGCTGGTGCGCCACCTCGTGATGCCGGGATTGGTCGAGGAGGCGCACGCCATATTCGAGTGGCTTGCGCGGGAGGTATCGCCCGACACCTACGTCAACATCATGTCGCAATACCGACCGCAGTACCAGGTGGGATCCGTAGCCGACGACCGGCGTGCGCGATACGAGGAGATCGACCGGCGTCCTTCGGCTTGGGAGCTGGAGGCCGCCTTCGGCGCAGCACGCCGCGCCGGGCTGTGGCGCTTCGACGCGCGAGTCAGTCACTAGAAGTCTTCGCGGGGACGATCGACCCGCGCGGGTCCGGGTCCCAGGTTGCTCATCGCTCTTGCGCGGCTCAAGACGCGCCGGTGCGGGGCAGCGAGCCGGGGCAAGCGCCCAAATCCCCTCCTGCGTTGAGCGCAGGTGCGGCGCTCACCAAGAGTCGGTTGGCCGACCGCGGCTGGGTCGGTCTTCGCCACGACGTTAGGACGCGATCGCCCTTATCGCCTACTGCACCACGATGTCCAGCTTCGCCTTGGTCTGCGGATAGCGCATGTCCAACCCTTCGAGCGTCTGCAGCAATAGCGAGGATACGAACAGGTTGCGGTTGATCTTGGAATTCGATGGGACGATGTGCCACGGCGCCCACTGCGTCGATGTGGCTGCGATCGCGTCCGCATAGGCCTTCATGTAATCGGGCCAGAGCTTGCGCTCGGCCAGATCGTTCACGTTGAACTTCCAGTGCTTGTTTGGATTATCGATGCGCTCTTGCAGGCGTTTGCGTTGTTCGTCTTTGGAGATGTGGAGAAAGAATTTGAGGATCACGATGCTGTGATCGACCAGCATCCGCTCGAAGCCGTTGATGAGCTCGTAACGGCGCTTGCACTCGGCGTCGCTGATCAATTTATGCACACGCACGACCAAGACATCTTCGTAGTGGCTGCGGTTGAAGATCACGAGCTCTCCCTTGGCCGGTGTGCGCGCGTGCACCCGCCACAGGAAGTCGTGTGCGAGCTCGTCCTCGGTTGGCGCCTTGAACCGCACTGCGCGCACGCCGAGCGGATCGATCTCGCGGAACACATGCCGGATGGTACCGTCCTTGCCCGAGGTGTCCATGCCCTGAAGCACCACCAGCACGCCGTGCTTGCCTTCCGCGTAGAGCAGCTCCTGCAGCTCGTCCAGGCGTGCGCCGAGCTCCAAGAGGTGCTTCTCGTCCTCTTCTCTCGTGCCGGGGGAGGCGCCCCTGTCGTCGGGGTCCCAGTCCTTGAGGTCGACTTTGGAGCCGGGCTTCACGATGTATCGGGAAAAGTTCATAGGCAAGCCTCGCGATCGATGGACGCGGAGCATTCTAACGCCCGTGCACACCCCCGTTGCTGTCGCGCTGCGATTTGAGTAACTTGAACCTCATGGGACTGCCCGCTCACTTGCTTGCGTTGCTCTGCGCCGCGGCACCGCCCGCGCTGCTGACGCTGTCGAGTGCGGCGCTTTCAGACCCCGACAGCGCGTCGGGCAGCGCATTCACCGTCGCTGTCGAGTCGCCACAGGCGTACCAACAACCCGCAACCATCCTGAGCGCAACGCAGCTTGCGCAGTTCCTGGAAGGCAGGAAGGCGTTTGCGCAACGCTGGGTCGTTGCGCCGTCGATCCTTGGGCTGTGGGGTCGCGGCCCGATCTCCAACGCCGAGGCGTGCACCGATTGTCATGAAAATGGCGGGCGGGGCCGGGCGCCGGATGATTCGGACGAGCCGATGCGCTCGATGTTGGTTCGCCTCAGCGTCCCGGGGGCGGGGGCGCATGGCGCTCCCAATCCCGATCCGGTCTACGGCGACCAGTTGCAAAACGAGGGCATCCTCGGGCGTGTGCCGCCGGAGGGCGATCCGCGTCTGAGCTGGGAAATGCGCAGCGTGACGATGGCCGGCGGCGAGCTCGTGCCATTGCGCGCACCGGTGCTCGAGCTGCAGCGTCTCAACTTCGGCCCCTTGGGCCCTGAGGTCATGAGCTCCGCGCGCGTCGCCCCGCCTCTGGTCGGTGTCGGCCTCCTGGATGCGGTCTCGGAAGACACGATCCGCGAACTGGCAGAGGCGCAGCAGCGCAGTGGCTTGCGCGGTCGGCCCAACATCGTCTGGGACCTCATCAACAACCGCGAAGCGTTGGGGCGCTTCGGCTACAAGGCAAATCAGCCAAGCGTCGAGCAGCAAATCCTTGTTGCCTATCACGCGGACTTGGGCGTCACCTCGCGCTGGTTCCCCGAAGAAAATTGCACCGCGGTCCAGATCGCGTGTCTGGCCGAGCCAACGGGCGGTTATCCCGAGCTGCCGAGCGCGTTGGTCGAGTCGCTGTTGCTCTACGCGAGGGCTCTAGCAGCGCCCGCGCGCCGCAACCTCGACGATGCGCGGGTCGCGCGCGGCGAGGCTTTGTTCACGGCCGCAGGCTGCGACGGATGCCACAGACCGACTCTGCAAACCGGAGAATACCCTGCGTTGCCGATCCTATCGCGTCGGACCCTGCACCCGTACACGGATCTACTGCTGCACGACATGGGGGAGGGGCTAGCCGACGGGCGCCCTGACTTTCGCGCGGGCGCGCGCGATTGGCGCACCGCGCCGCTTTGGGGACTCGGACTGTCGCACAAGGTCAACGGCAACCAGACCTTGTTGCACGATGGGCGGGCGCGCAACCTCACCGAAGCCATCTTATGGCACGGAGGTGAGGCGCAGCCGGCGCGCGAGGCTTTCAGGACAATGACAAAACCTGATCGCGATGCGCTCCTCGCGTTTTTGACCTCACTTTAGAGAAGATACCGCCCCTCGACATCGCTTACCCGTCAGCGCATGCTGCGGCTGCTTGACCGAAAGCAGTGCGCACGCTCTGCGGCCACGTCGACGGCCGCAAAAAAGAAGATCTCAGCACACTCCCACCCAACAGGAGGTCTACACCAATGTATCGAAGCCTATGCGTTTCGGCGGTTCTGGTTCTCGCGGCGCTGCTGCCGGGCTGCGAGTCGATGAAATCCATGACCGGCGGCGGGGCCACGCCCGATTTGACCAGCCTGCTCACCAAGGAGCTCGGCGTCAGCGAGAACCAAGCCAACGGCGGTGTGGGTTCCATGCTGCAGCTGGCGAAAGCAAAGCTCAGCGCGGGCGAATTCGACTCGATCGCAAAAGTGATCCCCGGCTCGCAGAAGTATCTGGACACCGCCAAGAAGCTGCTGGGCGGCAGCGATGTGACCGATGCAAGCGGGCTGCAGTCGGCCTTCAGCAAGCTGGGCATGAGCCCGGACATGGTGAACAAGTTCAAGCCGATCCTGACCAACTATGTCGGACAGCTCGGTGGGCCGCAGGTCAAAAGTCTGCTCGAGAGCGCGCTCAAATGAGCTTTCATGTCGCGTCGCAACAAGACACGTTCGGTGCCGTTGTTGCGAGAGGAAGCCTTCCGGCGTAGCATTTTTGAACAGAACAAAAACAGCGTGGCCTTAACGGCAACTCTTTAGCGAGAGGAGGTCTGCCATGTGTTTTGAGTTCGAATACCTGTACTGGGCCAAACTGGAAGAGGAAGCGCGGCAGCGCAAAGAGGAAGAGGAAGCGCGCAAGCGCGCGGCGCAGCAGACCCCGCAGCCTGCGAAGCAACCCGAGCAGCAGCAACCGGTGCCGGTCTAACCGGCCCGAGGAAGGATACCAACCCCGCGCCTCGAAGCAGGTGCGGGGCTTTTTTTGCGTCCCGTGCCCGCGTGAGCGGTTGGTTTATGCACCGGCGCGGCGTTGATCAGCGGTTGCCTTGGCTTCGCGGAGCGGTCAAGCGGTCGGCGGACGCTGTTCGGCGCTCAAGGCGAAGGGGTCGCCGCCTCGATCAGCACCCGGCAATCGGCCAGCTCATCGATGCGCCAGCACAGCGCGATCAATTCGTTTGATCGATGAGCTCCCAACGCCGGGGAGGCCTGGTCGCGGAACTTCTCTTCGAGCTCGCCATCGGTCATTGGACGCGCCAGGTTGCCGATCGCGTGCTCCACGTGCTTCACGACGCGCTCACCGCTCGCCAGCGTCACCTCCGCGACTGCTTCGTCTTCCGCGATGTTCTGGTCGGCCACCGCGACGGTCGAGGTCTCGCGCACGCGCTTGATGTCCGGATCGTTGACCGCTGCGTCAGTGAACTCCGCGATACCGGCCCTGCCGCGGAGCAGGCCGACCGCAGCGCCGTGGTAGACGGAGAACTTGCCCTCGAGCCCCTTGTCGATGGTGCGCTTGTTGCAGAGATCGAGCACGAGCGGGGCCACGCGCAGCCGCACTGCTTGGACGTCAGCGGGCGAAAACTGCCGCTCGCGCCGGATCTGTATGCATGCATCGATGGTGGGGTGGATCACGATCCCGCAGGGGAACGGCTTGTAGGTGTTGCGCCGCAGGCCGAAGTCGGAGCCAAACCCCGCTGTGACTCGAGTAAGGTCGAACGCCTTGGCCGTCACGGGCGCAAAACCTCTCGGCCCCTCGATGCCATACTCGCCGCTTGTAAAGCCCGCTTGTGCCAGAAGCGCTCCCATGTAACCGCTCTGGGCAGAGCGCCCCGGATGGAAAGCTTTGCCCATGGAGCCGAACATCTCCCGCAATCCCGCAGACTGCGTGGCAGCCAGGCCGATCGCCCAGATCATGTTCTGCAGCGGCAGAGCGAGGAGCTTGCCGATGGCCACCGCAGCGCCGAACACACCGATCGAGCCGGTGCTGTGCCAGCCCGCTTCGTAGTGCGCGGGATAAGTTGCATCGCCGATGCGCGACTGCACCTCGAAGCCCAGCACCAGCGCATGCAGCAGATCGGCGCCGGTCACCGGCGCTGTGCAGGCATAGGCGACCAGGGCCGAGGCCGCCGGAGATGTCGGATGAATATAGTTGCTCGGAGTGGTGTCGTCGTAGTCGAGGACATGGGAGCTGATGCCGTTGAGCAGGCTGGCGTACAGCGGGTCGAGCAGCTCTTCGCGCCCGAGCACGCGTGCGCTGCGTTCGCCGGAATAGGGACCGAGAACGCGCAGCGCGATCTCGACCGCCTGCTCCCGACTCCCGCCGACCGCGCAGCCGACGTAGTTCAACAGCGCACGGCGGGCTTCGTGTCGAACGTCTGGCGGGATGTGGTCCGGACGGCTTCCAACGATATAGGCCGCTAGTTCCTTGGTAACGGACATCCTTGCCCTGCTTTCTCGCCCCGCCCGCCTCGCGTTATGACCGCAAAGCTCGGGCCGGGCGAAGATTATCTCTTCGGCTCGACGTCCAAGCGTGCCACGATGCCCTCGAGACCCGGGCGCGCCACCGGGTAGCGGGCGAGCACCAGCGGGTCGTGCCCTGGAATGATGTGCTGGGCTGAGCTCGCGAGGCGCCGCAGGGTGGAGTGGCCTTCGAGCATGTCGGCCACGTTGTATACGATCGGAAACGGTCTTCCCTGCTCCATGTTCGCGTACAG
>Ga0187778_10003057_pt1 | contig 11288 bp, 9 predicted proteins | sample 1015_Q2_SP5_20_M_FD_132418 | JGI IMG/M metagenome (GOLD analysis project Ga0187778, IMG submission 132418) | Tropical peat soil microbial communities from peatlands in Department of Meta, Colombia - 1015_Q2_SP5_20_MG | ecosystem: Environmental > Terrestrial > Soil > Wetlands > Peat | place...
CGAAAACCCTGAACCCATCGCTGACGCCTGGCAACAGGTGCGTAGCTGGCTCAGCGCGGACGCCGCCTGGGTACCGCAACCCGGCGAACGACACGCCGATATTTTGGGCAAATTTCTCGCGTTACCCGGCGTCCACGGCAATCTAGTGCCGGACGCTCATTTGGCGGCATTGGCGGTGGAACATGGGTTGACGCTTTACTCCACCGACGGCGATTTTGCTCGGTTCGAGGCGCTGCGCTGGATTAATCCCATTGCCACATGACGATCGTCGAGGCGCGAGGAAATCTGCGGCGGGAGCCCGATCGGGCTTGATTTTGTTGAATAAATCGCCTTTCGGAAAATTCCGCTAATCCCGTTTATTGCGGAAAGCGCTTCCCGTTTGCCGCTCGACATCCTCCAAGGCAGTCGAACCCCATCCAGAGGGGGCGACCGATGGGAGGAGGGCAGGGACTTCTGCAAGAACTAAGGGCAAACCAAGCACGGAGGACCTGTTAACCGAGAGGAGGGACGGGGGCCTTCGGGTTCAATTTCGCCAAAATAAAATCTCCCGAAAAATTCCGCAAAACGCTCTACGGCTGTTGCGATGGTTCAAAAGCGTGGTCGGGCTTTCCGCCTTTGGACCGCGAGTAGTCGAAGAGCTACCCACCGAATTTGTAGTTGATGCCCGCACGGACGATGCTCTCATTGAACTTGACGGCAACATTGGGAATGAGGGGTGGTCCAAATAGATTTGGGAAGGTCCCAGGTCTTTGGATCGCGCAGTCTGTCGTACATGATCCGTTGCCAAGGTCCACAAAGAGATACTCGGCCTTAGCGCTCCAATGCGGGGCGACTGCAACTTCCACGCCGGCGCCGGCGGTCCAGCCAGCTTCGGTCGAACTGCTAACGGGGTCGAGGGAGAAGCTCGCTTGTATATTCCCGAAGGCGGCGCCACCGGTGCCGTAGACGAGAAAGCGGTCGAAAGCATAGCCGGCGCGGCCGCGCACAGTGGCAAGCCAAGTATTTTTGGTCAGGCAACCACCGGCGCAGAGGCTAGAGGTGCTGGTGGTGGTGAAGGTGCCGAAGCCGCTCGAGTCGGCCCAGTCGCCATCGCCCTCGACACCGAATACCCACGGGCCAGTCTGGTAATCGGCGCCAAGCGTCCCGCCGAAAGCAAAACCCAGTGTGCTGAAGTAGTCGCTTGAAGTACCGGTCACACTATCGGTCCAATCGCTGCCGCCGTAAGTGTAGCCGCCGTTGACGCCAAGGTAGACACCAGTCCAATTAACAGTGGTAGGTGTCCAGCCGACCGGCGCCGCCTTTGTGATTGCTGGCCGCGAAGCGTCGGCCGCGAACGCTGGTGCTGCAGAAGGCAGTGTCCCGCGTACTCCCACATAGGCGGCAAAGGGGATGCCCGGAGTGAGGGTACGCGGGTCGGTGAGATTCAGATAAGGATATTCTGCGGTATCGAAAAATGTGCCGGCGACAGCATAGTGCTGATTGAACAAATTGCGCACCAGTCCGAACACCTCGACGTTATCCGAAATTTTGTACGACGAGTGCAGGTTCACCACCCAATAGGCCGGTATCTTGGGGTTCTGATTAGACTCGTCGCCAACAAGCCACTGGCTGCCGATAACGTTGAGGTCGGCGCCGAACAGCCACGGTTTGGTGATCTGATACTCGCCGCCGAGCTTGAAACGGTAGTCGGGAATGCCGGTCAGGTGATCACCAGGAACCACGAATATGTCGCCGTTGGCATTGGCAAAGGGATTAAACGGTGATCCCAAGGTCAAGTTGTTCAAGAAGATGGCATCGACGGTGGTGAAGTTGGCATAGACATTCCAGCGATCCTGCTTGTAGTTGAAATCGGCTTCGATCCCCTTGCGCTCCGTATCGCCGGCGTTCTGAAAAAATTCATGTCCAATGATCGGGCTTGCGACGGAGAGGATGTCGTTGGTATTGAGCGCGTGGTAGTAGCCAACGCTCCAATTCCCATGTCCGCTAGCGATGTCGAATTGCCCACGCAATCCGCCCTCGTAGGTGTACGTCACCACCTGTTGCAGCGGTGGATCACCGACAAGGGCATTGTCGATTAGGCAGGGCCGGATCGGATCGGAACAGGCTATTTCCAATGGCGTCGGTGCGCGGTTCGCTACCGCATAATCGCCGTATAGCGAGAGGTTCGGCGTGATCTTGTAGGTCGCGCCGATCATTGGATTGAAGTGAGCATAGGTGCTGTTACTATTGAGCCCGGAGTCATTGCCGAGCTCGTCCGATAGGCTGACATTGGCGACGTTGTAACGGGCTCCTAACGTCAGCGACAGTTGCTTGGTGAGATCGAGCGTATCGGTCGTATAGATACCCGTATAAAGCGTGTGGGCTGCCAATCCGACTGGCGCAACATCCCCCGAGGGCTGGTCGATGAAAAGCCCGAAGCCTTCGAGTGTTGGGAACTGGTCGGCGTTGACCGTTGACAACTCGCTCGTGGTCGCGAACTGCACCAGTCCGCGGTCGACGCTCGTCCCGATCACAAAGTTATTGTCGTGACCAAACACTTGTTCCGAAGAGGCCGCCTGCACCGAGCCGCCGAAGCTGTTGGTCGTCGTCCAGGTGCGGTCGATTTCGCCCAAGAAATTTGGAGGGCCAAGCGGCCCGGAGGTCGGGACGGTCTGTCCCGTAGTTGTCGTGAGGGGAGATAAACTGCCGTCGAGATTGGGAAAGCACAGAACGGTGCCCGGAGGAGGGCATCCGGTGTTCTGCGCGTTCGTGCCATTGCCATCGACGTGGGATTGCGAGTAGTGACGAAGGTAGGTGATCGCCTGATATGTCCAGGTGTCGCTCGGTCGCCAAGTCGCGCTGGCGGTAAGAAACCCGAGCTGATTGTGTGTTGTTTGCGGGTTGGTGTAGATGCTCGACCAGCTCTGATCCAGCATTTGCACTGGAGTCGCGGCAGTGCCGTTGAAGATATTGTCGGCTCCGGTGAAGGTGAGGTGAAATTCGGTCTGGTCCCCGCGAGCGCCGAGATCAGCGTAGACGCGCCGCAACGTTGAGGGGGATTCATCGCGCCAGCCGGCGTCGTTGATGGCATCGGCTGTGAAATAACCAGACAGGTTTCCGTTTTCGCCACCCGCCTGAACGGACGCAACAGCGCGTCCATAAGAGCCACCGTTAACTTCGCCTTCGACACCATGATAGGTGAAGCCGTTCTTCATCTGAAATGCGAGTGCGCCGCCGATGGCGTTGAGGCCATAGACCGGATTGCTGGGAACGAGAGTGAGCTGGTTGATAGCGTTTTGCGGGATGAAGTCCCAATTGACGATGTCGCCAAAGACTTCGTTGATGCGCACCCCGTTCTGGTAGACGGCGAGCCCTTGCGGCGTGCCGATGACCGGCGAAGCGATAAAGCCGCGATAGTTGATGTCGGGCTGAAATTCATTGCCGGTCTGATCGCCTAGAGAGACGCCTGGCAGCGCCCGAATCATGGATTGCACCAGATCGGGTGTCACTGTGTACGAGAAATCGGGCGCCCCGGCTGTCTGAACGTTGGACGGAATCTTATCCTGCTCGACTGCGCCAGGTATGGGTTTCGCGGTGGTCGCCTCCGCAGGCGCGGGAGCCGCGGCTGCAGGAGCCGCGACCACGCGGCCCGAAGGTCTGGCAGCAGGCGCCGGCCGCGCCGGCGGTGCAACCGGTGTGGTCGCGATGACGTGGATTTCGGGAAGTTTCGTTGCGCTTGAACCTTCACCAGAGCTTGGAGCTTCCTGGGCCGCAACGGTCCTTGGTGCGATGACAAGCACCACAGAGAGTGCCCAAAGCAATCCGCGGAGCACCGTTGCACGTACCGCCGATCGAACCAAGATGTCGGTCATCCCGGCGCCCCCGCCCGTGCTATACCCCAACCGGCAGCAAATTCTGTCACCAGCTGTGCGTCAGCGTAAGCCCGATATTTGTCCAAAAATATCCGGGAAGTTTTGGCAATCGGCTATCAGCGATATCCCGACTGTGCGCGCACTGCACTGCCTTTCGAACTAATGCAGGCAGATTAGGGGCAACAAGCTTTCGCTTGGGGCGCGAGCCAATGTTCACGACTGTCTTGTAGCTAACGTTAAGCTCTTCGGCAATGCGGTTGTACGACTTACCTTCCCGGCATTGTGGGGCCGTTGAAAGAATATAGACCCGTTCGCCGTGCGCCCTGCGTCTACCAAACGGCTCATGCCGGCCGATCGCTAAAGGCCGAGATGCCGCAGAACCAGTTCTTCGAAGTAAATGTCTGCCGCTCCCAGGTCGCCAAATCGCTGTGTTGATGCCGGATCGCTTTCGACTCGGACTGAGTAGATAGGGCTGCTCACCCGCTGATCGTCAGGCGATGTAGCCTGGGTCATTGTTATGTCCTCATAGGACTTCACAATGCGTTGCATGGACTGCCCTCGCGTAAAGGCGAATCATTCTCATTTGGTGGAGCTTAAGCGGGTGCCCTCGCTAACAGCAATGAGATAGTCAGGTTAGCCTTTAGGCGGCTAAGTGGCGGCATAAGATCGGCTATACTGCGCCGCGCCTTGCTCATCGCCTCCTAGTGCTCCAATCTCGAAGGGCTTCCATGAAAAAACTTGCAATCGGCGACGTCACCGTTACCAGCATTATCGAGCGCGACGGGCCATGGCGCCGGCCGGAGGATATGTTTCCCGCCTATGACTCTGAAATCGGCCGACGGCATCTCGCGGAGCTCGATCCCGAAGTTTTTGACCCGGCGTCGGGTAAGATGGTGATCACCTATCAGACTTACGTGGTGCGCACGCCCAAGCACACGATCCTGATCGATACCTGCACCGGTGAGGACAAGGGCTATCCGCCGCCGATGGATTTCCCGAAGCAGCCCTGGCTCGACGGTTTCAAGGCGGCCGGATTGCGCTTCGAGGACATCGATTACGTGTTCTGTACGCACCTGCATATCGATCATTGCGGCTGGAACACGGTCTTGCGCGACGGCCGTTGGACGCCGACCTTCCCGAAGGCCAAGTACATTTTCCACAAAGGCGAATATGCAGCTTGGGAAGAGTCGACGAAACGCGGCCAAAATCGGCCGGGCGGCGGCGGTAATGTGTGGCGTTATAATTGCGAGCCGGTCGTCGAGGCCCGTCAGGCGCTGCTCGTCGACGACGACTTTCAACTGGACGATACATTTTGGTTGACGCCGACGCCCGGTCACTCGCCGTGCCACTGCTGCGTCAATATCCGCTCGCGCGGGCAACGTGCGGTCGTCATCGGCGACCTGATGCATCACGCATTGCAGTGCAGAGAACCGGATTGGTCAACAATCTTCGATTGGGATCCTGCACAGTCGGCGCGGTCGCGACGGAAGTTTCTCGCCGAGATCGCCGGCACCGGCGATTTTGTGCTGCCGATCCATTTTCCGCACCCGACCACAGGGCTAGTTGAAGCTGACGGCGCGCGGTTTCGGTATAAGTTTGTGCGATAGTACGGCCTTCTCGACCGTATCTTAGGGTTCCCTAGCGGAAAATCCTCTAAATTACTGGGTTTGCTCCATCGCGAGTTCGGCTCGGAGGTTCTCGGCGTCACGGAATATCGAGGCAACGGCCATCACCTGTCCTTTGCGTTTGTATCGCAGAAGACAATCTCGTGATTTGATATCGCCCTCGATGGCGATCTCGTCCCATTGCTCGGCGTGACCGACATAGTTGATCGGTACGTCGTAATGTTGGCTCCAGAAGAAGGGCACGGCATCGAACCGTACGTTGAGCCCCAACATATTTTCGGCTGCGATCTGACCCTGACGTTCCGCAACCACCCAATGTTCGACGCGAATCCTCTCCCGCGAATGCGGATCGGGCCAGCGGGCGATATCGCCGGCGGCGTAGATCCCACGAACGCTCGTCTCCAAGAAAGCATCTACGGCAATGCCGTGATCAATGATCAGACCGGCTTGTTCGGCCAATGCCAGGCGCGGCCGTACGCCCACGCCCAGCACCACAAGATCGGCATCGATCGTCCCGCCAGTTTTGAGTATTGCCCGTCTGCCGTCGATCGCTGTCACGGTATCTCGAAGATGAAAGACGACGCCATGCTCCTCATGCAGCGTACGAATGAAGTCTCCCATCTGCGGTCCAAGGACCCGTTCCATCGGCCGCTCTTCCGGTGCCGCAACGTGAACTTCAATGTTGCGTCCCCGCAGAGCCGCTGCGACCTCCAGTCCAATGAAACTCGCCCCAATTACGACTGCGCGCGCCGCATGCTTGGCGGTATTTATGATGGCTTGGCAATCGGCCAGCGACCGCAGCGTATAAACGTGGGGCTGATCGGCGCCCGGGATCGGCAGCCGAGCCGGCTCGGCGCCAGTTGCCAGCAACAGGCGATCGAAGGGAAAATTCTTGCCGCCAGCGACGATGACTTCGCGTGCCTTTATGTCGATTCTCGTAACCTCGGTTGCAAGATGCAACGCGATGCCGTTGTCGCGATAGAACTCATCCGGGCGTAGCGGGAGCCAATCCTGCGGCGCGCTCCCTGCAAGATAGTCCTTCGACAGATTGGGCCTATCGACCGGCGGAGCGGAATCGTTGCTGAGTATGGCGACGTCTCCGCGAAAGCCTCGCCGCCGCAGTATTTCGGCCGCCGCAAAGCCCGCCGCACCTCCTCCAACAATGACAATCCGGCCGGTGGCGTGCGAGGCATCGCGAGGCGGCCGTCGTTTGGGTTGCTCACGTTTTTCCTTGACGAAGATTTGGTCGCCTCGTCGCTCGACGTTCCAGCAATCAATCGGGCTCAAAGCCGGCGGGCGTAGCGCCTCGCCCGAGCGCAGATCGAAACAGGCATGGTGCCAGGGGCATCGCACCGTGCCTCCCGTAACGATGCCTTCTACAAGCGGACCATGATAATGGCTGCAATGGGCGCCGATCGCGAACAGTTCCGAGCCGCTGCGCACCACCAGCACCTCTTCGTTGCCGACATGCCCAACGAGACGACTATCGGCGAGGTCGGAGAGCGCAATACCTTGAGTGAGATCGGGACCACGAGGGGCGGTTTGATCCTGCGTCATTGTCGCCTCCATTCCCGTCAGAGAATCATGCCCAGAAATTCCTGACGGAGCTGTGGGTCGTCCCGGAAGCAACCGAGCATACGACTTGTGACCAGATCCGTGTCGGGTTTGTGTACGCCGCGCGCCGTCATGCAATGGTGCGTCGCCTTAATCACAACGCCGACACCCAATGGTTTGAGCACTTCGTTGACAGTATTTGCGATTTGCGCGGTCAATCTTTCCTGGATTTGTAAACGTTTTGCGTAGGCTTCGACGACGCGGGCGAGTTTACTGATGCCGACCACGCGGCTCTTGGGAACGTAGGCCACCCATGCCCGCCCTATAATCGGAGCCATATGATGCTCGCAGTGGCTTTCGAAACGGATGCCACGCAGGACCACCATCTCATCGTATCCGTCGATCTCGTCGAACGATTTTTGAAGAACCGCTGCCGGATCCTGAGTGTAGCCGACGAAGGCTTCTTCAAGGCCGCGCGTCACCCGGGCCGGGGTCTCGATCAAGCCGCCACGATCGGGATTGTCGCCGCTCCATCTTATGATAATTCGCACGGCGGCTTCCACCTCTGCTCGGTCAGGTTTGCCGCCGTGATGCGATGCCCGGACGGGCTCCAGCGCAAGAACATTGGAACTCATGGTGAAGTTTACCTCCTGGGAGCGCGCAGAGGGCGCGCCGGCTGATATGGACGTACACTGCCGGATGGAGTCGGCGGTGAAAGGTTCCGCGACTATTTGACAAAACCGAGCCGCTTCATCACGGCCGCGGTCATGCGCCGGCAGCGGTAGCCGGCAAATGGGAAGGCATCCATCAGCACCGGTCCGATCTGCCTATCCAGCTGATCGCGCACCAGCTGCCGCGCCCGGTGCAGTCGCGTTTTGACGGTTTCCGGCTTAATGCAAAGAAGTTCCGCCGTTTCCTCAACACTCATGCCCTCGATTAAGCGCGCCACGAAAACCGTTCGATAGACGTCGGGTAATGCGTCGGCTGCTTTCTCGACAAGCTGAAGGATTTGCCGCTGCGCCATCGCTCGTTCCGGGTCGTCATTCGGTGTCGACAAAGGAAACTGGATGATCGCAGCTTCGGTTATTTCTTCCAGCGCAGCGAAATTGCCGACGGTGCGTTTGTGCCGCAACCTAAGAAGAGCCTCGTTCATGGCGATGCGGGACAGCCACGTGGCCAAGCTCGATTCACCCCGATAACTTTGAAGATGACTGAACGCCGCGAGATAAGCCTCCTGGACGACATCCTCAGCCTCGCTGTTATCGCGAAGAACGCTTCGCGCTATCCGATAGAGGCGCCGATTATGACGTCGCATGATGCTCCCGAAAGCATCGGGGTCGCCGGCAAGCGCACGCCGCACCACTTCCGCGTCATCGGGAACGACGACAGAGCCCATTTTGGCCGCCGATCGCGTCATGAAGTCTCCTTTGTCCTTTAGATGCTTTATTCGGGAATAGGTTCCCAACGATGCTAAGATAATAAGTTGAATGGCCATTCGATCGCTTGTGGAGGTAACAGATGGGGCTGCTTGAGGGCGATACAGCGCTCGTTACGGGAGCAGCGTCCGGTATCGGACGCGGCATAGCAAAAACCCTGGCCGCCGAGGGGGCTCGCCTCGTGCTGAGCGATATCGCCGAACAGCCGGGGCATGCGTTAGCACGCGAATTGAATGCGATGTTTGTGCCAGCGGATCTTACCGACACGGCCGCACCGCGCAGGCTTTTCGATGCTGCCGAAAAAGCGCTCGGGGCCATTTCGATACTCGTCCACTGCGCGTCGCCAAAGCGGCATGAGAGTGAGACGGCGCTGGCCGTGACCGAAGCGCAATGGGATGCGATGATAGCGGTTGGCCTACGCGCCGGATTTGTGCTCGGTCAGGCGGCCGGGACCCATATGAAGACGCGCCAGATCAAAGGACGCATGCTCTTCATTACCTCTCCGCACGCACATACGCCGCGTAATCTTCCTCACTACAGCGCGACCAAGGCCGGTCAAACTATGCTCGTCAAAGAATTGGCGCGGGCGCTTGGCGCCGATGGCATTCGCGTCAATGCCATGGCGCCTGGCGCCGTTCCTGGCGGAGGATTCGACGCCGATGTCGCAACGCTGGCGAAAATGATACCCCTTGGCCGAACCGGCACGCCGGAAGACATCGCCGACATGGCGGTGGCTCTCCTGTGCGATCGCTTTTCCCGCTATGTGACCGGAACGACCCTTGTCGTGGATGGCGGGCTTTCGCTCTATAACTGGATACCTGTTCCGGGCCGGTGAGCCGAGAGGACGAAGCGGTGAACAATCTAAGCCCAGCCGATCGCGGCCGAAAATTGCTGGAAAAATGTGCACTGTTTAGTTCGCTCGACGAGAAAGCGCGTCGAGACATCGCCGCTTATGCGGTGCCGCGCAGTTTCAAGGTGGGTGAGCCGATATGCCGGCTTGGCGACCACGGCGATAGCATGATGGCGGTGGTCGTCGGCACGGTACGTATCTCTCGGCCGACGAGCAGAGGCAAGGAAGTCATTCTCGCCGATCTGCGATCGGGCGAATTATTCGGCGAGATTGCGCTCCTCGACGGCAAGCCGCGTTCGGCCAACGTGGTGGCGCTCACCAACTGCGAACTGATGGTCTTGGAACGGCGGAACGTCGTGCCATTCCTCGAGCGCAATCCGGCGGCGTGCATGAAGCTGATGGAAATTCTTTGCGCGCGGATTCGCCGTTCCGACGAGCGCATGTCGGACATCGCCTTCTTCAACCTGCCGGTCCGCCTCGCCAAGATTTTGTTAAACTACCAGCCCGACGTTCACGCGGGGACCAAGCTTTCCCTATCGCAGAGCGAATTGGCGGAAATGGTGGGGGCAACGCGGGAGAAGGTGAACCGCTGTCTTCGCGATTGGCAACGTCAAGGCATCATCGAACTGAAAAATCGCTGGACGATCATTCGCAAACCCGAAGCGTTGCACGTTTTGGTGGAATCGACCTGAGGCAATCGCCACGTCATTCGTTTCAGTCGAAAAATTATCGTGCTACAATAATCTACGAAGCGGGCTGCAGCGCGGACGAACGCCTAACCGAATAGATTTATTATTTTTGGACCTACTGATGGCGGCGCACGCCGACAATTCCCTGCAGACGGCTATCGAACAAATCGCCGTTCCGGGAATCACGATTGGCCATCGTTTCATATCACCGGGAGACGAAGGCGCGCTTTGGCCGGAAGAGGCTATTGCCTCAGGCAGCGTAAAAAGTCGGCAGGCGAGCGGCGCGGCGCGCATCGTGGCACGAGGGCTTCTCGCCAGCGCCGGATATGGAATATGCGCGGTGCCCAAGGCGCTCTCCGGAGCTCCGACTTGGCCCTCTGAAATTGTCGGCTCGCTCGCCCACGATTCGTTCGTGGCAGTCGCGGCGGTGGCGCCGATCCGCGAGTTTGCAGGCATCGGTATCGACATAGAGCCCGCCGAAGCCCCGCCATTTGATCTGGTCAAGATTATTGCGACCGCCTCGGAGCAGTCGGCCCTGAACTCCCATCAATATGGCGGTCGGCTTTTGTTCGCCGCGAAGGAAGCCGTATACAAAGCGGTCGCGGCTTTCGATCGCGCTTTTTTGAATCACCACGACGTCGAGATCGACTTCCTTAAGCGCAAGGCGGTGGTTCGGAACGGTCGAACCGTAGAACTGCGCTTTTGTATTTCAACTCATTTGCTCGCGCTGGCATTTTTGCGCCGCACGCCTTCGGTGCAATGAAGGGGAGCGGCATAGCACCATGAGTCGCGCCTTTTCATGTCTCGGCGATCTTCTCGATCATCACAGCCGAACCAGTCCCGACCGTAATGCCATCTTAGCGCCCGGACGCGCGCCAATGACGTATCGAGCACTTCGGGCTTACGCAAAAGACACGATACGCGCACTGCGGAACATCGGTGTCGGCCGAAGCGATCGGGTGGCGGTGGTATTGCCGGACGGGCCAGAGACTGCAGCGACGATCATATCGGTCGCGGCCGGCGCGGTTTGTGCGCCGCTTAATCCGAGCTTCACAGCGGACGAGTGGCGGCGTTATCTCATTGAATTGAAGGCGGCGGCCCTCTTAACGCGTCCTGACGTCGGTTCGGCCAGTCGCGCGGCCGCGCTTGCGCTTGGAATACCGGTGCTCGATTTGATGCCGCTGCCACGGGCGTTCAGTCCATTTGGCGTAGCCGGACCGCGCAGGCGGCGCATCAAGGAGGACGATTTCGCGACTGGCGGCGATGCTTTGATTCTGTTGACC
>Ga0187778_10003058_pt1 | contig 11287 bp, 10 predicted proteins | sample 1015_Q2_SP5_20_M_FD_132418 | JGI IMG/M metagenome (GOLD analysis project Ga0187778, IMG submission 132418) | Tropical peat soil microbial communities from peatlands in Department of Meta, Colombia - 1015_Q2_SP5_20_MG | ecosystem: Environmental > Terrestrial > Soil > Wetlands > Peat | place...
ATCTTGACACCCCTGCTGCCTAGCTCAGAGACCAGCTCGTCGACCATCCCTCCACGAATAGCTGTTTCCGGTGGTATGACTCCCTTGCCGGAGATCCTCCCGGCTCCCAGCATCTGCGTCACTATTGATCCGGTGTAGGCGGTCGTCTTTGCCATCGAAGTAACTCCGTTCTTCTCGTCAAATCTGTCGACCATGTCGTAGGTTATCGTGCCTTTCTTCCCCTTCGCAATCACCCTCATCACTGTGATGTCCTTCGCGTCTCCCTCCGCGAGCTTCTTCCCGAGCACCGCATAGGTCACCTCGAGGGGAGAGACTTCTGTCCCTTTGGTCTTCACCTTCTCCCTCGAAAAGTACCCCGACTCCATGAGGAGATTCATCTTCTCGGCATGCCCCGGGTACCTCAGAGTAATCTCGTCGAGGGTCTTCATCCCTTTCATCGTGTATACAAGGCTCGCAAGCCCGTCGGTGGGGAACCCCTCAAGCCTGCCGATGGGCGCCGGAAAGTCGTAACTTTCGACCATCGAAAAGGGCATCACCTTGACCATTTTGCCTTCCCTCCATATCCTGGCTTCGTCGATGTATTCTCTCAACAGACCCACAATCGAGAAGACAAGCCTGTACTGGAACGGACCGGAAGGCTTCTGGGGCAGTCCGCCGACGAGTATGTGCCCCTCATCCCCACCTCCCAGCAGGTCGAGGCCGTGGGCGAGGAGAATCCCCCCCAGCCCGGGCGCGACGCCACACCCAGGGATGATGAGCGCACCGCTCTTCTTCGCCTTAGAGTCCAGCTCCATCTGGGCGTCCTCGAAGGCTATGTTCACCATCTTGGCCCCGGCTTCGGCCGCAGCCAGGTCCGACTGATGGACAACCCCGTGGGGGAGGGCGGACGCAGCCACGTGGAACCTGCGCAAGAATGGGACCACTTTCCTTCTGTCCATTATGTCAAGTGCCTCCGTCGAGAGCTTTTTTCCAGGAGCCCTGCGCCTCACTTGCGCCAGTCTGTCCTCGTCGATGTCGGCGACCACCACTTCGTCGACGGCGCCTGACCTCGCAAGGTCCCAGCCTATGACCGAGCCCATCAGACCAGAGCCAAGTACAGCTGCCTTCATGGCGAGAGCCCCGGCCTCCTCGCTTTATGAGTTGAACGCAATGTCATCTTAATTAGAGGTCTGCGCTCAGCCAGCCCCATGAGCCTTGGGGAATCGCTTGAGGAGCCAGTATCACGTTTCATGTCCCAGAAGTTCACCCAGGTGGACTCAGACGAGAACATCTACCATGCGGCCCAGGTGATGAGGGACAACGAGACCACCGAAGCAGTAGTTGTAGAACACGACGCTCCCCTAGGGATTCTCACCGAGCGCGACATACTCTACAAGGTTGTGGCCTCGGGACTCTACCCCCGAGTCGTCAAGGCAAAGGACGTAATGAGCGCCCCACTGGAGACCGTCGAGTACACCACAACGGTCGCAAGCGCCATCCAGAAGATGTCGACCCTCGGAATACGGCGCCTCGGTGTGACCCAGGACGGAAGGATTGTTGGCCTGATTACCCAGAAGGCAATCGTTTCGGGGGGTTCGGGCCAGGTTCCTCTCCCCGAACTCGCGACCCCGAACTCCTTCACATGCCCGTACTGCAACGCCGTAGTCAAAACAGGAGAGGAACTGTCACGGCACATAGACCGGACCCACATAGGCGGCGCCGGTTTGCTTGAGGGCAATACCTCGAAGTGGTAGGCTAGGACGCCGCGAAGAGTTCCATCGTCTCCGCTATCCAGCACATCCCTCTGCGGAGGTTCTCCAGCTTCAGGTTCTCGTTGGGCGCGTGGATGCCGCCATCCATGGCTGACACACCGATGTCGACGGAGGGCATGTTGTATCTTCGAGTAAAGAGGTACAGCGGCCCTGTGCCGGGTGAGCCCAGCTCCACTATGGGCTTCTTCCCGTAGGTGTTCTCCGCCGCTTTGATTGCCGCCTGTGCGAAGGGGTGCTTGTAGGAGGTCCGTGCCGCCGGCTCCATGCTCTCCAGCTGCATCTCCACGTCTGCGAAACCGTTGTCGTCGAGGTACTTGCGCATCTTCTTCCAAAGGTCGTCCGGGTCCTGTTCAGGAACGAGGCGGAAGTCCACTTTCGCATGGACCTCCTTAGGGAGCACGGTCTTCGAGCCCGGTCCCTGATATCCGGCCCAGATGCCGGCGATGTTGCCCGTGGGTCTCTGTATGAGCGCCTTCTTCGCCTGGTCATCCCCCATTCCTCCGAGGAACGTCTTAGCCCCGTAGGTCTTCCGGAAGTCCGCACCGTCAAATGGCATCCCTTGGAGCACGCTGAGTTCGTCCTCCGCCAGGGTCGTGACGTTGTCGTACCACCCCGGTATCAATATCCTCTCGTTCTCGTCCTTCAGCATGTTGAGGAGCCTGATCATCCTCCACGGCGCGCTCGGGAGGATCGCAGCATAGCTGCTGTGGGCATCGGCCTCAAGTGACTTCAGCACGAACTCGAGGTAGATCATCCCCTTCACCCCGAGGGTGACCATGGGTGTCCCCGAGGTGTCGATGGTGCCGTACTCCCAAACGACAGCATCCGCTTTGAATAGGTCGCTGTACTTCGAAACATAGTCGCCGAGGTGTACGCTGCCTGTCTCCTCCTCACCTTCGAAGCAGAACTTCACGTTGCACGGGATTTCGCCCACCCCTTTCAGGAAAGACTCCACGATCTTCAGCCTGGACACGAGCTCGCCCTTGTCGTCGGACACCCCCCGACCATAGATCACCCCGTCCCGAATCTCAGGCTTGAAGGGGGGCGACTTCCAGAGCTCCAGGGGTTCTTCCGGCTGCACATCGTAGTGATTGTAGAACATTATGGTCTTCTTTGCCCCGGGCGCCCTGATTTCACCGTAGATCAACGGCGGAGCTCCCTCCAGCTTCAGGGCCTTCACATCGGCCCCGGTCTCTCTGGCCATCTTCTCTACTAGAAGGGCGCACTCCTCTACGCCCTCCTTGCGTGCGGAAACGCTCGGCTGTGAGACCAACTCCATGATCTCCTTCGCAAAGCCGTTGAGGTTGTCACTGACGTACTTCTCGAACTTCGCGTTGACCATTCTGGCGCATCCCATCGCTCACGTGAGATAAAGGTTAGACCGAAGGCCCTCGGAGTTGTCGCCGTGAGGCAGGCAGCGTGATGCGCTCTGGCTTGTACCTCATCAGGAGCAGCGAATTGGTCACCACGGAAACCGAACTCAGCGCCATGGCTGCCCCTGAGAAGAAAGGAAGGAACGAGTAGACTCCCACCCCGTAGAGTGGGATCAGGAGCCCGGCCGCCACTGGGACCAGGATGATGTTGTAGCCGAAGGCCCAGGCAAGGTTCTGCTTGATCTTCCTCATCGTAGCCCTCCCGATTTTGAGTGAGTCCACGGCGTCGCCAAGTCTGTCCTTGATGAGCACTATCCCTCCCGTCTCCTTTGCGACATCGGTCCCGCTCCCTATGGCGATTCCAAGGTCGGCCCTGGCTAGCGCGGGGGAGTCGTTCACCCCGTCCCCTACCATCGCAACAACCCTTCCCTGGGATTGGAGGAGCTGCACTGCTTTCGCCTTGTCTGCCGGAAGGAGCCCGGCCTGATACTCGTTGACCCCTACCCTCTTGGCGACAGCTGCTGCGGTAGCCTCATCGTCGCCTGTCAGCATCACGACCTTCAGGCCCATGGCCGACATTTCTGTGATGGCCTCCGTTGCGCCCGGTTTCACCGAGTCTCCCACTGCGATGGCGCCGAAGTCGTCGCCCACAGACGCGTACACAACGGTGTTGCCCTCAGCCTGAAACCTCTTCGCTTCCGTTTCCCCGGCCCACTCCGTTCCCACGCCGACGAACCCTAACCGCCCTACCTTTACCTGCACTCCTTCCACCCGGCCGCTGACGCCCTGGCCCGGTGTGGAGATGAACCCCTCGACCTCGGCCGGCTTGAGTCCCCTCGAAGAAGCTCCCCTAACTATGGCCCTTCCTAGTGTGTGCTCCGACGCTGCTTCGACCGAGGCGGCCGCGCGGAGGATTTCATCCTTGTCCTTGCCGATGACTCCGACCAACGATTGCATCCCTTCAGTGATGGTACCGGTCTTGTCCAGGACGATTGTGTCCACATGGGAGGCTGCCTCCACCGCTTCGCCCCCTTTGACCAGGATCCCCCTTTTCGCTGCGTTCCCTGTCCCGACAAGGAGCGCAGCCGGGGTGGCAATCCCGAGCGCGCAGGGACAGGCGATGATGACTACAGATACAAAGATGAGCAGAGATGTTGAGAATGAGACCCCCCCCAAGACCCCCCAACCGACGGCGGCTGCAAGCGCCACCACCAGAATCAGGGGGACGAAGTACTCTGCGACCCTGTCCGCCAGTCTCTGGATTGGCGCCCTCCCAGCCTTGGCCTCTTCGACCAGTTTCGTTATCTGACCCAGGACCGTGTCCTGGCCTACTGCGGTGCATACTACCACAAGCCTCCCATCTGTGTTGATCGAGCCCCCTATGACCTCGCTCCCGGGGACCTTCCTTACGGGAGAACTCTCGCCGGTGATCAGGGCCTCGTCGGCGCTCGATTCGCCACTCCTCACGATACCATCGGTGGGGACTCGCTCTCCGGGCCTGACCTCCACGACGTCCCCCTCCAAGAGGTCCTCGACAGGTACCTCAGCGAGCTGGCCGCCTCGCTGGACATGGGCTGTCCTCGGACTGAGTTCGAGCAATTTCCTGACCGAGTCCGAGGCTCGGTCCTTCGTCATGTGCTCCAGGAGCCTTCCGGCCAGGATCAGAGTGATTATGACGGCCGCGGCGTCGAAGTAGACACCCTGGACGCCGAACAATGAGGGGTCAAGGATGGCGACAGCGCTGTAGCCGAATGCAGCCGAGGTGCCAACGACGACCAAGACATCCATGTTGGCAGCCCTGGCCTTCAGTGAATGGTAGGTTCCTCGGTAGAACCTGTAGCCGACGATGAACTGCACAGGGAACGCCAGGAGAAGCAGGAGGTAGGCCGTAGGTTGGGCGGGGAGGCCAGGGAGGTAGGTCAGGGCCAGTATGGGCACAGTGAGGACTGCACCCAAGGCCACCATGCGCTTCAGCCTGGCGAGTTCTATCTGAGGCATGGTAAACTCCAGCCTGCAGGCTTCGCTGCAGAAGTAGAAGGTAGTCCCCTTTACCTCCGCCCGGAGCGCCTGAGGTCCTTCGACGACGCTCATTCCGCAAACAGGGTCCTTGGCCATGGATTCCTGCCGTCACCGCGCCGCCCTTGGTTAAATTAATCCCCCGTGGAGTAGAAAAATGAAATAAGGGCCGACACTACTGAGTCTGTCCTGGGATGTTCAAAGACCCAATCTGCGGGATGATGGTTGACGAGAGGATTGCAAAGTACAAGACAGAGCATGATGGGGCCGCATTCTACTTCTGCTCATCAGGTTGCAAGAGCACGTTCGACAAGGACCCCCACCGCTACGCCCACAGGACGTAGGCATCTCGCTTCGGGAATCTGCGGACCGCTTCCAACCCTGAAAATCACCCCTGCCCTTTACGGCCGCTGCACGGTCGGCGCAGTCCGAGTGTTGAGCAAGCGCCGGCCAAGTCGACAAGGAGCGAAGTTACACGCCACCAACGGACTTGCCGAAAGAGCACAAATAGCTCTCGCGAGGCGGCAGGAAACCTTGCGCGAGGAGGAACCAAAAGAGGACTTCTCGAAGAAGGCCCTCTCGTATTCAAAGTTCTATGGTGGGAAAGTGGTAGTTGCGCCGAAAGTCCCCGTAAGGTCTCTCGACGACTTCTCGATCTGGTACACCCCGGGCGTGGCTGCAGTCTCAAGGGCCATCGAGGCTGACTCGGACCTTTCTTTCGAATATACCGGGAGGTGGAACACCGTCGCGGTCGTCACCGACGGCAGCAGGGTCCTGGGGCTCGGGGACATCGGCCCCGAGGGTGCCCTTCCTGTCATGGAAGGGAAGGCCCTGATCTACAATTATCTCGGCGGTGTGAACGCGATTCCTCTCCCGACCCGGGTCAAGAACGAAGAGGAGCTCATCGCCTTTGTCCGGGCGCTCGAGCCGTCCATCGGGGGCGTGAACCTTGAGGACATCGAGTCTCCGAAATGCTTCGACGTGCTCGACAGGCTCCAGGCCGAGATGAAGATCCCGGTCTGGCACGACGACCAGCAGGGAACCGCCGGGGTCACGCTTTCCGCGCTCTACAACGCACTAGAATTGACGGGCAGGAAGCTGAAGGGTTCGAAGATAGTGCTCTTCGGCGCAGGGGCAGCCAACATCGCGGCCGAGCGGCTTTTGGTAAAGGCGGGAGCGGACCCGAAGGACATCATCATGCTCGACTCCAAGGGAATCCTCCACCCCGAGAGGGAAGACATCGACCAACTGTCCCTGAGGAACAAGTGGAAGTATGAGGTTGCAATGCGCACCAATGGGGACAGGGTTACTGGGGGGCTGAAGGAGGCGCTCCGGGGGGCCGACGCCCTCGTTGCGGCCGCTGGCCAGGGGCCAGAGCTCGTGAAGGCGGACGAAATCCGGGTCATGAACAGACACGCAATCACTTTCTTCATGGCCAACCCGGTGCCAGAGATGCTGCCCGCGTCAGCCCGTGCTGCCGGCGCCGAAATCGTCGCGACAGGGAGGTCGGATTATCCGAACCAAGTGAACAACAGCCTGCTCTTCCCCGCGATCTTCCGAGGCGCACTTGACGTCAGAGCAAAGACGATAACAGACTCGATGGTTATCGACGCCGCGACCGAGCTGGCCGCCTTCGCAAAGGAGAAGGGAATCAGCAGGAACTACATCATCCCGACCATGGTCCAGTGGGAAGTGTACCCAAGGGTCGCCGCGAAGGTCGGCCAATCGGCCGTGAAGGAAGGGGTCGCTAGGAAGAGACTGTCGGCGAAGGAGTCCCTCCACGCCGCCATGGAGACCATCGAGCATTCGAGGAAGGTGATGAGCACGCTTCGGGGAAGTGGAATCATACTTGACCCACCAGAATAGAGCTAAATCGGAATGGGCTGGCCCCGGGAGGCGCCTACCTTGGAGATAAGGCGTGCGACGAAAGACGACCTCGCGGCGGCCGCCGACCTGATAGTCCGCGTCAAGAAGCTTAACAATGAATTCGACCCCCTATTCGCGGTTGTTGCCGACGTAAGATCACGCGCCGACAAGTACCTGGGGTCGACGCTAGAAGCCTCCGACAAACTCCTTCTGGTGGCCGTGGAGGGCCAGAAAATCGTCGGCATGATCAGGGCGGAGATGCGCGAACGTCTTTTCTACGAGCCGCACAGGGAAGGGTTCATCACAGAGTTCTATATCCTCCCGGAGTACAGACGGAAGGCGCTGGGGAACGACATGATCCTTAAGGCCTCGGCTGAGCTGAAGAAGATGGGTGCCCAGATCATAGTGGCCGAGGTGCCGTCTCAGAACGAGATTGCGAACCGATTTTACGCCAAAAGGGGTTTCCGCGGGCTTCTGAACGTCTTCGGGAAGAATCCCTAGTAGTCCAGCAGCGTGCCAAGCTCTGGCTCGTCCGCTTCGCCGAGCAGAAGGCCGCATCTGTAGCAGACGAAGTTGGAGCCTATCCTGACAGCTTGGTGATTCTGAGTCTTCAGACAGTAGGTCTCCTCAGGCAGAGCTGTTAGAAGCATTTCAAGTCGTGCGGCCGCGTCTTGGTATATAATCTTCGGCGAGGAGTTCACCTGACTTCGTTCGTTGTCTAATATTTCTTCCCGACCTTGGCGTTCAGGGAGCCGTCCCCGTTCACTTCCATAACCGTCTCAAATGACCTCTGGTCTTCCAGGGAGACCCCTCCCGAGGGTGCCCACTCCCTGAACGAGGCATCGTCAGCTACTTCCGCTCTCACTTTATGGTTGGACGTCGTGGCGAACGTCCTCGCTTTGCCTGTGACGTCTCTCCCGTCCACCAGGACCTTCAGCAGGGATACGTCCTGGCTGGTGAATTCGACCACTCTAGTGTACTTCCTGTAGAGCCTACCGAGGAGGTACCCGAAGATGACAGTCATCGGGACTATGACCACTACCGTCGCGACAGCTGAGGACCCGTTGAACACGTAGCCTCCGAATCCGAAGAAGAGGAAACTGAAACCCACGACCGCGGCGATGATTATGCCCTTAGCTGGAGGGGTCTTGCCCGGGAACGAGTCATAGTACATCCCGAAGATTCCGGCGTAAAGAAGTGCTATGAAGAAGCCCACGAACGCGTTGAAGGGCACATCAACGGCTACCAGAGATGAGAAGCAGTCTTCGGCACTTCCGTTGACGTTAGGGGTGAGGGGGCACAGCTGCGGGTTAAGCTGGCTGATCGCGTTGAGGGCGTCCGACTTGAAGGCGTAAAGAATGACTACGCTCGCAACTGCGATGACACCGACATAAAGAATCCCGGCAAGGGTCCCGGCTTTGATACCTGCGAAGAAAGAGCCCAACTTGCCGGCTACCCCGCCTGGAGGGCGGCGAGCACCTCGGCTTCGTGGCCGTCCACCCTGACTTTCCTGAAGATCCTCTTTATCCTGCCGTCGGTTCCAATCACGAAGGTAGACCGCTCGGTCCCCATGTACTTTCTCCCGTAGTTGACTTTTTCCCTCCATGTGTCGTAGAGCCTGTGGGCTACCAGGTCTTCGTCGCTGAGGAGCGTGAAATTGAGGGAGTACTTGTCGATGAACTTCGCATGCGACCCGAGCGAGTCCTTGCTGACTCCCAGGACCTGGGCGTCAATCCTGTTGAACTTCGGCAGGTTGTCGCGAAAGGAGCAAGCCTCTGCTGTGCATCCGGGCGTGTCGTCCTTGGGATAGAAGTAAAGCACAACCTGCTTCCCCTTCAAAGAACTCAGTTTCACCGGCTTGCCCCTGGATGAAGGCAGCTCGAAGTCTGGTGCCCTGTCGCCTTCTGACAACTCCTTGATCGGTCCTGGCATGAAGCGTTCCGGAAAAGACCCTCAAAAAAAGTTAATGATTGCGGGGCCAGCGGGTTCTCGAGATTGTCCTTCGACGTTCACGTCCACCCCTGGACCAGGGCCTTCATGAAGAAGAACGGGCCGATAATGAAGGCATGCGACTTCTTCAGGCTCGACTTGGAGCGCCTTCCTGCCACAACAGAACAACTCATCGACGAAATGGACGAAGCTGGAGTGGAGCGGGCCATCATCCTCGGCCAGGACACCCATGCGACCAAGAATCCGGCCTTCAAGAATTACACATTGAGGAACGACGACATCGCCGCGATTGCAAACAAATCGCGGGACCGACTCGTGGCCTTCGCTGGTGTCGACCCCAACGCTGGGAGGGACGCAGTCAAGGAACTCAAACGTGCGGTGACCAAGCTCGGTATGCGGGGTCTGAAAGTGCACAGCAGCGCCAACTCGGTCTACCTGAACGACGAGCGCCTGATGTTCCCGATTTACGATTACTGCCAGGAAGCGAAGTTGCCGATCCTCTGCCATACCGGCACGACAGGCCTCGGTGATACGGAGATCAAGTACAGCAAGACGGAACTGATCGACGAAGTCTCTCAGAGGTTCCCTGACCTCAGAGTCGTCATTGCCCACTTTGGGTGGCCCTGGCATGACGTGGCGATCGCCGTCGCCCTCCGGAATCCCAACGTTTTCATGGACGTTTCCGGTTGGAAACCGAGGTACCTTCCCCCCGCCCTGCTCCCCTATCTGAACGGCATCCTCCAGGATAGGTTCCTCTTCGGGACTGACTACCCCATGCTGAGACAGAAGGAATGGATGGACGACTTCAATGCCAACCTCGCGCCAAAGCTCAAGGCTGGGGTGTCAGACAAATTACTTTCAGGAAACGCGAGGAGACTTCTGAAAGACTAAGGCTGTATCAGCTGAATCTTGAGCGCCTTCCGTCCGTTGTATCCCTCATGGGGCTTGTGCCAGAACTCGACCTCTGGCTCTCCATACCTCCAGCAGAGTACGACTTCTTCCCCGTACTTCTCTGCGGGGAAGTCGATGATTCCGTAATCCAGGTCCTTCACCTGGACCCCCAGGTCTTCGAGCTCCGCGATCTTCCTGGTCATATCCTCGACCAGCGCGTCCAGCTGGGCAGCCTTCTCAGCCACTTCCGAGGGTCTGAACCCCAGGAGGCCATACTTCTCTATCTCTTTGTGTAGCGTGGCGACAACCTTCTTCCGCTCGACGAGTTCCTTGACCTTCGGCTTGATGTCAGGGAGAAGCTTTGACGCCTCCTGCGGCGTGAACAAATGGACTTCCTGGTGTTCGAAGGTCGTGAGCTTACTCGCCTCTCCAGCACTGGAGTGAAGGTAAGAAAGTCCCGAGCCACAATCCTTGTTGACCAAGGGTAACAAAATCTTTGACCCAAAAAGTTCCCATTGATGCTATTATGGCCTCTCGACTTCCAACACCACTGTTATCGTTAAAAGTTCGCGGTCACGGGAGTCTTTCTATGTACACCAGACGCGGTGACAAGGGGGAGACTTCCCTCTATGGTTCGGCAAGGGTCCGCAAGGACGACCTGCGAGTGGAGGCATATGGAACAATCGACGAGCTGAACAGCGTCCTCGGAGTCGTGATCGCCGGCTCGAAGGACAAAGCAATCGCCTCGCCCCTCAAGGAGGTCCAGAGGCTGCTCTTCGTGGCCGGAAGCGATGCCGCCTCCGAATTCAAGGGCCCGCAGAGGGTCCCTCGAATCTCTGAATCGGACACCCTGAGAATCGAGAAGATGACAGACGAACTGCTTTCAAAGCTCCCATCGCTTAAGAACTTCATTCTCCCCGGTGGCTCCACGACGGCGTCCATGCTTCAGATGGCGAGGTCCGTCTGCAGGCGGGCCGAGAGGAGGATAGTCGCGGCGTCCAGTGTCCACGCCATGAATCCTGAACTTCTGCCATTCTTCAACAGACTCTCGTCATACCTCTTCAACCTCTCCAGGTGGGCGAACCTCCGAGCCCGTAAGAAAGAGGAAGTCTGGAGGTCCTAGTCGAGGTTCACTGAAACGTTCTTGACTCGCACGTAGGCACAGACCGCGTCCATCCCTTGCTCAGACGCGTTCCCACTGTTCTTGAAACCGCCGAAGGGCGTCTGCGGGAAGGTGATAGGTTCCTCGTTCACCCCGACTATGCCGGAGTCTAGCTCACTGGCGACCGTGTGCGCCCTCCTCAGGTCCTTCGTCCAAACGCCAGCCCACAGGCCGAACTGCGAATCGTTCGCCTTCGTAACAGCGTCCGCCTCTCCCTCGAAGGTCGTAACCGTCAGCACCGGACCGAAGATCTCCTCCTGGCACACCCTCATCTCCTG
>Ga0187778_10003060_pt1 | contig 11285 bp, 9 predicted proteins | sample 1015_Q2_SP5_20_M_FD_132418 | JGI IMG/M metagenome (GOLD analysis project Ga0187778, IMG submission 132418) | Tropical peat soil microbial communities from peatlands in Department of Meta, Colombia - 1015_Q2_SP5_20_MG | ecosystem: Environmental > Terrestrial > Soil > Wetlands > Peat | place...
ACGGCCGGGTCGAGCGCGGCGACGAACCAGTCGGAGACGAACGCGGCTGCGACACCGGCGAGGGCGAGCACCGCGAGCGCGATCTGGAACGGCAGGCTCGCGTGCGCCGGCTCCTCCAGCGCGGCCTCACGGTGGTCGTCGTCGCGGAGGTAGCCCCAGAGCCAGACCGCGAAGACCGTGAGCAGGCAGACGGCGCCGACGACGGAGATCGCGAGCTGGTGCCTGCTCGCGCGGTCACCGAGGCTGTTCGAGAGGCCGAGGAGCGCGATCGCGAAGAGCGCGAGCAGGAGCAGCGTCGCCGTGTCGTTCGGCAGCCGGCGGTGGAACCGCATCATGCCGTCGGAGGCGGCATGTGAGCCGGCCACGATGGCGAGGCCGAGCACGAGCAGGGCGTTCGCGAAGAGCGAGCCGAGGATCGACGTCTGCGCGACGACCAGTTCGCCCGCACGGAGGGCGAAGAGGACGATGAAGAGCTCGGGCAGGTTGCCAAGCGTCGACTGCAGCGCTCCCGTCGCGGCCGGCCCGAACCGTGCGCCGACCGACTCGGTGGCAGCGCCGATCAGCCACGCGAGGCCGCCGAGCGCGGCGCCGGTGACGACGAACGTCGCCGTCGGCGACGAGCGCGCGTAGTGGAGGGCGGCGCCGAGCGCCACGAGCGCGGCGACCCCGAGCGAGACGAGCCAGGTTCGGGTCATGCCCGACTTCGTGACAGTCTGTTGCAAGCGGCTGGCCGGCGTGCGCTCGCGGTCGACTCAAGCGCAGTCACGGGAGCCGGACGAAGCCCATCGCCCGGTACATCTCCGCGAGCATCGGCGCCGACGCCTCGCGTGCCTTGTCGGCGCCGACCGAGAGCAGTCGCAGGAGCTCCGCCGGGTCGGCGCGGAGCTCGCGGTACCGAGTCTGCACCGGCTCGACGAGCTCGACCACGGCCTCGCCGACGTCCACCTTGAACTGGCCGTAGCCGGAGTCGCCGTAGCGCTCCTCGATCGCCCCGACGGGCTCCCCGGTGACCGCGGACAGGATGTCGACCAGGTTCGTGACGCCGGGCTTGTCGTCGCCGCGCCGCACCTCTCGACCCGAGTCCGTGACGGCCGAGCGAAACTTCTTGCGGATCACGTCCGGCTCGTCCAGGAGGCGGACGGTGCCCTGCGGCGTGCCGCCGGTGGTCGACATCTTCTTCGTCGGCTCCTGCAGGTCCATGATCCGCGCGCCGACCTCCGGGTAGACGCCTTCCGGCACGACGAACGTCTCCCCGAAACGCGCGTTGAAGCGCTCGGCGACGTCCCGGGCGAGCTCGAGGTGCTGACGCTGGTCGTCTCCGATCGGGACGATGTCGGCTTGGTAGAGGAGGATGTCGCCCGCCATCAGCACCGGGTAGGTGAAGAGTCCGGCGGAGACGAAGTCGCGGCGATCCGACTTGTCCTTGAACTGGGTCATCCTCCCGAGCTGTCCGTAGCTCGCGACGGCCGAGAGCAGCCAACTCGCCTCGGCGTGCGCGGTCACGTGGCTCTGCGCGAACACCGTCGAGCGCTCGGGGTCGAGCCCGGTCGCGAGCAGCATCGCGTAGAGGTCGAGCGTCCGGTCGTGGAGGTCGGCGGGCTCGTACTCGACCGTGATCGAGTGGAGGTCGACGATGCAGAAGAACGCCACGCCGCGCTCCTGCGTCGCTGCGTACTGGCGGAAACCGCCGATCAGGTTGCCGAGGTGCTTGTCCCCCGTGGGCTGGATTCCCGAGAAGATGCGCATCGCGTGATCCTTGCAGGTTGCACGACGGAGACGACCTCCTCGTCGGAGGTCGGCGGAGAGGCGAGTGGCGTCGGCGGCTAGGCCGAGGGCAGGCGCCAGCCTCGCGAGCCGCGCCACCGGTGGCGGCCGTGGAGGACGGAAGCCATGGCCGCTCAGGATAGGGGCGGGCCGAACCGCCCGCAACCAGGCATCTAGACTGAGCGCGTGGCCGTGACCTCCACGTGGGCGCCCGATTCCTGGCGGGCCTTCGTCGCCGACCAACAGCCGGAATGGCCGGATCCCGCGACCGTCGCCGCCGTGCGGGAGCGCCTGCGTGCCCTCCCCCCGCTCGTCTTCGCGGGCGAAGCGCGGGCGCTGCACCAGGCGCTGGGCGAGGCGGCGGAGGGCCGCGCGTTCGTGTTGCAGGCCGGGGACTGCGCCGAGTCGTTCCGCGAGGTGTCCGCTCCCGCGATCCGCGAGCGGTTGAAGGTGCTGCTGCAGATGTCGGCCGTGCTGACGTACGGGGCGACGCTGCCGGTGGTCAAGATCGGCCGCATCGCCGGCCAGTTCACGAAGCCGCGCTCCTCGGCCACGGAGGTCGTCGACGGCGTCGAGCTGCCCTCGTTCCGCGGCCACGCGGTCCACTCGGACGAAGCCTCGCCCGCTGCACGACAGCCCGATCCCGAGCGCATGGTGCAGGCGTACTACCAGGCGGTCTCCACGCTGAACCTCCTGCGCGCGTACACGAAGGGCGGTTTTGCCGACCTGACGAAGGTCCACACCTGGAACCAGGAGTTCGTCTCGAGCTTGGCCGAGGGCCGGCGCTACGAGACGATCGCGAACGAGATCGGCCGCGCGCTCCGCTTCATGCAGGCGATCGGGATCGACCTCGGCGACGAGCGCTCGATCCACGAGGTCGACGTCTGGACGAGCCATGAGGCGCTGCTGCTCGACTACGAGGAGCCGCTCGCCCGGGTCGACACGACGACCGGGGACTGGTACGCGTGCTCCGCGCACTTCCTCTGGATCGGCGAGCGGACCCGCGCGATCGACAGCGCACACGTCGAGTTCGCCTCGGGCGTGAGGAACCCGATCGGCGTGAAGGTCGGCCCGCGCGCGACGGCGGGCGAGCTCGTCGCCCTTTGCGAGCGCCTGAACCCCGACCGGCTCCCCGGTCGCGTGACCCTCATCGCGCGGCTCGGCGCCGACCGGGTCGAGGAGCTGCTGCCACCCCTGCTCCGCGGTGTCCGCGAGTCCGGCTCACCCGTGACGTGGATCTGCGACCCCATGCATGCGAACACGTTCGTCACGGCCTCGGGGCACAAGACGCGGCGCTTCGACGACGTGATGCGCGAGATCGAGGGCTTCTTCTCCGCCCACCGCTCCGTCGGCACGTGGCCCGGGGGCGTGCACCTCGAGATCACCGGCGAGGACGTCACGGAGTGCCTCGGCGGCTCCGAGGCGGTGAGCGAGGAAAGTCTCGACCACCGCTACGAGACTCTCTGCGACCCCCGGTTGAACGCGAGGCAGTCGCTCGATCTCGCGTTCCGGCTCGCCGAGCTGATGCGCAGCTGATGGCGTCGCCGCTGCGCTCGCTCGCCGTCGTCGGGACGGGCCTGATCGGCGCGTCCGTGGGTCTCGCCGCGCGCCGTGCCGGCGTCGCTCGCGTCACCGGCTGGGATCCCGACCCGGCGGCGCTCGGCATCGCCGCGGAGCGAGAGGCGGTGGACTCCGCCGCATCGCTCGAGGAGGCCGTGGAGGGCGTCGAGCTCGCGCTCGTCGCGGCGCCGGTCGTCGACCTGCCGGCGCAGGTGCGCGAGACGCTCGAGCTCGTACCTGCGAGCTGCACGGTCACCGACGTCGGCTCGACCAAGGGTCCGGTCTGCGCCGCGGCTGCCGGAGACGCACGGTTCGTCGGCGGTCATCCGATCTGCGGCGCCGAGACGCAGGGCCCGGGGCGGGCGACGGCCGAGCTGTTCGAGGGCGCCACGTGGTTCCTCACGCCGTACGCCGGGATCGACCCGGATCGGTTCCGGCTCGTCCACGGCTTCGTCAGCGCGGTCGGCGCGCGGCCGGTCGCGATCGACCCCGGTGCGCACGACCGGCTCGTCGCCGTCACGAGCCATCTCCCGCACGCGCTCGCGAACGTCCTGCTCAACCAGGCGGGCTCGTCGCGGATCGACGGCCACGATCCGCTCGCGGCGGCCGGAGGCTCGTTGCGGGACATGTCGCGAATCGCCGGCGCCAATCCCCGAGTGTGGGTCGACATCTTCCTCGACAACAGGGCCGCGCTCGCCGCCGCGCTCGCGGAGCATCGCCGGCGCGTCGAGGAGGTCGAGGCGGCGCTCGAGCGCAGCGACGCAGGCTTCCTCGCCCGCTGGATCGCCGAGGCGAGCGGCAACCGCCGCCGCATGCTCGACACCGCCTACGAGGACCCGGGCGCGCTCCAGCGCCTCCGCGTGCACATCCCGGACCGACCGGGCGTGCTCGCCGGGATCTTCCAGGCACTCGGCGCCGAGCGGATCAATGTCGAGGACTTCCAGCTCGAGCACCTCTCGACGGAGCGGGGCGGCACGCTGACCGTTCTCGTCGGCGGTGAAGACGAGGCGGCGCGGGCCGTGGCGCTGCTCGAGGCACAGGGATACGGGGTCGTCAGCACGCCGGTGATCGACGAGTGACGTTCGTCGAGCCGGCAGTGTCGCTGCGCGGTGCGACCGCCGTGCCGAGCGTGAAGGGGATCTGCCAGCGCGGCGTGCTCCTGGGCGCGATCGCCGAAGGCCAGACCGAGATCCGCGGCTTCGGCCGCGCCGCGGACACGGAATCGGCGATCGCCGTCGCACGTCAGCTCGGCGCCGACGTGACCGACGTCGCGGCCGACGTCGTCCATGTGCGGGGACGCGGCCTACGCGGCCTCGTCGCTCCCGACGAGCCGCTCGACTGCGGCAACGCCGGGACCGTGCTTCGCCTCGTCTCGGGAGTGCTTGCCGGACAGGAAGGGACGTTCACGCTCGTCGGCGACGACTCGCTCTCGTCCCGGCCGCAGGAACGGATTGCCGTTCCGCTGCGCCGGATGGGAGCCGACGTGGAGACGGCCGACGGACACGCGCCCGTCGTGATCCGCGGCGGCACGCTCCAGCCGATCACGTACGAGTTGCCCGTCGCCAGCGCTCAGGTGAAGTCGGCGATCCTGCTGGCCGGCCTGTTCGCGCGCGGCGGGCCGACGACGGTCCTGGAGCCCGCCGTCACGCGCGACCACACCGAACGGATGCTGAGCGCCATGGGCGCGCGCGTCGAGCGCGCGCCGGGCCGCGCGACCGTCTGGCCGGCCGAGCGGCTGCTCCCGCTGTCGATCGACGTGCCGGGCGACATCTCCTCGGCGGCTGCGTTCGTCGTCGCCGCGACGCTGCTGCCCGACTCCGAGCTCCACCTGGTCGGTGTCGACGTCAACCCGACGCGCACCGGGCTGCTCGTCGTCCTCGAGCGAATGGGCGGCAGGGTGGCGCTCTACAACCGGCGGACGGTCAGCGGCGAGCCGGTCGCCGACCTCGAGGTCAGGCACGCAGAGCTCGTCGCGGCGAACATCGACGCGGCCGAGGTGCCGCTCCTCGTCGACGAGCTCCCGCTCTTCTGCCTCCTCGCCTCGATGGCGCACGGCGAGAGCGTCGTCCGCGGTGCGCAGGAGCTGCGCGCGAAGGAGACGGACCGGATCGAGTCGACGACCGACGCGCTGCGCGCGGTCGGAGCTCACATCCGGGCGACCGAGGACGGCTTCCGGATCCGCGGTGTCCCGACACGGCTGCGCGGCGGGCGGCTCGACAGCCGCGGCGACCACCGGATCGCGATGCTGGGGGCGATCGCGGGCCTCGTCTCCCGCGACGGGGTGGAGATCGGAGACGCCGAGGCGGTCGGAGTAAGCTTCCCCGGCTTCTTCCCGCTTCTCGACTCGCTGCGCGCAGCGTCGACCTCCGAGACCGAATGATCGTCGCCATCGACGGGCCCGCCGGGGCAGGCAAGAGCACGGTCGCCCGTGCCCTCGCCAAGCGCCTCGGCTTCCACTACCTCGACACCGGGGCGATGTACCGCGCGCTCACGTGGCTGGCGCTCCGGCGCGAGATCCCGCTCGACCATGCCGCAGAGCTCGCAGAGCTCGCCCGCGCGAACCCGGTCGACTTCGACGGCCGCGGGCGCGTGCAGATCGCCGGCACCGACGTCACCGCCTCGATCAGGGAGCCGCGGATCGACCGGATGGTTCCCGTCGTCGCGAGGCACAAGGAGGTTCGTGAGGTGATGCGCGACCGTCAGCGAGCGCTCGGGTCGGCCGGCGACGTGGTGATCGAGGGACGCGACATCGGCGCCGTCGTGGCTCCGGACGCCGAGGTGAAGGTCTACCTCGAGGCGGACCCGGCGGAGCGGGCACGGCGGCGGGTCGCCGAGCGGCCGGGGATCGGCGCGGACGCGCTCGTGACCGACCTCAAGCTGCGCGACTCGCGCGATGCGGTCAACACGCACGTCGCCGAGGGCGCGGTCGTCATCGACACGACGGGGCTCGCGGTGGACGACGTCGTCGCGCAGATCGCCGCGATCGTCGCGAACAGGCGCGGGTGACTGTCACGTGACGGTCACCGATGCGATCTGGGCCATCGGCCGGGTCACGATCGGCACGACGGTCCGCATCTTCGCGCCGCTGCGCGTGTACGGGCGCGATCGGGTCCCGCGCGAGGGCGGCTGTGTGATCGCGTGCAACCACTTCCACTGGCTCGATCCGGCGGCGCTCGGCACGGCGTGCCCGAGGACGATCTACTACATGGCGAAGATCGAGGCGCACCGGGTGCCCGGGCTCGGCCAGCTGATCCGCGCCTTCGGCACGTTCCCGGTCCGCCGCGGCGAGTCCGACCGGGAGGCGGTGCGGACGATGCGCGAGATCGTGCGCGACGGGAAGGCGCTCGGGCTGTTCGCAGAGGGCACACGCCAGCGCTCGGGTGTCCCGGGCGAGGTCCAGCCGGGTGCGGCGATGGTGGCGCTGCAGGAGGGCGTGCCGATCGTCCCGGTCGCGGTGCACGGGACGCAGACCTGGAAGCCCGGCAATTTCAAGCCGGTGTCGATCGCGTGGGGGATGCCGATGAGGTTCGACGGCCTGCCGACTGGCGGCCGGGGCTACCGCGAGGCGTCGGCGGAGCTACAGGCCGAGATCCGGAGGCTGTGGGAGTGGCTCGTCGAGCAGCACAAGCTGGGCCGACCGCGCGGCGCCGTCCCACCGCCGTGAGACGTCGTCTGTCGAGTCGTTCCGGCTTCCGCGTTCCTCGGGCGCCGCGAGCGTCGTCAGGCGTCGGCGGAGTCCGGCTCTGCCGGACGAGAGCCGGCGCCGGCGAGGGGCGCGGATGATCGCGGGCACGGTCGCGATCGTCGGCTTCCCGAACGTCGGCAAGTCGACGCTGATCAACCGGCTGACCGAGAGCCGCGCCGCCGTCGTCCACGAGACGCCGGGAGTGACGCGCGACCGCAAGGAGCTCCTCTGCGAGTGGAGCGGGACCTGGTTCCGGTTGATCGACACGGGCGGTGTCGACGCGAAGGACACCGGCCCGTTCGGCCCCCAGATCGCAGCCCAGGCCCGTGCCGCGGTCGACGACGCCGACCTCGTGCTCTTCGTCGTCGACGCGCGCGCCGGGATCACCCCCGGTGACGAGGAGCTCGCGGCGATCCTCCGTGCGGCGAAGACGCCGGTGCTCGTGCTCGCGAACAAGATCGACGACCCGCGCCGCGACGCCGAGGCGCTCGAGTTCCACCGGCTCGGCCTGGGCGACCCGCTGCCGCTTTCGGCGCTCCACGGGCACGGCACGGGCGACCTGCTCGACGAGGTCGTCGCCCGGCTCCCGGGGCGGGCGGAGGTTCCGGTCGGCGACGAGGCGATCAGGGTCGCGATCCTCGGCAGGCCGAACGTCGGCAAGTCGTCGCTCCTGAACGCCGTGCTCGGACGGGAGCGGGTGATCGTCTCCGAGGTGCCGGGGACGACGCGGGACGCGATCGACACCGTGCTCGAGCGCGACGGCACGACCTTCGTGCTCGTCGACACCGCGGGTCTACGGCGCAAGCGAAAGCAGCGGCAGGGGATCGAGTACTACTCGGAGCTCCGGGCGCTCGAGGCGGCCGAGCGGGCCGACGTGGCCGTGGTGCTGATGGACGCGAGCGAGGGGATCGTCGAGCAGGACCTCGCCGTCGCGGACGTGGCGCGCAAGGCGGGCTGCTCGACCGTCGTCGCGCTCAACAAGTGGGACGAGACGGAGCTCGACCTGCACGAGGCGACGGGCCTCCTCCATCGTCGGCTCCGGCAGCGCCCGCCGGTGCTCGCCGTCTCTGCGAAGACGGGCCGCGGCCTCTCCCGCCTGCTGGACCAGGTGGAACGGCTCTTCGCCAAGCACGCGGGCCGGATCCCGACGGGCGAGCTCAACCGTGGGCTCGAGGAGCTCCGCTCGCTGCGCGAGGGCCCCGCTGGTCGCCGTGGGCGGAGGCTGAAGCTGCTCTACGGGACGCAGGTGTCGACGAGGCCTCCTCGCTTCCGCGTCTTCGTCAACGACCCGGGGCTCGTGACGAGGGACTACGGCTACTGGGTCGAGAACGAATTGCGCCGCCGCTTCGACCTTGCCGGCGTGCCGGTCTCGATCGACTTCGTCAAGAGCGAATAGGCGCGGCCTCTCCCGACCGGGGAGAATGCCCTCGTGCGCGTCGTCGTCGTCGGCGGAGGCTCGTGGGGAACGGCCTTCTCGGTCCTCCTCCGCGAGAACGGGCACGACGTCACCCTCGCCTGTCGCGATCCGAAGCAGGCGGCCGCGATCGCCGCCACCGGCAGGAACCCGCGCTATCTGCAGACGGCGCGGCTCGAAGGCATCCACGCCTGCGCGATCCCCGAGGCGCCGGCGGCCGACGCCGACCTCGTCGTCGTCGCGGTGCCGAGCCGCTCCTTCGCGGCGGTCGTCGCCGAGCTGCCGGGGCGCTCGCCGATCCTCAGCCTCGCCAAGGGCCTCGACCCTCAGACGGGCGAGCGCCTCTCCACGCTCGTGCGGGGCAGGCCCGTCGCGGTTCTCTCGGGCCCGAACATCTCGGAGGAGATCGCCCAGGGTCTGCCTGCGGCAGCCGTGATCGCGAGCGACGACCTCGAGCTCGCGGTGCGCCTGCAGCTCGCCGTGATGTCGCTCGTCTTTCGCGTGTACGTCAACGACGACGTCGTCGGCGTCGAGCTGTGCGCGGCCGCGAAGAACGTGATCGCGCTCGCCGCCGGGGGGGCGGACGGTCTCGCGCTCGGCGACAACGCGAAGGCGGCGCTCGTCGCGCGCGGGCTCGCCGAGATGGCTCGACTCGCGGAGTCCGCGGGCGGCCGCCCGGAGACGTTCGCCGGTCTTGCGGGCATGGGCGACCTGATGGTGACCTGCTGGTCGAGGTCGGGGCGGAACCGCCGTGCCGGCGAGCTGATCGCGCGGGGCGCGACGCCCGACGAGGCCGTCGCCGAGATCGGCATGGTCGTCGAAGGCCTCACCTCCGCGCCGCTCGTCCGCGACCTCGGCCGCCGGCTCGGAATCGAGCTCCCGATCACCGAGGGCGTGTGCGCCGTGCTGGAGGGCGTCCCGCTCACCGAGCTCGTGAGTAGGCTCATGGCACGCCAGCCCACGACCGAATAGACCTACCATGACGTCGATGCGCACCCTGGTCGCCTCGCTCGCCGTGGTTGCCGCGCTCGCGGCGAGCGGCTGCGGCGCCTCGTCCGACCCACCGGCGGCTGCCGACGGCCCTGCGACGCTCGCGCCGAAGGACGCCGGCGCGCTCCTGGTCGTCGACACCGACCAGAGCTCGGCTCAGTGGAAGAGCGTGAAGGCGCTCCTCGCCGGGATCCCGGGCGGAGAGAAGGCGATCAGCGGCGCCCTCTCGCAGGCGGGCGGGACGACGGGTCTGAGCCTGCAGCAGATCGGTTCCGCGTTCGGCAGGCAGCTGGTCGTCGTCGTGCCCGCCAGCGCGAAGCAGCCGATCCTGCTCGCGAAGCCCGACGACCCGAAGCAGCTCGCTGCCCTCCTCGCGAAGCGCAAGCAGCCTCACGTCACCGGCCAGGTCGACGGGTGGACCGCAGTCGCCGTCTCCCAGCAGGCGCTCGACGCGTACCAGACGGCGCTGGCGAAGGGGACGCTTGCGAGCAGCGACGACTACGCGAAAGCCGTCGCGGCGCTTCCTGCCGACGCGCTCGTTCTGGGCTACGCGCACGGATCGGGGTTGAACGCGGCTGCGCGCTCGGCGGGCGGCGCCGTGCCGTCGGTCGCCGGAGCGGCGGGGATGGCGACGGCGGGCGCCGGCAGCGTCGATCAGATCGGAACGGTCGGCTTCGCGGTTTCCGCGCAGACGGGCGCCCTCCGCATCGACGGCTCGTTCAGCGGCAAGAACGGCGCTACGCCGACCTCGTACTCGCCGACGCTCCTCGGGCAGGTGCCGTCGGACGCGTTCGTCGCCGTCTCGTTCGACGGCGCCGGGCAGCTGCAGCAGGCGGTGCAGCAGGCACTGGGCGGCGCGGGCGCCTCGTCGTCGCAGATCGAGAAGCAGCTGGGCGTGCAGGCGGCCGACCTCCTCGCCGCCTTCGACGGCGAGGGTGTGGTCTACGTCCGGCCCAGCCTCCTCATCCCAGAGATCACGGTTGCCGTGAAGCCGAAGGACGTCGCACGCACCAGGGCGACGTTCGACGCGCTCGCCGCGAAGCTCGGCGGCTCCGGCGCGACGGCGCCGATCCAGGGGCTGAAGCTGACGACGGCGACGGTCGGCGACGTGGTGCTCATCTCGACGAGCACGAACGCCGCGAGCTCGCTCGGCGCCTCCGGTCCGAAGCTCGTCGACACCGACCGCTTCAAGCAGGCGGCGCAGGAGGTCGGGCTCGGTGGGAAGACGAGCGGCTTCGCATACGTCGACGTCCACGCGCTCGGGCCGCTCCTGAAGACGGTGCTCGGCGCGCTCGGCTCCGGGTCGAGCTCGAGCCCGTCCACCGACCAGGCGTTCGACGCCCTGCTCTCCCTCGACACCGTTGCGGCCGCAGCGACCGTCGACGGCTCGCGCACGCATTTCGCGGCCGTGGTCAGGGTCCGCTGACGACCCCTTCCGCTAGCCTGCCGCCGATGGGCTCGAGCTTCCAGTTCACCTCCGAGTCGGTCACCGAGGGCCATCCCGACAAGATCGCCGACCAGATCTCGGACTCCGTCCTCGACGCCGTCCTCGCCGACGACCCCGACGGTCGCGTCGCCTGCGAGACGCTGATCACGACGGGCCTCGTCGTCGTCGCGGGGGAGATCACGACCGAGACGTACGTCGACGTGCGGCAGGTCGTGCGGGAGCGGATCGCCGACATCGGCTACACGCGCGCGAAGTACGGCTTCGACGCGGAGACGTGCGGCGTCGTGGTCGCGATCGACGAGCAGTCCCCGGACATCGCCCAGGGAGTGGACGAGTCGTTCGAGGCCCAGCACGGCGACACCGACCCGATCGACCTGATCGGCGCGGGCGACCAGGGAATGATGTTCGGCTACGCGAGCCGGGAG
>Ga0187778_10003061_pt1 | contig 11284 bp, 8 predicted proteins | sample 1015_Q2_SP5_20_M_FD_132418 | JGI IMG/M metagenome (GOLD analysis project Ga0187778, IMG submission 132418) | Tropical peat soil microbial communities from peatlands in Department of Meta, Colombia - 1015_Q2_SP5_20_MG | ecosystem: Environmental > Terrestrial > Soil > Wetlands > Peat | place...
ATGGGAAGCAGGAGAGGAAAGCTGCCGGTCAGTTCCGTCACGAGGACGATGCCTGTTAGCGGCGAACGCACGACGGCAATAAAAAACGCTGCCATTCCGACAACGGCGAAGGCCTGCGGCGGACTGTCCGACAGGATCGTGCCCGGCAGCAACATCGAAAAGAGCAGACCCAACTGCGCGCCCAGGACAAGCATGGGTGCAAAGATCCCGCCGGGAGTACCCGCGGCATAGCAGGCCGCTCCAAGAAAAAAACGCAAGAAAAATAACCACGGCAAGAGCGCCAGCACCACTTCACCCGACAGTGCCGCTTGGGTGAGTGGATCACCGCCACCGACCCAGCTGGGCGACCACCACGCCAAGGCGCCCACGGCCGCGCCAACGATTGCGGCGGGCACCAAGGGCGTACGCGCGCGCAGGCGGTCGGCAAAGCGCAGCGCCATGAGAATTGCGCGCGTATAGGCGGCACCCGCAACACCGGCCAACAGACCGAGACCAAAAAAAATCCATCCCACGCCCAGCGGTAAAAAGGCGATCGCCGGCACGGCGAAATCCGGCGCGGAACCGTAAAAGACTCGTGCTACGAAGATAGCGCCGGCCGATGCGGACAGCGCGGCGACCGCAATGCGCACGTCAAACCGCCGCACCAGTTCCTCCAGGACAAAGACGGCGCCCGCCAGCGGCGCGTTAAATGCCGTGGCGAGGCCGGCGCCTGCGCCGGCGGCCAACAGAGCGCGGGTTTGCTCGTCGCTGAAGCGAAACCTTCGACTGAGTAGACCGCCCACACTGGCGCCCATTTGTACGCTGGGGCCCTCGCGTCCCAATGCCAGCCCACTGCCGATCGCCAGAAGGCCGCCGAGAAATTTCACGGGCAAGAGTCGAAACGGCGCAGGCGGAAGTTCTCCGCAGACGACCGCCTCGACATGCGGAATCCCGCTGCCGCTGGCGCTGGGCGCAAAGCGCTGCACCAGCCAGGCCGCCATGGCGGCCATGACGGCCACCAGCGCCATCATGAGCAAGCAACCGGGTAGCCCAAAAGCCTGTGCCCATGTCACCAACGCACCGCGCAAAGTATCGACTCGACCGAGCGCGAGGCGAAAAAGGGCCGCGACGAGTCCGGAAAATAAACCACACAAATACGCAGCAAATGCTAGCGCCACCCAGCCGCGCGAAGTGGACGATTGAGTAGGTATATCAAACGGTCCGTCGGTATTCACAGAGGTAATCGGAAATTTTTCGACAGAAAAATTATCGCCTCGACTCGCGTGACCCGGGTCAATTCGCGGAGAGTCAATTTTTGGCTTCGAACTTGCTTCTCCGTTTTTGCATCGCTTGCCTGGCGGGTGGGTCTGATTTCTTGAGGGCACTTCCCGTCCGACGGTTGTCCCCCGCGGTGCGGCCGCTGCGCCTCGGTGCGCCGATTCGCGCGCACAGTCTACGCGTCAATGCTCGGGTTCCTTCCAAGCGCGGCGAGGTGTACGGACTTTGGCGTTTCGCGCGCACGGCAGGAAACGCGACCAAAGAGACGCTTTGACGGCGGCGAGACGTGTGCAACTGCGATTGCGGATCGAAGCGCCGTTACGCACAACCCCAAGCCAGCGGTATCCTTCCCGCGCAGGAAAAAGCGCACACATGGTGTCAAGATTGCACCTTGCTCGCTGGAGCCTTCGAAAGGATGGATGACGTGTCGGCAAACTGAGCCATGGAACGCTACCCTAGGACGGTGAAGCGGCGCCGCAGGGATGCGAGAGGCGCTCGCGGCAACGGTTTCGGAGGAGCGATCCGGCAGACCTACGCCCGCGGCAATCCATGCGAGGCGTTGCGCAGCGGTATTTGCCCGGGCATTTATTTTCGATCCCGACGGTCAGGCAACGAGGTCGCGTCACGACAAGCGTCGTGCCTCCGGATGCGAAACGACCCAACGATTGTTATTCTCGCGTGCATTCGGCGGACAGCGGAAGACAACCGTTGGTTGGTCCTTGTTGCCTTCCACGTTTGGTGGTGCACCCGACCGGAGTCGAACCGGTACGACTTTCGTCGAGGGATTTTCGTGCCACTTCGGCTTTCGCCGCCAACCTCTTCGTTGTTCGTGGTCTGGACTTTGTCTTGGCCCGAGCACATCGCCGGAGGGCCCCCGCCGTAAAGTCTCTGCACGTTCCCTCAGCCGAGGGTTTCGCTCAGCGTTGCCTCGCGTATGCAGGGGGTTCGCTGAATTTGACGGGATTCACGCCGAGACTTTCGTGCTCGGGTGCTCAATTTTCATAAGTCCCTTGCGTCTACCAATTTCGCCACGGGTGCCTCGCTACCAATGTCGCACGGAGCTTAAAGCACGTCGGCAACAAGCGTCCGGAAAGCCGGTGCGACAAAAAAGCCAGCATCTTTGCATAATTTGGCCGGCAAGTGAGCCCCAAGGAGTAGCGGCGGCCCGTTGCCGAGCGGGTGATCGACCGCACGGACGGCTCCCGTGCCTCGCCGGAATGCGCCAACTTCGCTCATCGGCGCTGGTATTGCGTGGCCCCGAACAGGATTTCGCGCGCCTTCTCGTCAATCAGCGCGCGGCGATGCGCCTCGAGCACCTTGAGGCCGCGCTGCACCGCGGGACGCGCGGAAATCTCCTCCGACCAGCGCTGCACGTTCGGAAATGTCGGAAGTTCCACCCCTTGGGCGGCGTGCGAACGCGTCCAGGGGAAAATGGCGATGTCTGCGATCGTGTACATCTCCCCCGCGAAAAAGCGCGTCTGCCCCAGCCGGCGGTCCATGACTCCATAGAGCCGCCGTGCTTCGTTGGTATACCGATTGATCGCGTACTCGATTTGTTGCGGCGCGTAGCGACGAAAATGATGAGCCTGGCCGAGCAGGGGACCGACGTGGGCCATCTGAAACATGAGCCACTGCAGGGCAACAAACTTTCCGCGATCGCTGGGGGGCAAAAACCGCCCCGTTTTGCCGGCAAGATAAATCAGGATCGCACCGGATTCGAACAAGGAAATGGGGCGTGCGTCCGGCCCGTCGGGGTCCACCATTGCCGGAATCTTGTTGTTGGGGCTGATCGCCAGGAACTCGGGCGTGAACTGCTGGCCCGCACCAATGTCCACCGGGTGCACGCGGTACGGTAGCTCGCACTCCTCAAGCATGATGTGGATCTTATGGCCGTTGGGCGTTGGCCACGAATACAGATCGATTGACATGTTGGGCTTCTCCAACGTGTGCGGCCGCTGATCGTAACCGATCGGGCCTAGCTCGCGCTATCAAAATCCTCTTGGGTCTGCAGCCACTGCGCCTCAAGACGCTGGACTTTGTCACCCAGCTCGGCGCGCTGGCGAAGCAAGTTGGCCACGTCCCCGCTGTTGCCCATTTGGTAAAACGCCGGGTCCGCGAGGCGCCGGTCGATCGCGTGCAACCGGGCGGAGCTTTGGGCGAGCTCGAGCTCGATGTTTTGCAGCCGCAGCTGCAGCGGGCGGCGCAGCTGTGCCAGGCGCTCGCGCTCCTGGGCTTGGAGGCGACGCTCGTCGCGACGCCGCGCAGGGCCGTCTTCCGCCGGGGCGGTCTGCGGTCCGCTGCGTTCGCGGCGGTCCGCGAGTACCAGTGCCGCGTATTCGTCCAGATCCCCGTCATAGGGCGTGAGCGTCCCCTCGTGGACGAGCCAGAGCGCGTCGGTCGTGGCGCGCAGCAGGTGCCGGTCATGCGAAACGAGGAGCAAGGCCCCCTCGAAAGAAGAAAGCGCCACCGTCAGCGCCTCGCGCGTTTCCATGTCGAGGTGGTTGGTGGGCTCATCGAGGACCAGCAAATTGGGCCGTTGCCAGGCCAGAAGCGCCAGGGCGCAGCGGGCACGCTCTCCGCCAGAGAGCTGGCCAACGGGCGCGCAGGCGAGCTCCCCGGAAAACCGGTAGCTCCCCAAAAAATCCCGCAGTTCCTGCTCGCGGGATTGGGGCGCGAGGCGACGCAGCTGGTCCAATGCACTCTCGTTCGCATCGAGCTGGTCAAGCTGATGCTGGGCGAAATAGCCGATGGCCGCTCCCGGGGAGCGACGCAGCTCGCCGTGTATCGGCGTGCCGTGCCCCGCGATGGCCTTGACCAAAGTGGATTTGCCCGCCCCGTTGACGCCGAGGACTCCAATGCGGTCGCCGGCGGCAACGGAAAAGCGAACGTTGCGCAAAACGATGGTCTGGTCGTAGCCGAGCGCAAGGCTTTCGCCTTCCACGAGTCGCTGGGGGAGTTTGCGCGGCTCCAGAAAGGCAAAGCGCCACTCGTGCAAGGCGCGCGATGGTTCGACCCTGACCAAACGCTCGAGCATCTTGACCCGGCTTTGCGCCTGCCGCGCCTTGGTGGCTTTGGCGCGAAAGCGCTCGACAAAGCGCTGCAGATGCGCCGCGGTGCGCTGGTAGCTGCGCGCTTGCGCGTCCTGCTGCCGGTCGCGTTCGATGCGCGCGACTTCAAAATCCGAGTAGTTGCCCGCGTAGCGCCGAATCGTCTCGCCGTCGATGTGCCAAATGGTGTTGACGCACCGATCCAAAAACTCTCGATCGTGCGAGATCACCAGTACGCTCGCCGGCTGCCGGCGCAGCCACGCCTCGAGCCAGACGATCGAGTCCAAATCCAGATGGTTCGTCGGCTCATCGAGCAGCATCAGGTCGGCCGGGCGCAGCAGCGCACGGGCAAGCGCCAAACGATTGCGCCAGCCGCCCGAAAATTCGCCCATCTTGCATTGGCCGGCGTCCAGGCCAAAGCCCAGCCCGCGCAACAGGCGCAGCGCCTGCGCCGCGACGGCGCCCGGATCGACCTCGGCAAGCTGCGCATGCGCGTGCGCAATTTGCAAGTCGTCGTGCCCGGCTTCGGCACGGCGCACGGCGGCTCGTGCAAGGCGCAGCGGTGCGTGGCCCTGCAGGACGTACTCCAGGGCGCTCGTTGCATCCGATTCGATCTCCTGGGCCACATGCGCAATGCGCTCGGGCGGCGGCGCTTCGATGCGCCCGGCCTCCAGCGGCATATCGCCCAAAATGGCCGCAAGCAAGCTCGATTTACCGCTGCCGTTTGCTCCAATCAGGCCAACGCGTTCCCCGGGCGCCGCCACAAGGGCCACGTCCCGGTACAGGACTCGGGCGCCACGCGCCAAGGTCAAGTTGGTAAGCCGCAGCACGATGGCTTTACCGGGCCGGGGCGATCGATGCGCCGGATGCCGGTCCCAAATTCAATGGGGACAAATGTTCGGGAGAAAGCGCGAAACTAGGAGGTCGGCAGATCCTCGCGATGCGCAAGGCACACCATGTCGTCGCCTCCGCTGGTCGTCAGCCAGGTCAGGCGCAGGTCCGGGAAACTGCGTTCCAAGGCGCCGCGGCCATCGCCGATCTCGAGAAACAGCAACCCGCCCGGTTCGAGCTGTGCGCTGGCCTGCCGAACGATCTTGCGCACCACTTCCATCCCGTCGGCTCCACCGGCTAACGCCAGGCGCGGCTCGTGCTGGTATTCGGGCGGCAGCTGTTCCATCGCCTCGTCCGTCACGTACGGCGGATTGCACAAGATGACGTCATAGCGCCGCCCGTCGACGGCCTCAAAGAGGTTGGAAGACAAAAGACGCACGCGCGTCCGCAGGCCGTAGTCTTCGACGTTGCGCGTTGCCACCGCTAGGGCCTCAAGCGACATGTCGATGGCATCGATTTCGGCGTCTGGAAATACGTTTGCGGCCATGATGGCAAGGCAACCTGAGCCGGTGCAAAGATCGAGCACGCGATGCACCGCGCTGGGATCGCTAACCCAAGGCTGCAACTCGTCTTTGAGAAGTTCGGCGATGAAAGACCGCGGAATGATGCAACGGTTGTCGATGTAAAAGCGGTAGCCCTGCAGCCAGCACTCGTTGAGCAGATAGGCCACCGGGATGCGCGACTTGATTCGCCGCTCGATCAGCTGCAGCAGGGCGTTGATTTCGCCCATCGTCAAAAACGCATCGAGGAAAACATCCAGGCGCTCGAGAGGTAGCGAGAGCGCGCGCAACACGAGGAACGAAGCCTCGTCGAACGCGTCGACCTGGCCATGCCCGAACGACAGACCGGCTTCGTTAAAACGGGTGACGGCAAAACGCAGCGTGTCGCGCACCGTCCGCAGGTTGGCCTTCGCATCGATAGTCATCGCTGAGTTTTTCCGGGGCTAGGAGTCGTTTCCTGAAGCAAAATGCCGGCAAGGGTGCGGCGGTAGACCTCCTTGAGGGCATCGATATCGGCCAGCGCTACCCGCTCGTCGACCATGTGAACGGTGGCGTTGGTCGGACCAAATTCCACAACCTGGGGGCAAATCGCTGCCACAAACCGCCCGTCGGAGGTTCCGCCCGTTGTCGAGCGCTGCGGTTGGGCACCGACGGTACTGCGGATCGCCGCGCTCAACACCTCCAGCAAGGTTCCGGCGGCGCACTGGTACGGTTGCGCGCCCAAGGTCCACTGCAGGTCGTAATCGACCCGGTGCGCGCGCAAGATCGCCTCGACTTTCGCGCGCAGCGATTCGGGGCTGGACACCGGCGCAAACCGCAAGTTGAAATCGACTTCGCACTGTCCGGGAATCACGTTGCCTGCGCCCGTGCCCGCGTGAATGTTCGAAACCTGGTAACTCGTTGGGGGAAAATCCGCATCGCCCGAATCCCAGCGGGTGGTTGCCAGTTCGGCCAGCGCAGGAGCGATATCGTGAATGGGGTTGCGTGCAAGGTGCGGGTACGCCACGTGCCCTTGGGTGCCGCGCACGACCAGATGCCCGGAGAGCGAACCGCGGCGACCGTTCTTTATGGTGTCCCCGAGCCGCTGCACGCAGGTCGGTTCGCCAACAAGGCAATAATCGATGGCTTCCGAACGGGCGGCCAGCGCCTCGATGACCACAGCGGTTCCATCAACGGCGGGGCCTTCTTCGTCCGAGGTGAGCAGCAGAGCAATGGAGCCGGCGTGCTGCGGGCACTGCGCGACGAACTCTTGCGCCGCGACCGCAAATGCTGCAATCGAAGTCTTCATGTCGGCCGCGCCGCGCCCGTACAAGCAGCCGTCGTGCTCGACGGGCAAAAACGGATCGGAGCGCCAGCGTTGCACCGGGCCGGGCGGCACGACGTCGGTGTGCCCGGCAAAGACGAACGTCGGTCGCTTCGTGCCGCGCCGCAGCCACAGGTTGGAGACGCCGTTTCGGTCAAATCGTTCGGCGACAAATCCGCTTGCCAGCAGGTGCTCGGCCAGCAGGTCCTGGCATCCGGCGTCGTTGGGCGTGACCGAGTTGCGCGCGATCAGCGCTTTGACCAAAGTCACGGTTGGTGACGAGGTAGTCGGCTGTTCCGCGCAGGCTGGCGTGGTAGCGCGCATTAAATGTTCAAGGTAATTTCGGTGAACGACGAGGAACCGCCTTCGCGCTGCGGCGCGCTCGATGGGCTCGGGCCCCGAGACTTGCCCGCGTTATTGATGAACCAAAGCAGGTTGTTCTGAGAGTCGGCCGATGCCAGCGCATCGTCGCGCGTGATTTCCTCGGCCTTGAGCAGGTTGTAGAGGCTCTGCTCGAAGGACTGATTTTCCGGCACCAGGCTTTGCGCCAGCGCTTCCTTGATCCCGGAGACATCTCCCCGAACGATAAGGTCGCGTGTATGGCCGGAATTCATCAGGACTTCCACGGTGGGAACGCGCCCGCCGCGGCGCGAGCGCACGAGGCGCTGGCAAACGACCGCGCGAAGCGAGGTGGCGATATCCTCGAACAGCGCAGCGCGCGTCTCAGGCGTATAAAAGTTGATGATCCGGTTGAGCGCATTGGCGCTGTTGGTGGCGTGCATCGTGGCGATGAGAAAGTGTCCGGACATCGCGTAGGCGAGGGCTGCGGCCATCGTCTCGCGGTCGCGGATCTCGCCGATGAACATGACGTCCGGAGCTTGACGCATGGCGCTGCGCATCGCGGTTTGCAGCGAATGCGCGTCGGTGCCGATCTCGCGCTGGTTGATGATCGCTTTTTTATTCTGGAACAGGTATTCAATCGGATCTTCAAACGTCAGGATGTGGCCGGTTTGCAGCTCGTTGCGGTAGTCGATCATCGAGGCAATCGAGGTCGACTTGCCGGAGCCGGCCGCACCAACCACCAGGACCAGACCCCGGCGCGATAGCGCCAGGTCCTTGAACACCGGCGGCAGGCGGAGCTCGTCCAAGCGCGGAATTTCGCTGGGTATGTAGCGCAGCACGGCGGAAATGGTGCCGCGCTGACGAAACGCGCTCAAGCGAAAGCTTCCCAGCCCCTGCACCGGCAGGCCGATGTTCAGCTCGTTGGTTTCTTCGAGCTCGCGAAACTGGGCATCGCTGAGTCGCTCGGTGAGCAACTCGACGACGTTTTGCGGCAGCAGGCGGTCCTGATTGATTGGCACGCACACGCCGTTGATCTTGACCGTGATCGGGGAACCCACCGCCAAAAACAGGTCGGAGGCCTTTTTCTCGGCCATCAGTACAAACAGTCGCTCCAGCGTCAACATGAGATGGTCCTCTCTTTGCTCGATCCTATGCCCCGCCCGTCCCGCCCGCCCTTAGGCCCCTGCCTCGCGCAGCAGGTCGTTGATCGCGGTTTTGGCGCGCGTTTGCGCGTCGACTCGTTTGACGATGACCGCGCAGTACAGGCTGTGCGTTCCGTCTTTTGCCGGCATCGATCCGGGAACGACGACCGCGCCGCGAGGCACTCGGCCGAACAGAACCTGCCCGGTTTCGCGGTCGTAGATGCGCGTGCTGGCCCCGATATACACCCCCATGGACAGGACCGCATCTTGCTCGACGATGACGCCCTCGACCACCTCGGAGCGCGCCCCGATAAAGCAATTGTCCTCGATGATCGTCGGAGCCGCCTGAACCGGCTCCAGTACGCCGCCAATGCCGACGCCTCCGGAGAGGTGGACATTGCGGCCGATCTGCGCGCAGGAGCCGACGGTGGCCCAGGTGTCCACCATCGTGCCTTCATCCACGTAGGCACCAATATTCACGAACGAGGGCATCAGGACGACATTGCGCGCAATGTACGCGCCTCGGCGCGCTACCGCGGGGGGAACGACCCGGATGCCACTGGAACGAAACCGCGCTTCGTCGTAGCGCGAAAATTTCGTATCGACCTTGTCGTAAAAGCGCAAAGCTGTATCGGCTTCGTTGCCCAGGACTCGATTGCTTTGCAGCCGAAAGGAGAGCAGGACCGCTTTTTTGATCCATTGATGCACGATCCAGCCGCCATCGCGCTTTTCGGCCACGCGCAAGCGTCCCGAATCAAGCTGCTCCAGCGTCTGGTCGATTGCTTCGCGCAGTGGCGCAGATGCGGACTCCGCGGTCAGTCGCGAGCGCTCTTCCCAGGCCTGTTCGATCGTGTTTTGGTGCGTCATACCAACTCCGCGAAGTTTCGGTTCAACCCCTTGCCCCTGCCTCCTGCGCATGGGCAAGAATGCGCTCGGTGGCGGTGAGGACCTCGGCCTCCTCGGCGACCAAGGCAATGCGAACATAGCCCGCCCCGGGATTCGCGCCATCGGCCGTTCGCGCAAGAAAGCTGCCCGGCAATACCAGGACGTTTTGCTCCCTGTAAAGACTACTCGCATAGAGCGCGTCGTCGCCCGGAGTTTGCGCCCAAAGGTAAAACGCTCCCTGTGGCATGGGGGCCGGGAGCACTCGGTTGATCTGGGGTTGGGCCTGCTCAAATTTACGCTCGTACCGTCGGCGGTTGTCGATAACGTGAGTTTCATCGTTCCAGGCCGCCACGCTCGCTGCCTGTATGGCAGGACTCATAGCGCATCCGTGGTACGTGCGATAGGCGAGAAAACGCTCCAAAACCCGCGCATCTCCGGCGACAAAGCCCGAACGCAGGCCCGGCACGTTGGAACGCTTGGAAAGGCTGCTAAAGCACACCAAGCGCTCAAACCCGGTGCGTCCCAGGTGCTGTGCGGCCTGCAGCGCACCCAGCGGGGGCCGGTCTTCGTCGAAATAGATTTCCGAGTAGCACTCGTCGGCCGCCACCACGAAATTGTGGCGATCGGCCAGCTCAAAGAGCTCCTGCCACTCCGCGAGCGACATCACGTGACCCGTGGGATTGCCCGGTGAACAGGCATAGACCAACCGGACGCGTTCCCACTCTTGCGGGCTTACGCGCTCAAAGGGCATGCGCCAGCCGTTGGAGTGCGTCGTGGGCAGGTGGCGAAGCTGCGCGCCGGCCAGCAAGGCGGCCCCCTCGTAGATCTGATACGCCGGGTTCGGAACCAGGACAAGGTCGTGTCCGCGTGCGTCGATCGTCGCCTGGGCAATGGCAAACAGGGCTTCCCGTGAGCCGTTAACCGGGAGTACCTGGCTGTGCGGATCGACGTTTCGCAGGCCATAGCGGCGCATCAGCCAGCCCGCGACGGCTTCCCGCAAAGCGTCTGCGCCCCTCGTCGCGGGGTAGTTGGAGAGCGTCGGCAGCGCGCGGGCGAGCGCGTCGAGCAAGACGCGGGGGGTCGGGTGCCGCGGTTCGCCGATGGAAAGGTTGATCGCGGGCCGATCCGACACCGGAGTGAGCGGCCCAAGCAGCGCGCGCAGACGCTCAAACGGGTAGGGGCGCAGCAACTCCAGCGCGGGATTCATCCGCGGCGTCAAGATCGAGACGCCTCGATTCGGTTCGCGCCGTGGGCGTGCTCGCCCAGGTCCACGGCCGGCGGGGGTTTCCAGCCACGCTTGCGGTGCTCCGCGACCACGGTCGTGTAGATTCCGCCGCGTACGTTCCAGCGCGCCGTGACCCGTAGGAATCGCGGCGCCATGATGGCAACCAGATCGTCGAGCACACGATTGGTGACCGCTTCGTGAAATGCGCCCTGGTTGCGATAGCCCACGACATAGAGCTTCAGGCTCTTGAGTTCCACGTTGCGACGATCCGGAACGAACTCGAGTTCAAAACGGGCAAAGTCGGGCTGTCCGGTGATCGGGCACAGGCAAGTAAATTCCGGGATCTGAATGCGAACCAGATAGTCGCGCTCCGGGCTCGGGTTGGGAAAGGATTTCAGGGGGTTGGAGACGCGATTTTTCATGGCAAGCGCGGGCCGCGATCGGCGCCCGCCAACTCGCAACGCGCGAGCGGTCGGATGGCCGATCCACCGTTTCGCTATCATTATAGTTTCGCCTGCCTGACTGCCGCTCGAACGGTGCGGGCGCAAGGTGCATCCGCGCATCGATGGGCGCTGCGGCGGCGCGAAGGACAAAGGACAGGCGGCAGGACAAACAACGTGCGATTGCGGCAGATCAAGCTGGCCGGCTTTAAATCCTTTGTCGATCCAACCCAGATCGATGTGCCCGGCCGA
>Ga0187778_10003062_pt1 | contig 11281 bp, 8 predicted proteins | sample 1015_Q2_SP5_20_M_FD_132418 | JGI IMG/M metagenome (GOLD analysis project Ga0187778, IMG submission 132418) | Tropical peat soil microbial communities from peatlands in Department of Meta, Colombia - 1015_Q2_SP5_20_MG | ecosystem: Environmental > Terrestrial > Soil > Wetlands > Peat | place...
CGAAACTCCAGCGTGCTCAGCAAAACCGGCTTGCCGGAATGGCTGACGCGATAAGAGGCGGGGTCAATGGCGAGCTTGCCGATTTCGATAGTGCGAGGCGTGTCGGAAGGCGGCTCAGCGCGGCGCAGAAGCGCTTTGACGCGGGCGAGCAATTCGCGGGGGCTGAAAGGTTTGGTCACGTAATCGTCGGCGCCCATTTCGAGGCCGACGACGCGGTCGGCCTCCTCGCCGCGCGCTGTAAGCATAAGGATGGGCAAGCGATTGAGGGCGTCGTCGCGGCGAATCTCGCGGCAGATTTCCAGGCCGGAGAGTTTGGGAAGCATGAGATCGAGGAGCAAGAGATCGGGAGGGGTTTTTTTCAGAGTGGCTAGGCCCGTCCCTCCGTCGTAGGCGGCGCTGACCAAAAAGCCTTCGTTGGCGAGGTTGTAGCGGACCAACTCGACGATATCGCGGTCGTCTTCGATGATTAAAACGCGCTTCATGGAGCTAGAACGCATCGCGCGGCGGCCGGGGGTAGGTTTACCGAAGCCGTGCGCATTGCGACTGGAATTGAAAAGATTGTGCTCACTCGGAGTTTGGTGCACCGCCCCTGATTCTGTCAGAGGCCGCAACTTTCTGGGTAATTTTGCGTTTACGGTCATGTGAACGTAGTGTTAAAAGCCAAAAAGCCTAATCGTTGCTTGCAGTTGTGAAGGCTAAGGCTAGCAAAGTTTTCTGCTCCATGTCATGTGCTTTCGCAGAACCGGTGGCGGGGCTGGCGCTCGGGGAACGCTTGACCGAGCGTAACCTAAGACCTATGGCGTTGGCCATACGTTCTAGACGAGGCACGACGTAGCCCACGGCGCCCATGTTCCCAGGTTCTTCCTGGACCCAGACGACTTCCCGGGCATTGGGATGCTCGGCAATGGCGGCGGAAATCTCCGCCCGCGGCATGGGGTAAAGCTGGTCGAGGAAGAAAATGGCAGTGCTTGTGTCTTTGCGGCGGCGGCGTTCGGCGCGCAGTTCGTGACCGACTTTACCGCTGGCAATCAGGATGCGACGGGCGTCCTGCACTTGGCGATCAGGAATGAGCGGCAGGAAGCGCGGCTTGGTGAACTCTTCGATACTTGAGCTGGCGTCGGGATGGCGCAACATGCTCTTCGGTGTGAATACGATGAGCGGCTTGCGCCACGGGCGGCGCGCTTGCCGCCTCAACATGTGGAAATATTGCGCGGCGGTGGAAGGCTGGCAAATCTGCATGTTGTCTTCGGCGGCGAGCTGCATGTAGCGCTCGAGGCGCGCGCTGGAGTGCTCCGGCCCCTGGCCTTCATAGCCGTGCGGGAGAAGCATCACGATTCCCGCGGGAAGATTCCACTTGTCCTCACCGGCGCTGATGAACTGGTCGATGATGACCTGAGCGCCGTTGGCGAAATCCCCGAACTGCGCCTCCCAAAGAACAAGCGCTTCAGGATAGTCGCGGCTGAAGCCGTATTCGAAACCGAGGCAGCCTGCTTCGGAAAGAGAGGAATTGTAGATTTCGCAGAAAGCCTGATTGGGAGAGAGATGGCAGAGCGGGAGGTAGCTGTGCTCTGTCTCGGTGTCGATGAGCACAGCATGGCGCTGGTTGAAGGTGCCGCGCTGGGAATCCTGGCCGGTGAGGCGGACGGGTGTGCCTTCGAGGAGTAAGGAGCCAAACGCGAGCGCTTCGGCAAACCCGTAATCGACAGGGCGCTTGCCGTGGCCCATTTCTGCGCGCTGTTCGAGCAATTTCACGATTTTGGGATGAGTGTGAAAGCCGTCCAGGACGTGCACGAGACCGTCCGTGATTTCCGCCAGTTTCTCGAGCGATAAGCCGGTGTCCACTTCGTACTCAGGCTTGTAGCGCCCATGAAAATACGGGGCCCAATAGTCTGGTAATTTGCGGAGGTGCGGGATCTTCTTGAGGGCGCGAGCCTTGGTTTGTTCCTCTTCGTATTCCTTGCGGATGGAATCGACTAATGGTGTGGGATCGATGCCGGTGCTCCCGGCATAAATCTTCCAAAGCTGGTCATGATTCTTGATGCGTTCGTAGAGGATGGGTTGAGTAATGGTGGGGTCATCGACTTCGCTGTGGCCATGGCGTCGGTAGCCGATAATATCGACGACGACGTCGCTGCCGAATGTAGCGCGATATTCCGTGGCGAGTTTTCCGATGCGAACGACGGCGTCGGGGTCTTCCGCGTTGACGTGAAAAATGGGCACGGACTGACGCTTGGCGACGTCGGAGGCGAAGCGTGCGGAATGCTCCTGCCTCGGCGGCGTGGTGAAGCCGATGAGGTTGTTGACAATGATGTGGATGGTGCCGCCAACGGTGTAAGCGCGCAGATCAGCGAAGTTCAATGTTTCTGCCCAAATGCCCTGCCCCGCAAACGCGGCGTCGCCGTGCATCATGATGGGGACTACTTTGTTGAGCGTGTCGCGGGAACGGTCCACGTAGCCGCCACGCAAGCCGTATCGGGTTTGTTTGGCGCGCGAGCGGCCAACGGCGACCGGGTCGACAGCTTCGAGATGGCTCGGGTTCGAGACGAGGTGGATGCCGATTTCTTTGCCGCTGGAAGTGACGTACGTGCCGGTGGCGCCAACGTGATATTTCACGTCGCCAGCACCGAGAACGCTGCGGGGGTCGACATCTTCGAAGCCTGCGACCACTTCGTGGGGGACTTTGCAGGCCGCGTGGACCATGACGTTCAGGCGGCCGCGGTGGCTCATGGCCATAATCGAGGAATCCGCGCCATGTTCTGCGGCCTCATTGAGGATGGAGTCGAGCAAAGGAATCAGCGCGGTAACACCTTCAAGCGAAAATCGCTTGGAACCTAGATAACGGGCTTGCAAGACCTGCTCAAAGAGGTCGGCGCGAATCAGGCGCTCGAGGATTTTGCGCTGGTCGACTGCCTGAGCGGGCGCTTCGAGGCGCTCGATGATCCACCGGCGGCGCTCCGGTTCGGGCAGATGCATGAAATCCGCGCCGACCGTGCCGCAATAGATGCGGCGAGCTTCTTCGGCAGCTTCGCCAGTTAATCTCTGCAGGTCAGGGTGACTCAGAGGCTTGAAGAGGCCGAGCGGGTCAAGATTGGCTTCGAGGTAGCCCCAGCGGCGGAACGCGTCGAAAATGCGCTCCTTTTCGTCGGCGCCAACTGATTTCGAAGGAGCGGGACTCGAGGATTGCCGGGGTGGTTTAGGCGTTTTGGCCGGCCGCTCTTGTTCCAGGGTTGTACGGTGTGCCATGACGTGTGATCTCTGAACTTTCTATATTGCCACAGAAAGCGGCAGGGTGCTCGGCGGCAAGGGGCTCTACTTTCGTTGCGGATAGATTTGGATGTCGAACAAAGCGCACGAATTACAGAGACTTTATAAGGGACTCGAGGCGGCGGGCGATTTCGTCGGGGGGAGTGCCTGCAGGAAAGGTGACCGGGGCGCCGATGCGGATGGTGATTTCGCTGAGGTGAGCGAGGCGGCGGTGCTCGCGCTTCATTTGCCAGACTCCATCGAGGCGCATGGGCACAATCGGAATGCCGAGATTCTCGGCGAGCAGGCCGATGCCGGATTGAAACGGAGCCATGCGTCCGTCTTCGGAGTTGTTCACCACACCTTCGGGAAAAATCAGCAGGCTGTAGCCGCGATCGACAGTTTCACCCGCGAAGCGGAAGCTTTCGCGGAAGCCTGAGAATTGCGGCAGCGGGAAAACGTTGAAAAGCGCGGTGACCAGCCAATAGCCTAGCTGATAGGCCCAGCGTCTGGCGAAAAACCAGTCACGCGGGGGACGGCGCATGCGCTGCAAACTCTCGCCGCCCATAGCAGCAGCCAAGTGATGGCGAAAACGCAACGGAAGAGCGGCAAGGACCAGGCCGATGTCCGCGCGGCGGGTGATGTGATTTGAAACGACAAGGATGGGGCCGCGAAGATTGCGAAGATTTTCGCGGCCAACGATTTTGGGGTGCCCAAGAATCTGGGTGGCGGGCCAAACCAAAGCGTAATACACGGCAAGGCGAAACCAGCGAACGGGTTCGCGCTGGGTCCAGCGCGGATAGACGTATTCGGCGCGCTGGGCGGCGGGTTGCTGGATTAGCTTCTCGATGTCGGCGACAGTCTTGGCTTCGGAGAAAGCGGTTTCGCTCAGTTCCACGTGAAACTTCTCTTCGAGGGCGCCCATCAGCTCGACGCGGTCGAGAGAGGACAAGGAAGTTAAGGAGGTGGAGGAAGTAGGGGAGGTAAAGGATTCAGAGGGCCCGCTCGTTTGCGTTGTCCTCGAAGAATGAGCGAATCGAGAAAGCAGATCATCTAGGGGACGCGATTTCGTATCGGAAACGGATGCTTGCGGTTGGCCGTTCAGAATTGTGCCTGCGCGCAAGGCGATTTCGCCGAGGCGGGGCTTGCCGGTTGAGGTGCGGGGGAAGTCGAAGTCGGGCCAAATGAGCCAAGTGCGGATGCGCTGGTATTCGGCGAGAGAGGTATTAGCCGATTCGATCGCCGAGCGCGCGACAGAATCGGCTGTGGCATCCAAGAGGAGCACAGCGCCCGGTTCCGCGTTTCCATTGCGACTGACAGGAATAACCACACAATCGCGCACGCCTGATTGCTTGCGCAGGACAAGCTCCAAATCCTCGGGATAAACATTCAGGCCTGCGGGAGTAACGATGACGTTTTTCTTGCGGCCACGAAAACGCAGATTGCCTTCCGCATCGAGTTCGCCCAAATCTCCAGTCCGCAACCAACCCTGCTCATCCCCGGAGCGAACACCACCATCTTCCCAGTAGCCGCTTGAAACGTTCTCACCGCGCACGAGAATTTCGCCGTCTTCGGCAAGCTTGAATTCGCGACCCGGAAGGATTTTGCCGACAGAACCTTCGGTCGCGCGGAACGGATGATTGAGGCTGATGAGCGAGGCAGTTTCCGTCATGCCGTAGCCCTGAACTACGGCATAGCCCAGACGCTTGAAAAAATCCTCGGTATCGCCGGCAAGTGCGGCGCCGCCAGAAATGAAGGCCCAAAACTTCCAGCCAAAACGGCGGTGGATTTGCCGGAACCGCCAAACGCGGCGCAGGAATTTCTGGCCTTTGGCCTTGTCAAATTTTCGCGCGAACCACGCGGACTTGCCGCCCGCCTCGAATTCCCTTTCCATTCCGGCGCGCAAGACATCGAGCATGCGCGGTACGGCGATGAGTGCGGTGGCGCGTTCCTGCTTCGCAGTTCGCATGATTTCCGATGAGTTCGTGGAAGGTTCGAAGACGACGGCTGCGCCAAGCAGCGGTGGGACAAACAGCGCCATAAATTGTCCGAAGACGTGGCTCAGCGGAACCAGCGTGACGAAGCGCAAGGGATGAAACCAGCGTTCGTAGCTTCGGTATTCGGCAATGCCGCGCTCGAGCGGCTCAAGATTGGCGAGAAAGTTTCCGTGCGTGAGAACGACGCCGCGTGGCTCCGCAGTCGTACCAGAGGTGTAAAGGATCTCCGCGATGGTGCTACGCGTGGAAGCGTCCCCGGGATCGACTTGCATTTTCGGAGAAGGTGGAGGAGTGGCAGAGACCGCATGCAAATCGTTGATGATGAGGGAGGGCTGGGCGCCGGGGAATTCGGGCATTTTGCGGTCGCGCAGGATCAGTTTGACGCCGGCATCCTGAATGGCGCGCTGAACGAAATCATGCGTCGATGCCGCATCCATCGGGACAACGACGGCACCGCGCAAGAGAATTCCCCAGAAGCAAGCGACCCACTCGGCGGAGTTGGGACCCCAAAGAAGAACGCGATCTCCAGGACCGATGTCGCGCTCGGCTAGAGCATGACCCCAAGAAAGTGCGGAAGCGTAAAGCTCCGTGTACGGCAGTTTTTCCCGGCGGTACCCGCGCTTTTGCACGACAGCGACATCGCCGCCAAAACGGGCAAAATCGTCGAAAAGACTGAGCAAATTCTTGCGTGGCATGGCCGCAGTGGCTTCTTTGCCTCTGACCTGTAGTGATTCTACGCCTGAAGCAGGCAGGCAGCCTGCGGGCGGCGCCAAGGATGGCGTTGGCTCAGACTGGTACATGCTATCGGGGAGAGCATTTGCGTTGCCAGGGAGGAACGGGGCCATCATTTCAAGAAAAAGGGCATAAGCAGGATGCCGTGTTCTCGGTTAGAATAAACGCTTGCGGTTTCGACTTGAATTGAGACTCTGGGGGGCTCGCGGTAAACCCCTATACAAATGAGATAAGCAGGTAAGATGCCCGTACCGATTTCACAGATGTGGACGGTCGCGACGTACGTCCTCCAGCAAAAGCTGAAGGGACGGAAGCGCTATCCATTTGTGCTGATGCTGGAGCCGCTTTTCCGGTGCAACCTCGCGTGCGCGGGCTGCGGAAAGATCCAATATCCAGCGCATATTTTGAAGACCGAATTGTCGCCAGAAGAATGCTTTAAGGCCGTGGATGAATGCGGAACGCCGATGGTGTCGATACCCGGCGGCGAGCCGCTGATGCATCCACAGATTGAAAAGATTGTCGAAGGCCTCGTCGCACGCAAAAAATACATCTACCTGTGCACGAACGCGTTGCTGTTAAAAGAAAAGCTGCATCTGTTCAAGCCGAGCAAATATTTGACGTTTTCGGTGCACGTGGACGGGCAGAAAGAGCATCACGATTTTTCGGTGTGCCGCGAAGGCGGGTACGATCTGGCGATCGATGGAATGAAGGAAGCGCTAAAGCGCGGCTTCCGCGTCACCACGAACACGACACTTTTTGACGGCGCGGATCCCAAAAGCGTGCGTGCGTTCTTCGATGAAATGATGGAACTCGGCGTCGAGGGTATGATGTTGTCGCCCGGCTATTCGTACGACAAAGCGCCGGATCAAAAGCACTTTTTGGGAAGAGCGCGGACGCGGCGCTTGTTCCGCGCGATCCTGGCGAACCGCAAGAAGAGCTGGCAATTCAATCAGTCACCTTTGTTCTTGGAATTTCTGATGGGACAGCGCAACTATGCCTGTACGCCGTGGGGCATGCCGACCTACAACGTGTTTGGCTGGCAGAAGCCATGCTACTTGCTGCAAGACGGCTATACCGATACGTTCCAGGAACTGATGGATTCCACCGGATGGGCGAATTACGGGACGGAGTCCGGCAATCCCAAGTGCGCGAATTGTATGGTGCACAGCGGATATGAAGCCTCGGCAGTGGACCACACGTTCAGCGGCCTACGCGGGTTGTGGGCCACGGTAAGAGCAAGCCTATCGACCACTTACGCCGATCCAGACGCACTGACGATGTTGAATGAGCCGGTGAAACCGGTGCACTCCTACAATCCCTTAGTGCAGATCGACCCCGGGAAGAGCCAGCTTGAGGAGACACGCGCGTGACGGGCCCCCGCCACGCTGACCGCCCAAGCCATACAGAAGGCTCGCCCCTTGATCCCGATGCCTTGGAAGTTGCGCCCGGAACAGTCCACGAAAGCGTGCAAGGCTGGGTACCAACACTTGCCAGTGAAGAAGAACTGCGCATTGCGCTGGAAAAGGCGTTCGACTATCGAGGCAACGTCACGATCACGCTGAAGGACCACTCAAAAGTTGAAGGTTACATCTTCGACCGCGTCACTGGTCCTTCCCTTTCTACAAGTTACGTGCGACTGCTGCCGAAAGACGCGAGTCCGAAGCGAAAAATTGGGTATGACGAAATAACAGCACTCGCTTTCACTGGGCGAGATACGGCCGCTGGCAAGAGTTGGGAAGCTTGGGTGCGTAAGTATTGGGAAAGAAAGGCCGCTGGCGAAGGCGGAATAAGCCTCGAGCCGGAATCGCTAGAATAGCCTGCTAAGGCTGCCTGGAGAGCCGCACTTCTCCCCTAATCTTCATATAACTCCTTTATTTACTGTGCCTTAGCAGAGGTACCAGAAAAGCCACGCACTCGTGGTACGGCGTGGACAAATGCTCCATTTTCTGGTAGTGTATAAATAGCGTTTGTTGCTCTTGTATTACCTTTTGACTCGTTCGAGGGGGCTGCAAGGACAAACCTTGCGGCCTTTTTTTGCGAGTGGAGGGCAGTCACGGCGCTTGGGAGGCCGGGGCGTTACGCGCTTCTCGGACACCAAGAAACGGACCAAGAGAGGCAAAGCAATTCTAATATCGAGGTAGTGGAAGTGAAGGAACAAGGAACAGTGAAGTGGTTCAATGCTTCGAAGGGCTATGGGTTCATCCAGCGCCAAACCGGCGAGGATGTGTTCGTGCACTTCTCCGCCATTCAGATGGACGGTTACAAGTCCCTGAATGAGGGTCAATCGGTGGAGTTCGAAGTGAAGAAGGGGCCCAAGGGCCTTCAGGCTGAGAACGTTACAAGCCTCTAAGCCTGTGACTGGGGAGCTCTGATTCAATCAGGGCTCTTCCTAACCGAGATTCGAATCGCGAGTTCTAAAGAGAGTGGTCAAGGAGGATGTTGTGCAGGTAATGCAAGAAGGTCAAACCATCAAGCACGAAGTGTACGGCCTGGGAATTGTAACGGCCTCCGACCCGGAACGCACGTCAGTTGATTTTGACGATCATGGGCCCAAGTTGTTCGTCACCAGCATCATGACCGCTGAGCTCATCGGCGAAGCTCCCGCCACCCCGCCGAAGACCAAGCGCCGCCGCAAAGCCTCGACCGCAGCCAAGGCCGCCAAGAAAGCCGCCGCAGCCGCCAGCCGTTCCTGAGTCTTTCCGTTTTTTCAGTAGCACTTCTCTGCGCCGATCTGGCGCAGGGGTGTGCGTGCCCATTCGGCTGTGCTGCACCAAAACGAACTCTCTAGCCCGTGACTCCTTGGTACCGATTTGGGTGCCCGTCACTGACTGAGCACTTACCACTAGGGTGCACGACGGGGAAGCCACGTTGACAGCCCGCCGTGCACGAGAATAAACAGGAGTAGGGGCAGTTCCATCCACTGGGGCGTTTTCACTAGACGGGGAGAGAAGAAATGAAAACGAAAAGTTTTAGCACCTGCCCAGGGCTGTGCGTGGTACTGGTGTGTCTGTTAACGGCCCCGCATTTCGCTTGGGGGCAGACGATACCGGGGGTCACGGAAAAAGAAATCCTGATTGGGTCCTGTTCCGCGCTTGAGGGTCCTTCCCATTTTCTCGGCGCAGAAACGGTCACCGGCGCGAAAGCCTATTTCGACATGATCAACGATGCTGGTGGCGTCGCGGGCCGCAAACTAAAGTTACTTTCCTATGATGACAGCTACGATCCAGCGAAAACCGAAGCCTGTTTCAACCGCTTGATGGAACAAAAGGTTTTTGCGTTGGGATTTTTTGTGGGCACGCCTACTGCAGTGAAATACCTGCCGATGGCGGAGAGCAACAAGATTCCCCTCGTTGGATTGTTTACCGGCGCACAAACGTTATACGTGCCATTCCGACACTGGGTCGTGAATGTGCGCGCTTCGTATTTTGACGAAACACGCGAGCAAGTCGACGGACTGTGGGGCACACTGGGCTACAAGAAAATCGGGGTGATCTATCCAGACGATCCGTTTGGCACGACGGTTCTGGATGGAGTCAAGACCGCGCTCAAAACCCATGGCGCCGAACCCGTTGCGGTGGCGTCCTACCAAAGGCAAACGGCCCAAGTGGGTGGGGCGATTGACAGCGTTCGCGCGGTCAGTCCTGACGCTGTCGTGGTGGTTGGGCCAGCAAATACGGTTGCGCCAATCCTCAAACAGTCTCATGCGAAGGGCTGGAAGCCGCTCTTCCTGACGGTGTCGTTTGTGGGTACGGATGACTTGATCCAGGAAGCTGGCGCGGATGCGGAAGGCGTGGTGGTTACCCAGGTCGTTCCGCCTTACTACCTGACGGATTACAAAACGGTCACCCTCTATCGGCGGGCGTTGACGAAATACTACCCTTCGGCGCAACCCAATTTCGTGAGCTTGGAAGGATTTGTTGACGCGATGGTTTTGGTGGAAGGACTGAAACGCGCGGGAAAGGAATTGACCCGCGACGGGTTGATTCGAGGCATCGAAGCGATCCACGACCAGGATATTGGTCTCGGAGAGCAACTGAAATTGGACTACGGCCCCAAGGACCATAAGGGCTTCGATCATGTAATCCCAACTGTCGTGCGAGGCGGGCGCGCCGTGCCCTTCACCGATTGGTCCACGGTCACATCGAAATAAGACGCGGGGTCAGTTTCCGATTAACGCTGTCGGCTCAGGGGGTCGACGCAACACTGGCCCGAAGTTTACTAGCCGGGGTCTGAAAACCTAAGGTCTTTCTCGGGCGTTGATTCAAGCGCAGCGCGACCTGGTCGAGCTGTGCTTGAGAGAGGGGGGACAGGTTGGTTCTTCGCGGGAAATATTGTCGGAGCAGAAGATTCGTGTTTTCGTTGGTGCCACGCTGCCAGGGACTCTGTGGATCACAGAAGTAAACCTGCACATCCGTCGCCACCGTAAAGTCCTTGTGTTTCGCCATCTCCAGTCCGCGGTCCCAAGTCAGCGAGCGTCGTAGCGTCGCGGGAAGTTTACGAACATGCCAGCTCAAGGCAGCATCGACCACTTCCGTGTCTTTGCTCGGCACCTTGATCAGCATGGCAAAGCGCGATGACGGTTAGTTTGCGTCTCCTAGGGAATCCGCGGAGTTGCCCCAGACGACGGAGTTGCCCCAAACCACGGAGTTACCCCAACCGTTCAAGGGGTTTCGGCGCTTAGCATTGCCGTGACAGAGATTCCGCCGAGTCCATTCAAGAGTTAATTCGAGAAACGCATCGATTGTGCTGATCCGCAAAGTCTTGTGACCCAGAAAAATTAAAAATCACATGTCGTGAATTTGGGCAGGCGGTCTCGGACACAACGGTTCCACATAAATCTCCCATCATCTGGTGCGCTCGAAGCGCCGTCAATTTTCAAGTCTGTAACTTCTAACAGTTTCTTGCACCGGGACACTCCGCCCAAACTGACCGTAAGTCGAGGTGAAAAGTTAAATTCACTACTGAGACCACAGATCTCAGAGTTTGGAGACGATATGAAACTGAGAAGTTCAATTATGCTGGGAGTGGTTCTGCTTTTCGGAACCGCAGCCTTTGCTCAGGATTACGCTAAGGTGGAAATCCCCCTGCAGTATTCCTACATGCGGTTCAATCCCGAGAACAGCAACATCGTTAGCGGTTTTTCCCTGAACGGTGGAGGAGGCGGCGTAACGGTTTACGTCAACCATTTTTTGGGGATCACTGGTGAGTTTAATGGTTATCAGAGCCTAACCAGAACCTACACTTTCCCTGCGACTGCGAATAGTCCTTGCCCGGCAGGTTGCACCTTCAAAACGAGCGGCGATCTGTTC